>SMTZ1_10004798_pt1 | contig 15855 bp, 18 predicted proteins | sample DeeMarSWOR136_30_FD_25667 | JGI IMG/M metagenome (IMG submission 25667)
TGGAATCCTGCTACCACAGAATTGGCGAAGTTCTGTGTTCCCAGTACCGTTGCATTTGCGAAGTTGGTGAGGGGGATGGGAGGACCAGTAAGTGGTGTGGTGATGGGGGTGCCGATGGTGGGGGGGGGGGGGAGGGTGCGGGGGCGGGGGTGGCTGGCCCAGATCCACCACCAGTACCAGGTGGGGACGTGGTAGGTGGGGTAGTGTTTGATGCGGCGTTCGTAGTCGGGGGTGAGGAGGAGCCATTCGGCGTATTCGTCGAGGGCCTTGGATTGGGTTTTGGGGGTTTGGGCGACGTCGATGTGTTTCCAGGCTTGGTCGATCATGCGGGTGTAGAAAACCTTTGTATCGGTGCGGCTGTAGCCTTCGAGTTTGCGGGCAGTAGTTTTGATGAGGGTGTTGAGCATGGTTTTGATCTGGGTTTTGTGCAAGTTGCCAGCGGGGGTGATGGCTTTGAGGTAGAGACGTTCGTAGTAGTGGAGGCGGCCGCGGTCGCGGGCGGCTTTAGCGATGGCGTTCTCGTTTTTGTGGAAGGTGGGTTTGCCGGGTTTGGCGGCGCGTTGGACGGTGATGAGGCCTTTTTTGAGGAGGCCGAAGGTGATCATGGTGAAGACGCGGCGTAAGGGGACTTCGTTGAGGACGGCGGCTTCGACGACGGTGAGGCCGCGGCGGACGCCGAGGGCTTCGACTTTGACGGCGGGGGGGAGGTAGCCGCGTTTGCCGAGGAGGGGGGCGCCGGTGGCGGCGTGGCGGCGGGCTTGGATGATGCCGATGGCGCAGCAGGCTAAGAAGAGGACGACGACGAGGCCGACGATGACGAGTTCAATGTTTTCCAAAAGAAAATCGGTAAAGTTCGTAATGCCGCCGGTGGTGTAGTAGGTGGTGATGTAGGCTTCGTCGTAGGGGAAGCTGATGCCGTGGAGGATGCCCTGGTAGTTATCGAGATTGGTGTATTCCCAGGCGTAGACGAGGCTGGTGTTCGTCCAGTAGAAGCTGGTGGGCGCAGTGTAATGGTATTTGGCGAGGGTGCCGTTGTTAAAGCCGTCGGGGAAGTGGAGGTGACAAGCAAGGTAGTCGGTGCCACGGTTGTAGGGGGCGTCGTACCAGGTGGGGACGAATTGGTAACCGACGTAGCCGGGGGTTTCGGGGTCAGTGTCGAGGTAGACCATCTGTTGTTGTCGGCCCCAGACGAGGAGGGTCCCTTCTTCATCATAACCGGGTTGAAGACCACCGGGTATTGCGATTTGGATTCCGATGTCGATGACTTCGGAGGGTTCAATCGTGGTACATTCGGTGAAGGAATTGTTGCTGAGGGCCCAGAAGGCGCGGAACGATGAGAGGACATAGTAGGAGTTGGGCAGTCCGATATCGACCCAGTCGAATTGAGAACCATAATTGCGAAAGGTAATCGAGTAATTGATGATGACCGAGGCATCAATTTGTGGGAAGACGTGCACGGTTTCATTAAGCACTCGAAAATCATAGTCGAGTGGTGTGCTTCGGTGTGAAGTTATACCCGTGTCGGTATTAGCTTGGGTTTGTAAAGCTGGCATGATAAAGAGGGGGGAAGCTAAGGCAAAGAAGAGACAGAGAGTCAATGCCAGCGGGAAGAGTTTGATGCGGGTCACGGTCAATTCACGTCCAATAACTAATCTTTTTCATTTATGGGGTGTTCTTGGTGGAGGTCGTTCAAGAGCTTTTGGGCGCTTTCAATATCGGCGTTCAGTATCTCGTCGAGGACTGTTTCGTCGACGTCGGCATGGGTGACTTCGATGACGACGCGGCCCCAGTAGCCACACCGGGCGCACAGATATTTGGGTGGCGTGATGCCCATGGCGCCGCCGATGTCATACCAGGGTTCTCGGCTGCGTAGTTTGGGGGACTTACATTGGGGGCAAATTTGGATCGTAGCGATTTTCCCGGCCTTTTTCAAATCATCCAGTGCTTGTTTAATCTGCTTCAAGATATCGTCGTTCGAAGACGGGTCGACTGGTGGTGTTGGTGTTTCAGGAACCATGGATGTGTTCAGCTCAATCGGGATCCTCAAGGGTTAGCATTAGGAGAGTCTTGATAGGGCTAGGGAAAGACGGGCTTTTTTGCTTTCCGCCTCGGTGCTACCATTTGACATCTTCAACGAGTTGAGACACTTTGTTACAGTATGGGCAGGTGAGAACGACTGCGCCGATACCGCGATCGTAGGCGAGGTTTTCCTTCCGGGGTGTGCCTCCGCAATGGGGGCAGGTGACTTGGCTGACATCGAAATCACGTGGTAAGTCGACGTGGGCTTCAACGACGACACGTTCGGGTGAACGTTGTCCCCACCAGCCCAGTAAGATGGCGAGGATGATGAACACGGCAGTGCCACCGAAGAGCATGTAGGCGGTGAGTTGGTTTTGGGCAAGATCGCCTACTGTGGCAATCATGAACATGAATCCGAAAAAGGCTGCACCAATGGCGATGATGGCAAAAAGTACAGCAAGACAAGTATAAGCGCGCATATGAAATCGTTTGGAAGTTTACGCCTTTTATCCTTTCGTGTCGCGTGCTAAGACTCTCAAAGCGGGTGAGAGGTGGGTTTTTAGGGCGCAGAACGAGGGTGTATGAGTGGTTGTTGCAATGGTCCGATTTCAGGTTGCGTTGGATTATGAAAACTTAGATGATGCCCTTGAATTGGCAAACCAGGTTGCACCTTACGTTGATATTATGGAGGCAGGGACGCCGCTAATCAAAGCTGAGGGAATTGGTGCGGTGAAGGCACTCAAGAAAGCATACCCAAAAAAGGAAATTTGCGCGGATTTGAAAACCGCGGATGCGGGATATCTTGAGGTGCGCATGGCGGCACAAGCTTCAGCTGACATTGTCACAGTGTTAGCCGATGCCTATAATGAAACCCTCCTAGGTGCATTGAAAGCGGCGCATGAATTCAAAGTTGAAGTCATGGCAGATTTAATCGTATCACGTATTCCTATTAGTCGGTTAGCCGACATCATCGGATTATCCTTCAAGGGCACAGATATCCACTATGCGTGCGTCCACAGCGGGTTAGATAGTCGAGCCGCGCGACGAGCGCCATATTCAGAATTGGAATCCGTCTCCCGATTACGAGGACACCCCTGTCTAGCGGTGGCGGGGGGAATTCGCGTGGTCGATTTAGCAAAGATCCTCACATATCCTGTAGAAATCATCATTGCAGGTGGGGGGATTACAAAGGCAAAAAATCCGGCCAAGTCCGCGAAGAAATTTCAGGAAACAATTACAAAGCTAACGGAAAAAGGGTAGTTAGCTATCTGTAACGTCGACGTCTTTGTCAATCCATGCGAATTTGCGTTGTAGTGTTGTGGGGTAGAAATCTTTCCAATCATAATCGATTTGGTGTCCCCAATCGCGGTAGATGCGGGGATCGATATAGGCTTTGAGGCTTGTGCCAAGGTTCCACGTTCGGGTGTTCTTGGAGAGGGTGATTTGGGCGTTCAGCTTTTCTTTGGCGTCTCGGGCGCGAGCTAGTCGTTGTTTTGCCGTTTCAAGACTACGTCGGGCTGTAGCAATGGATGAAGCGTAGGGGCGATTCTTCCCGCGGGGAATCGGTTTCCCCGTCTCCTGTAACTGGTCAAGCTTCGTTTTCTGTTTCGCAACCAAATCCTTTAATCGCGCTTGTCGATTCTGAAGATTCTCTTGGGCTTTGGTGATACGGCCGTTGGCAAGACGTTGGCGTTCACGAAATCGGTTCATTCGCTTCGACCAACCCTTGGGAGCCTGCTTTGTATGGTTACAAACGATGGCGGCTTGCAGGTTGGCGTATTTGGCTGCATTTTTCTTTTTCCAATTCGGATCGTCCCGTTTGATCTTTGCCCGACCAAGATAGGAGCGCACAGTACTGCTCGCATGGTAGGTTCGGAAGACTTTGGCTGTTAATCCAGACATAATCTCATTGAGGTAAGCGTTCACGTTCCGGCTCCGGACATCGGGGAAGATTTGAGGACGTTTTCGCGAAGGATGGCTACGTCCTTGCCGATTGCTGCGGACGGGTGCTCGAGCGTTGACGATGAGATGTTGTAATTCCTCCACCACATCAGCCGGTAATTGGACGGTTTTGTGCCATGGAACGGAATCTTTGCCCAAGAACTGGAATTCCACTTCACCATTTTCTTTGATGGTGACATGTTCCGGGCGTAGGGTAGTGGCGCCGACCGTGTCTGCTTCATCAGGATCCTTTTCATCACCTACTCGGAGACTGAGCACATCAATGAGATAACATGCGGTGGCAATCTGTCGGCGACGTGGCTGGCTTGCTGTCATGTCCTCCTGGATGGCTTGGCGTACGGGCTTAATGCGTTTCGCAAGTTGTTGAGCCACCTCAAATTTCTGTACTTCACGCTCTTGTTTAATCGAGGCAGTATCCGAGACCCAGACATACTTCATTTTTCCAGAGAGTTTATCTTCCCATCGTGCCACCCACAGGCTTTCAGGCTGCCAAATGCGTCCAGCCCACTTCCCTTCTGGAAGAGGAGCGTCTGGACTCAAGTTTAACGTGATATTCTCTTGCTGTGGACCGGGTTTCCATTTCCCACGCAGTGGGTGTTTCCCTCGACCCATAAAGATACAATTGGGTTCTGCGTTCCAGTTGGCAATTTCCACCTCTTCGCCATCAATTTCCGCTTTGCCAAATTTTTCACGTAGGGCTTCACGAACGGCTTTCCGTTCAGTGGCTAAGGCTTTCTTCTCTTCTTTGGTCATGGCTTCTTTCTGTTGTTGTTCACGTTCTCGACGCTTAATCCCTTTCTGGAAGAATTCTTCAAGATTAATCTCGTCAGGCTTAAAGGCTGGTTTAACTCCCAAGATTTTGCTGAAATCTTTTAGGAAATTTCGTACAAAGATGCGGTCCTCCCAGTATCCGAGATGGCGTTTCGCAACAAAAGCCATAGCCATTTGTTCTTGCAAAGCATTGAGTACAATTGGGTTACCACGAACGGTAAGTGTCATTCCTGTAGGTGTAGGAAGTTCGATGACGCGGATGCCGTTGTGAACCAGCCGTTTCATGAAAGTAGGAACTCCGAGTAATCGTTTCTGCGCCACAAATGCAAATGGATTTTTTAAGGGTTTGGGGGAAACTACTAATTGAGGAGGAATAGGAGCTGATTCTTGTCTTTTTAGCTTCTGAGCCAGCGTCTTTGTGCGATGAATAAGGCGCTAAAGATAATAAACGTGATAAGGCATATCAGAGTGCCGTATAACAAGAATTGTGTCAGTGTGTAATATGTGATTGGAGTATCTCTGATTTGAAGAAGCCAGGCCTCACCGTTTTGTGGTTCAAGACTCAAATATGTTCTACCTGCAATTAGAAAACTGCCATCGTTCATCTGATGAAGGGTAACCCCGATATCTGGCATTTCTTCAAACCCGTATAGCCTATGCCAAAGCACAGTCCCCTGCGTGTCTGTTCGTGCAAAATATAGATTGAAATGTATAAACCACGAAGTAAGACTGTAGGTGCCAGTAATTGCATAACCTCCATCATAGCATTTGATAATATCAAGGGCTCTTGCACCTAATAGCCTCACAACGGTTTGCCATAGAATGTCGCCGTTCTCGTTAATTCGAATTAACCAAAGATCTGATCCACGTTGATTAGGCCCTGTATGACAGGCCAGAGTGAAGCTCCTATCACTTTCGGGCATAATTTTGAAGCCATAGTCATGCCCTCCAGAATCATAGGTTCGATTCCAAAGTAAGTTTCCATAGGCATCTGCACAAAACAGGTAGGCGTCATTATATGTTATATCAATGGATGTTGAATACCAAGCTCCTGTTGTGAAAAGAAGAAAGCCCGATTCAGTTTGTATGAGTGAAGCGCCCTCCTGTGTTCTATCACATTCATAGGTGTGATTCCATAACAGGTTACCTGCTGAATCAGTTCTAACTAACCATAAATCGGTTTGATCGACACTATAATTAACTATAGAGCCAGTAAACGCAAACCCTCCATCATTGCATTGCACTATACTAGTCGGGTATTCTCTTTCAGTGTCACCAAATGTCATATTCCATATTTGATTGCCATTTTCATCTAATCGGACTAATAGGCAATCAGGATCATAGTCTCCACTTCTATTAGCATAAGTAATTCCTAGGAGGGAAAATCCTCCATTGTTGCACTCAATTACTGAGCTCGCTGAATCTTCTTGAGGGGTTCCATAGGTCCGATTCCAAAGAAGGTTGGCATTTTCATCTAAACGAACAAGCCACATATCAGTTCCACCGCCGGTTCCTGGAAAATGTCCTCCTAAACCCCAACTTGTAGTCGAACCACAAAATGCCAATCCGCCAGCTTCAAGTTGAATGAATGAACCCAAACTCTCATCGCCAAGACCTCCATAGATATTACTTGATATCACATTGTCTTCCTGGAGAGGAATCATGAGTAAATACCACCGCCCCACAGAAAAGATGCTCACAAGTGAAAGCGTGGTTAACGTAATCGCAATGATTTGTGTACGGTTCCACTGGGGAAAATATGATAGCAGAGGACGTGTGGATTTCTCTTTCTTTGGTTTTGGGCTCTTAGGACAGGCCTCGGATTCGGGAGTCACTTCCCTCCCCGGTTCTTCTTCTCCCATTTTAGACGCCTCCGGATAGTTTGAAACAGATAGATTGCCAAGTCCGTGGGAGCAAGCCCTTCTTTTACGGGGATCGCCCATTCCTTGGCAAGAGTTTTGAGGGTGGTTTCACAGTCAGCGTATTCTTCGCAGTTGCCACAGGTGCCTGTGTGGGCAAACCACGTTTGAACGCCAATACTAGGAGAATAGAGAATGTAGGTATCCGTTTGGTTCGCGCGGCAATAGCCTAAGGCAATGCCAAATCGGGTGCTAATCTGATTGATTTCGATTCGATTAATCGATGCTGCATGCTGAAGAAGTTGTTTTATTCGAGATTCAGCAATGCGTTGTTCCTTACTGATAAACGGTCTAGACACTTGTAGTTCTTTAGCAATTTCAGATGGGCGGATGTTTTGGCGGCGTTGTGACCAGATCCAATTTTGTTTGGGGGTCGGGTATCGTAGAGAGGTAAACATTTGACATCACAGAATTGGTTATGGTTTGTTAGTTTGTGATAATTCCCTCAATTTGCTTCAATGAAGCTAGTTTTCCTATTTAAATTAACGGGTTTTAGGTTAATATAACTACAGCGTATTATTGCACTTATTGATTTTACGCCTTTCTAAAAGCAATTAAGTTTCCAGCAATCCTTTATCAACTGGAATGCTGTGGTTGGTTCTCTTATTTCTTGTAGTCATAGGCGTGATTCTAGGGCTCCTGTTTTTCATTATAGCAACTGAGGGCAGATACTTCGGAAAACGATTACTTCGCTGGGGATATAATCGCCGATCAGTAGCCTTTGAGGTGCGAGACGACTGGGAACTGTGGGAAAATCTCATTAAACGCTTGAATATCCGAAACTCAGAGGAACTCTTGGATTTGGGAACACAGACCGGGCACCTACCACGCTTGGTTGCCCGAAAGCGCGGGTTTGAGGGACACGTTGTGGGGATTGATTGGTCTGAGGAAATGATTCTGGAGGCACGTCGTCAATCTCGTTTAGAAGGATCAGCATCACGGACTCGTTTTCTTTGTCGAGACGTTCAAGAGTCGCTTCCCTTCGAGAACGACTCTTTTACGCTCGTGACATGTGTTACGGGCCTGTTGAACGGGCTAAAATCCCCTGAATTATTATTCAACGAGATTCAACGAGTCCTCAAAGTCAAGGGACTGGTGGCCTTCCGCTTGGATTCTCAACCAAGGCGGTCCACGGCGATACGCCAACCTGCATGGTTCACGAAACGATTAGAGCCGTTAGGGTTTCAGCACACGGAAACCGTTCCATGGACTCCGCAACATACCATTCTCATTTTTCAACTGCTCGAAAAATAATGGGAGCAGTTCTTCAAATTTTCAATTGTTAATCAACGAGTTGCCGGGTGAGAACCCAATAAGGTTTACCTGGTACACGGTGACGGTAGAGTTCAAATCGTTCCCCTGACTCTACTTGTACGATGAAATAATCTCGGTGTTTCCGACGATACCACGTGCTTCGGAGGTCAAGGCGGCGAGTGCTAGCTTTAATTTCAATGATTTTGTATTGACGACCACGCCATGTGAACCTAGTTGGTTTTTCGAGGTCAACGACTTCGACGGATATGCGTTCCCCGATGAATTTACTTTGAGAGGGCATTTTGGTTTTCAAGTTTTCTTAAGCTTGTAACTTTTTTTAATCTGCGGATGGTCCTGTAAACCAATGAAACTTACACCTTTGATTCTGAACTTCGTTTTGCTAGAAGAATGCCGATTATCGAGACGCAGTCAGTAATTTCGTAGTTTTTCACCATATCCTGGGCTTTTTCGAGAGGCATTGGAATGACTTCAATTTCTTCGGTTTCATCAGGCACGGCCTTAGATGGAGTAAGTCCCTCTGCGAGGTAAATATAACCTCTATCTTCTATTATGGACTTGTTTGAATGCATAATGCTTACTAGTTGAAATCGATCAGCGCGATAGCCTATTTCTTCACGAAGTTCACGTTGAGCAGCGTCTTCGGGTTTTTCGTCTTTTTCCATTCCACCTGAAGGTATTTCCCAAGTTGTTTCGCCCAGTACGTAGCGATATTGACGAACTAGTATTACAGTGTCTGGATTAAGTAGAGGAACTATGCCAACAAAATTGGTGGTTGGAGTGACAACGCCATATGGAGTAGTGTGGCCAGATGGAAGTTGAACCTGATCTTCATAAACTGTTATCCACGGATTCTGATACACGGTTTGGCGATTGAGGCGTTTCCAAGGTTGAATAGGGGGATTTGACAAAGACATTCCTCCGGTAGCAGGAGTTATAATCTTAGCTAGCAACAGCTTCGGTGACCTTTTTCTCTTCCTTCTTTTCCTCTTTTTCAATTGGAGGCGGAGTACATCCTTCGAGCCATTGTCCACCCACTAACACTAACTCGGGAGGATTGAGATTCGCCTCACGGTCAATGATTACATCGATAACCGCGGGCTTCTTTGACTTCACTGCGCGTTTCAGTGCCGGTTGGATGTCTTTTGCTTTGGTGACACGTTCACCATAACAGCCCATAGCTTGGGCAACTTGATCATAGCGAACATCGGTGAAATCAACTTGATAAAAGCGGTCTTCGAACAGAAGGTGTTGGACACCCGCAATCATCCCAAAACGTCGATCATTCGCGATAACGGCAATCATCGGGGCGTTTTGGCGAACAGCTGTTTCTAATTCCTGAATATTGAACATGAAGGAGCCATCACCGCAAATCAGATACACTTGACGATTTGGATGAATAATTTTGGCACCAATGGCATAGGGAAGCCCGGCTCCGAGATGCCCAGAATCACTTGCGCACAAGTATGATCGAGGTTCGTAAATGCGGTTGAGATGGAGGGTCCACAGGTTGATGTTGCCGCCATCTACTACGCTGATGGCGCTTCGGTCAAAGAAGTCGCGGACCTCCTTGACAAGGCGTAGGGGATGAATGAATGCCTCTTCCTTGGTAGCGATATCTACTTGGGATTGTATCCATCTGTCACGGGAGGTTTGACATTGCCCAAGTAATGGAGAGGGAGATTTGGGAGCCCCCCTTCGTTTTACTTCTGAGAGGAGAAACTGAAGCGTGGTCTTAGCATCACCTAGCAGCGCTAAATCCACTTCCCGATTAACTCCAATCATTTCACCCGCAATGTCGATTTGGATGAGCTTTTGCCCCTCGCAGGATTTCCACCCAGGAGGTAAGCCCCAGAAGTCCAAGTCGCCTAAACGTCCTCCAACCAGAAGAACGAGATCCGCGTAATTTTGTGCAAAGGCACCTGTTTGCAGTCCTGGCTCGAAGAACAGAGGATGATCCTCAGGAATCGCTCCACGGGCTGCAGGACTCACTGTGACTGCGGCGGATAAATGCTCAGCGAGTTGGACTAACTCCTCGGATGCATTAGCCCACAACACACCTAACCCTGCATGAAGCAGTGGAAATTCTGCATCAAGTAGCATTTGTGCTGCTTTTCCAATGAGTTGCGGATCGGCTGTTGGTGGAATTGTAACGCGATAGCGATTTGGACTTAGTAAGGCAGGTTCTGTTTCGACTGTTCCATAGAGAATGTCAGAGGGGAAATCTAGATGGACAGGACCAGGGCGCCCAGATAGCGCAATGCGGAACGCTTGCTGAACCAGATGAGGAATACGCTCAATCTTCCAAGCAACTGCATTCCACTTAACGATGGATTTGAAGAGATTGATTTGGTCAAGACCTTGGGTCATCCCCGAATCCGGATAAATACGCCACGTCTGATTCTGAGCCGTGAGAACCACAATTGGCACACTGTCAGCATGAGCCGCATAGACGCCGCCCACAAGATTGGCAGCACCGGGACCCACTGTTCCAAGACAAATACCTGGTTTGCCCGTTGTTCGGGTATAAGCATCGGCCATGTGAGCCGCGGCAGCTTCGTGTCGCGTAGTGATGAATTCGATCCCAAGTTGGTCACCTTTACGGGCAAGGACATCGAAGAAAGAATTCCATTGGTCGCCGATGATTCCAAAGATGTATTGGACTTGCTCGTTAGCCAGACATTTGGCCAGTATTTCGCCACCTGAAATTGTCAAAATGGTAAACCTCTCAAAAGGTAGGCTAGTTGTGAAATGTAGGGTGGTTGGTGTTCTTATTTGATGTTGGTTGTTTCGAAATGGATAAGATTTAAGTAGGTTATGAATATATATTCATAACGTGCCACGTCCATATAAACGCAGGTTTGTTCGCGCAGAACCGAATATTACCTATTACAAACCCAGAGGAATTCCCATCGGTACCATTGGAGAAGTAGTACTCAACGTAGATGAATTCGAAGCAATTCGGGTTAAAGACCTTGAAGGAATGCCACAGAAGGATGCTGCCCAGCGACTCAAGGTATCTCAACCTACGCTTCATCGAATTCTGAAATCAGCCCATACAAAGATTGCCGAAGCGCTCGTAAATGGAAAAGCCCTACGTATTGAAGGCGGACCCTACCAACTACCATCAAAGCGCCAGTTTTGGTGTTTCACTTGTCAGCATAGATGGGATGAACCCTTTGGAACAGGAAGGCCTAAACACTGCCCCAGATGCGAAAGTCATTATCTGCGTCGATTGGCACCATCAGAAATTGAAGGAGATGAAGAAACGTGAAAATATGTGTAACTGCACAAGGACCGACTCTTGAAGCCCCCATTGACCCTCGATTTGGCCGGTGTGCTAATTTCATTTTCATCGATCCCGATACTATGAAGTTTGAAGCCATTCCCAACCCTGGCTCGATGGCTAGTGGTGGAGCAGGCATTCAAGCTTCTCAATTTATCGTTGATCGAGGAGCTAATGTTGTATTGACAGGACATGTAGGACCTAATGCCTATAATGCCTTGAACGCTGGAGGAGTTACAGTGTACGTAGGAATATCTGGTTCAGTCAGTGATGCAGTTAATCAATTCAAAGCTGGTTCATTACAATCAGTGTCTTCTCCGACAGCCCCTGCCCATATGGGTATGGGTGGTGGTAGAGGTCGAGGAAGAGGTCAAGGAAGAGGCCGGGGAAGTTAGTGATCTTCAAATAATCTTAAGGGAGATTTTGTAAATGGTTGAACGTATCGTTGTTCCTGTATTAGATGAAACAGGAGAAGCCGCAAAATTATCACCCCATTTTGGTCGAGCCCCATTCTTTGCAGTAGCAGAGATGCAAGCCGATGGTAGGATAGAGAATTTATCATTTCAACCTAATCGTAGTGAACACTTCGGTGGAGGAGGTCGCCCACCAGATATCATTTTGCAATTTAAACCAAATGTTGTTATCACCTTCGGGATGGGTCCAAGGGCAATGCGCCGTTTTCAAGCTGTAGGTGTTGCGGTGATGCAGGCTACATCAGAGACACTTGGCGAGGTCCTTTCCGCATTTGCTCAGAATGAGCTTAATGAGCTCACCGAAGGCTGTCGAGATGCACGACATAAGTAGGAGATAGAAGTGCTCTGAATTTGTTCTTAGGTGTGTAGTGTGATAATTTCGATTGCCAGTGGGAAAGGAGGGACCGGAAAAACTTCGCTTGCTGTGAACCTTGCCCTTTCTTTACCGGGACAAATCCAACTGCTTGATTGTGATGTGGATGAACCAAATGTGCACACTCTTCTTTCCATGAAGAATGAGCAAGTGAAACCCGTATATACGTTAGTTCCCGAAATTGATGAGCAAAAATGCAATCAATCAAAGAACTGTGTGAATTTTTGCCCAAACCATGCCATCTTTGTTGGAAAAAAAGGTATCAATTTCTTTCCTGAGCTTTGCTATGGTTGTGGCGGATGTATTTTGAGTTGTCCTAATCAGGCCATCAAAGAAGGTAAACGACAGCTCGGAGTAACACATAGAGGAGTGGCGAATCACGGTGTGGAAGTTGTTTATGGAAACCTCAATATTGGGGAACCCTTAGCAGTTCCTGTAATCAAAGCAGTGAAAGAGCAAGCCAGCCCTAATAATGAAGTTACTGTAATTATTGATTGCCCTCCTGGCGTTTCTTGTCCTATGGTAGAATCGGTTCATGGTTCAGATTACTGTGTTTTGGTTACTGAACCGACACCGTTTGGTTTACATGATCTGCAGCTAGCAGTAGATACAATCCGTCAACTTAAGATACCCATTGGAGTTGTAGTGAACCGCGCTGGTATTGGAGATAGACAAGTATATTCCTATTGTAAAAGTGAGAAACTTCCTATTTTGTTAGAAATCCCCCATAGTCGGAAAATAGCCGAACTCTTTGCAGAAGGTATTCCGTTTGTCACTAAAATGCCTGAATGGAAATCTCAGTTTGAAACACTTTTTCAAATGATTCAAGAGAGGTATGGGCGATGAAAGAGCTAGTTATAGTTAGTGGGAAAGGCGGTACAGGAAAAACAACGATAACTGCGGCATTGGCAGCACTAGCACCCAATCCCCTCATTGCTGATTGTGATGTTGATGCACCCAATTTACATTTACTTTTGGGACCTGAAATTCAATCAACTGAGGAATTCATTGAGGCTAAAGTTGCAGTGATTAATCCTGAATTGTGTACAGGATGTGGTGCTTGCGAAGTTGCATGTAAGTTTGATGCGATTTCACCAAGTTTCCAAGTTGATCCAATAATGTGTGAAGGTTGTGGTGTCTGTTTCATTAGTTGTCCTGCAGACGCGATTGAAATGCATGAACGCCTATCAGGATACATCTATGCCTCTGAGACTAATTATGGCCCCATGGCTCATGCACTGTTACTTGCTGGAGAGAGCAATTCTGGTAAACTAGTTACTCGCGTTCGTGAGCTTGCCTCTAATCTAGCGAAGAAACATGGGAGGAAACTCATCTTAATTGATGGCCCACCAGGAATAGCCTGCGCGGCTATATCAGCCATCACTGGTGCCTCAGCAGGATTAGTTGTTACTGAGCCTACAGTTCCAGCAATTCATGATTTACAACGTGTTCTCGAGTTGTTTCAGCACTTCAACATGCCAGTGATGGTTCTTACTAATAAAGCCGATTAATAAAGCCGATTTGAATATCCAAAAAGCCCAGGAAATAGAAGAGTATTGCCATCAAAAAGGGATTCCAGTGGTAGGAGAGTTAAATTACGACCCCATAATGTACAAGGCTGTTGTTGCAGGGCGTCCAATAGTTGAATATGCTCCCTCTAACATGCTCTCAAAGGGTTTGAAAGCTATTTGGAAAAAAGTTGAGCAACAGCTAGATGCATTTCAAGAAGCGTAGAACCTCCAAATTCCCAACCTAACTGTTGAGCGCCATGCATTTATTTACCAACTTTTTTTCCGCACTGAGAACAGTAGTTCGAATTAGGAATGATTGGAGCATTACAATTTGAGCAATAATTGATTCTGGGAGCGAATTGCTCAGGGAATGGGGGAACTTGATCAGAAGGAGTGCCCGTGTTTTGCTGATATAGGTACCAACAACTTCCAGGGCCATAGAGCCACCCAGGCCGTTGCCATGGTGGTAGATGAGAGAAAGGTCCGTTTCCTGGCCAAGGTCCTTGGTTTCGACCACGTCCGCGTCCTCGGTTTCCGCGTTGCCACATTTATTTTATCACCTCATTTTGTGTTTATGCACAAATCTATTTTGTGTTTATGCACAGAAATATATAAATGCATCGAACTAGCAATCTTTTCTGAACAACCATGAGGCATCGAAGAGGTTGGGGTGGTCGCGGACGCCGCCCAAAACCCATTATGTTAGGTCATACACCTGTTCCCACTGTTTTTACACCGAGTAAGCCGGGTCCAGCGCAGATATGGAGTAAACCTCCAATAGAGTTGAATTACTCAGAACTGGAAGCTTTGAGGTTAGTTGATGGTGAAGGCTTGGACCAAGAACAAACGGGAGAAAAGATGGGCGTATCTCGAGGTACGGTCTGGCGTCTGGTCACTGAAGGTCGTAGAAAAGTGGCAACTGCATTAACAGAGCTTAAACCCATCCTTATTACCCCGAAGGCTTCTGACCAAAAGGATGCTGTGAAAAAATCGAGCTAAACTTAGAGAATCTGATAGCTGGCGAATTATGATATGAGTATGGTGTACGGTCCAGTAATGTCATGGCGTTATGGAAGGTCTCTAGGTATTGATCCAGTTCCTCCTCCAAAGCGATGTACATTCAATTGTGTTTACTGTCAATTAGGCCCCACAAGAAATCCTGTACTTTCTGCGGATGCAGCGCAAGAAACATTACCCGATGAAAAGCAACTATTCAACCAGCTTGATGAATATTTACGCCAGATTTCGATTGAGAGTCTTGATGTGGTGACTTTTTCCGGGTCGGGTGAACCCACTCTTAATTTGCATTTAGGATTAATGGTTAGACAGGTTCGTAAGTGTCTTCCTGAGCTACCCATTGTTTTGTTGAGTAATGGGTCGTTATTAGATCATCCAAGGGTCATGAAGAATCTGAGTGAATTTGATATTGTGACAGTGAAATTTGATGCAGGAGACGATAAAACCCATCGAGCAATTAATCGTCCTCTAGCCCCCTTTCGACATGACCAACTGGTCAAAGCCATTCATGGACTTAGAACGAAGACTAATGTTACGATAGCTCTCGAGGTAATGTTACTCAAATTATCATCTGGAATTTCAAATATTAGTGGCAAAGCTCGAGAGACGTTAGTGAGGGAATTAGTTGAACTGGCACCAGTTGTCGATATCTTTCAGCTTTATACTCCTTGGCGTCCCCCCGCCGAGGAACAGGTTCAACCGATTAGCCAGTCCGAATTGAAGGATTTTGCTTTAGAGCTTAGTAGTTCTATAGATAAGGGAAGAATATGGGTTTATGGTATTCATGATGCCCGAACACATTCAGCCTCCTGGAAATCCCATCAATCAATTCGCAACGATATTTTGACAATGCTTCAACGTCGACCTTGCCGACTGAAGGACCTAGCTCAATCACTTGATACCTCTATTAGTTCCCTCTTGCCCCTAATCTCCCAACTTCGTCGAGTTAATGCAATAACTGTACGACAGCATCTGAATGAAGTATACTATTCAGCTCAGAATGAAGTTTAATCCTTCTTCGGATGGTACCTAGCTGGATCTTCCCTGTAAACTTTTTCAGCAGTTTTACCGGCACCAGAGGTATCTAATTCAACGTCGCGTTTTGTTCCTCGTTCTTCCTTAAGCACTTCCTTAAAGATGTCACTTTGGATGGTGAGACGCATAATTTCACTGCTACCTGTCCAGATGGTTGCTAGTCGGGCATCGCGGAAGAGTCGCTCAATGGGATATACATCGGTGTAACCTATTCCTC
>SMTZ1_10003466_pt1 | contig 15850 bp, 13 predicted proteins | sample DeeMarSWOR136_30_FD_25667 | JGI IMG/M metagenome (IMG submission 25667)
TGTGATTGCTCGCACGAGACAAAGCCCAGAGCATTCCGCAGGCCCAATCTCTTCGTAGCGCAGAATCAGGATCTCAGGACTGCGTTTCTTGTCCGTGGATTGGCCCAGGTGGGAGCACGCTCGCATGAAGGGGTATGCCGAACCCTGAGCCACTTGGGTCTATGCAGCTCGTGAGCGCTGGCCCAATGGATCTGCCCCACTACCCTCCGGCTACCATAAGCATAAGAACCACGTCGTCACCGTCTCGCAGGAGGGTGTCGAGTTGGTCGTGGGTTACCCATTCTCTTCCATTGAGCAGCACCTGTATCACCGCGTCCAACTTGCCTGTCTCATCAAGCAACGCTTGCCTGGCCTTGTGGCCATGCTGTGCGACCAGATGTTCCACTAGGTCGCTGACCGTTTGCCCGGCAAACTCCAGCTGTAGCTCACTGTGACCTAGCACCTGGGCGAGCAGCGGTACGAGGATCCTGACATTCACCCTCATCGACCCTCTCCCGCCTGTCTGTTCTTCATGTCCTTTGTTCGGCTCACCGGGGTGAGTGCTTTCACCCTTCTGCCTATGTCGTACTGTCGACACCTGGGGCAGAGCGTCAGCAGCGCCTGGCACTCTTCGCCCAGCCGCTGCTCCAAGTACTGCAGAGTGTGCTGGGGCCCGAGATACGCGCCGCACCTGCGACAGAAGGAACCATGCTCCCTGATCCCTTCCTGGATGGCCAGCTGGCGAGCAGCTTCGACAAAGTCGCGAAAGCGCACGCCGGCCGGACACAAGTCGGTGCACAGATCGCAGGTCAGGCAGAACCAAACCGCGTCGTGCTCCAGCTTCTCCAGCCTCCGCACGACGCGGGCTACCACCATGCGCGGCGAGACCTCTTGCGAATAGTCATCGAAGATCTGCCACATTGGGCAGGCCGCAACGCATGTGCCGCACTGCATACACAGCAGGAGCCTGTGTTGGATTGCGAGTTGCTCCATGGCGTCGGACAAAGGGCCTTTCCTGAATCCGCTTAGGGGATGAAAGGAGGCGTCTGGGGAGCCCGGAGGTCGGGCAATTCGCCATGGGGTTGGGGATGAAGCAGACGCGACACAAGTCTGGTCACGGTTCCTCATCGCCTGGTGGCGAACGACCTGCGCATCACCTCAGAGAGCCTCAGCCCCGCGTCTCGCTTCTTCCTCAGGTTGACGGAACTGGCTGGCACGAACTGCAGCGCACCGGGATCGCAGAAGCGGACGCAGGTCGGGTCGCCATCGCAGAGGTCGCACTTGATCACTTGGCGTGACTCAGAGTCAATCCCCATCCCGCCGAAGGGGCAGGCCATCACGCACATCTTGCAGCCAATGCACAGGTCATAGTCCAGGGCAACCCTTCCCAGCATCGTGTCTCGGGACAGGGCATCCTTGGGGCACACAGCGATGCACGGTGCCTCCTCGCACTGCTGACAGAGCATGGGCAACTCGAATCCCTCCAGCGGCCACTTGATGATGTGGATACGGGAGCGACTGGGGCTGTTGGCACCCGTATGCTTCACCGAGCAGACCTGCTCGCACAATCGGCAGCCCGTGCACTTGGCGTGATCTACCGCCAGTATCATCTCCATCCGCAATCTCCTATAGCTTGTGGGAAGGCTCGCCGTCCAGGCCTAACCTCTGCAGTGTCTCCGGTCGCGGCACGCCGTCCTCATCCCAGCCGTGGAGCTCATAGTACTCGTCGAGCATCTGCTTGAACTTGACACGATCCAGGCACTTGCCCCGTACGACCGGCAGGCCAACGGGCGTTGGCTCGTCAAAGTAGCGGTCCACCAGCCAGTCGTCCGCTCTCGTCCGCCCCTCACGGATGTTGAACAGCCGCTCCAGGGTATAGGCACGATCGGCAATGTCCCAGATCTCCTCCGGTGTGAACTCCAGACCGGTGTTGTAGTAGATCAACTGGGCCAGTTCGTCAAACGCGATCAAGTTGGGGCTCAAGAAGATGGTGTGGTACTTGCAGATGCCAGTCGAATCAATCGCTTCGTACATCATCTCCTGCCACTGTACCATGCGCGCCTTTCCCACATAGGACGTATAGTCAGAAGAAAGGGGGCCATCGTAGGGCTTGGGGCCACCGTAGATCTTGCGCAGCAGAGGCTCGGGCAGGTGATAGAGGTCAATCGCTGGCCGACTGCGCAGGTGGTCGGAGCCCCGTGTGGAAGTGGCGATACCCAGTGCCAGCGACGGCGTGGCCCGCTCGTCTGAGTGCAGGTTGCTCATCCCTTTGACCTGGATGCAGTACTTTAGCGAGTCCTGACCAATCCTCTTTGCGGCTCGCAGCGGTCCCTCAGCCAAGATGTCTCCCAGTCCCTTGCGTTGGGCGATGCGCGTGACCATTTCCAGTACGGCCTCGTCGTTGCCCCACTCCAGCCTCAGGCCATCTGTGTCTTTGTCGGTCAGAATGCCCTTCTCATAGAGCTCCATCGCCCAGGCAATCATGCTGCCGGTTTCCAACGTGTCCAGACCGTACTTGTTCACCAAGTGGTTGCCGATGAGGATGGTCTCAAAGTTGTTGCAGCCGACCTCCGTACCGAAAGCGCCCTGGCTGGTGTACTCCGGCCCCTCAGCGTAGGTCCCGGCAAACGGCCCATCCTTGATCAGGTACTTGTGGCGGCAGTGGATGATGCAGCCGTAGCAGCCCGCGGTGCCAACCGAGTATTCCTCAATGTGCTCGCATTCGATATTCCCCCCTACCTGCTGGTTCAGTTGAAAGTTCCGCGTGCGGATCAGACCCGTCGTGTTGGTCGCACCGTAGATGAACATCGTGCCCCACTTCTGCATGGTCTGGGCGAACTTTGTCGAGCCAATCTGCTCGATGAGCCTGGAGTTGTACTCCAACGCCCTCTCGGGAAAGCGGATCTCAAGGTCCATCGTGCCCCGGACGGCAATGGCCTTCAGGTTCTTGGAGCCCATCACTGCGCCCATCCCCGTGCGCCCGGCGGCGTCTTTGAGGCCGGTCATCACATTGGCGAAACGGACCAGGTTCTCTCCCGCCACGCCGATACACAGCACCTTGACCTCCGGGTCGCGCAACTCCTCCCAGATGAGCTCCTGGGTGGTAGGGATGTCCTGCCCCCAAAGATGATCCGCCTCGCGTATCTCAATCTCTCCGTCGTGAATCCAGAGGTAGGCCGGGCCAGCGGCCTTTCCCTTGACCACCAAGTGGTCGAAGCCGGCAAATCGCAGCTCAGGGCCAAAAAACCCCCCCATATTGGAGCTACCGATGACGCCAGTCAGCGGCGACTTGGCCCCAATGTGTGTGCGAGCGGAGGCCGACGCCAGCGTGCCGGTCAGCAGTCCGGCACTGACCGTGAGCACGTTAGCAGGCCCCAGCGCTTCAATGTCCGCTTGCAGGTGATTGTACAGGAGGTACGCGTCCAGGCCCCGCCCGCCCAGGTACAGCTTGCGCATCTCGACAGGGATGGGCGCGGTCCTGATCTCTCTCGTAGCGAGATCCACGTAGGCGATCTTGCGGTTGAGTGCCATGTGGGACTCCCTAGCCCTCGTCCTTGGACTGGATATCGGCCATGTGTCGCTCCCAGCTCTCCCAGACCGGCTTTCTGATCTTGGCCAGCTTGCCTGCCCATGAGATGTACCATTCCCAGCCGCAGGATGGGCAGGATGCCTTCTCCGCCTTTGGTGGAGGCCGGAAGCGGGCGAAGCAGTTGAGGCATCGCACCTCTCCTACACGGTCGGAATCACCTTGCCGCACTCGTCCACCTTCCTTCTTGTGAGGCTTTGCCGTCATCTTGGTCTCTGGTGCCATTGTTCTCTCCCCCTCCCACGGGAGGTTCGCTTCCTCGCTACAGCCAACCAAACAGAGCGGGCCGCTGGGCATGGGCTACCCAGCCCTGACCTTGATGACCACCCCTGCGCCCGTGTCGCCGGCAGCACAGCCGACGAACAACCCATACCCTCCGCCGATGAGAATTAATTCCTCAATCACCTCGATGATCAGTCTGTGGCCTGTGGGAGCCTGTGGGTGCCCCCAGACCAGGGACGAGCCGTAGTTATTCATCGCCTCTGGCTTGACTCCCATCTCTCGACAGAAATAGATGTCGTTCACCGCAAACGGGTTGTGCGTCTTGATCACCCGTACGTCCTCCATATGGATGCCGGCTCGCGAGAGCGCCAGCTGCGCTGCCGGGACGATGGCCTGGGCCATATAGCCCTTCTTAGCTCGTGCCTCTCCGTAGGACAACAGCTGGATTTCGATGCTCGGATCGCGGCTCAGTTCCTGCGCCTTCTCGCGCGTGGTGACGATGATCCCGCAGTTGCCATCGGCGGGGTGAGTCTGGGTGCCATAGGTAACCGTGCCCCCTTGAACGACAGGTTTGAGGCCGGCCAACCCCTCGGCTGTAGTGGGAAACACCCCCTCGTCTGCATCGACAGTGGCCACGACCTTGCGCCCCCGCGCGTCCTTCACTTCGATCGGAGTCACCATGAACCGGTGCAGGAAGGCGGAGTCGTCCTTCAGCGCGTCAGCGTACTGCTGGTAGCGCATGAGGGTGACTTCTTCCTGCACCTCGCGAGTAATGCCCGCTTCTCGGGCCACATTCTCCGCTGTCTCGATCATGGCATTCTTGGCGAAAGGGTCGTAGCCAAAGTTGTCCCAAACCCAGTCCTCTGCGTCACCCTTACCGCCCGGGCCCAGCGGATTGGGGTAAAGGACGTGAGGACCGTTGCTGCATCGGTCGGTGGTGATGGTGAGAATCACAGGATCCGTGCCGACTTCAACCTCGGAAGCAGCGCCGGCTACCACTCGGGCTCCTGTGGCACAGGCTTGGCTGATGACCGGGCCGGTGGTTGACTCCGCGCCGATCAAGCCGGACAGCCAAGATGCGCCGTAGAAAGAGTGCTGCTGAGGGACCGTGAGCCCCAGGTACGCAGTGTCGAAGACCTCAGGAGAGATGTCTCGCTCCTGCAGCGCTCGCACAGCGATCTCCGCTGCAAAGGGGATGGCATTCAGATGGGCGAAACTCCCCTGCCAGCGGCAGAACGGCGTGCTCCAGTAGCCCCCGTAGGGGATGTAGGTTCTGCGAAACAACATGGTTGTCAACCTCCTGTGTCCTTCTCCTCGTCAGAGATGGTTCGTGATACCGACCAGTGCGCGCCTATAGTCCTCGTACGTTCTCGCTGGGGCTTGCTCAAGTGCCGTTGTCGGTCCTGGCGCTCGCGAGGCAGGCAACGGCACCCGCTGGCGGGGAGCTCCAGATCCTCGACTCTGCCAGGACAGGCTCTGGCTAGCCCCCCGACTTCACTCTGGGCGCGTTCTGCCCTACCGTGGCCGACTCCAGGGCAAACAGCGCCGCGCCAAATGCCCCCATCGCCTGTGGGTGGGGCGCAATCTCCACCTCGGCCCCCACCTTTGCGCTCAAGAGTTCGGCCACAATCTCATTGAAAGCAACGACACCGCCGGTCGCAACCACCCGGCCGGTCAGTATGTCCATCTCTACAATCCGCTTGGCGACCGAGTCGAACAGCCCGCGGACGATATCGTCCGTCCTCTCGCCCGCCCGAATCCTGTCCAGCACCTGGGTAGCGGTGAAGACTGTGCAATAACTCCCGATCTGGGCGGTCTTGCTGGCCGCCTGCGCGAGGCCATTGAGGTCTCCGATCGGGATATCTAACTTGTGCGCGATCTCCTCCAGGAAAGCTCCAGTGCCGGCGGCGCACTTGCGGTTGATCTTGAAGCCGACACGCCTGCCCTGCGCATCGAGCTTGATGATTTTGCAGTCCTGACCACCGATGTCCACGACGGTGATCGCTTGAGGAAAGTAGTGGTAGCATCCCCACCCGTGGCAGGCAATCTCGGTCCTGGTGTCGTGTGCAAAACGGACGTTCCTTCGGCCATAACCCGTTGCGATGATCGCCTGGATTGTCTCCTCGGCGACCTGCGCCTGCACTTTCGCTTCCTCAAAGGCCGCAGTCGCTGCTGAGGCGAGGTCCGTCCCCGAGCGCCTGACAAAACGCCCGAGCACTCGCCTGTTGGCGTCAATGATCACGGCCTTGGTGGTTGTCGTCCCTACGTCAATGCCTGCGAAGGCCCTGTTCTCTGCCATTCCTCACTAGCCGCCTTGCCGCAGTTAGATGTCTGCCTACTGCTGCTGGCCACCGTTCTCTACTGATGCTCTGCTGGTGCCGAAGACTTCATCTCCAGTCCCTTGATGAGTGCTGTGATGGCACTGTTGTAGGGGGTCTCAATGCCGAGGGCGCGGCCACGTTCCGCGATCTTCCCGTTGAGCCAGTCAATCTCAGTCGGAGTCCCACGCTCAATGTCCTGGTGCATTGAGGTCTTGTGATAGCCCGCCTTTCGCAGGTACTGGACGCAGTGCTCAAAGAATCCCTCGTCAAACGTTACTCCTGCAGCTTCGGCCACCCGGATCCCCTCCCTGAGCAGCTCCTCCACCAGCAACTCGCTGACCTCCAAGTCCATCATGTCCTTCATCGGCTTGCGGGTCAAGGCACATACTGGGCTGAGGGCAGCGTTGAGAATGGCTTTCGCCCACTCGTGCTTCTTGATATCAGTCGTGAATTGTGTCTCGAGCCCTGCCTTTGACATCGCATCCGCGATCTGGCGGGCCAGCGCCTCACCCTTGGCCGTCACCGAGCCGATATAGTTGGGCGGATTGAAGAACGACATCCAGATCAGTCCATCTCCCACGCGGCTGCCGGCATAGTTCACCACGACGCGCAGCACATTGTCCGCGCCAAAGGCCTCGGCCAGAAACTCCTCATTGCCAAGCCCATTTTGGCAACTGATGAAACGCGCCCCGGGACGGGCTGCCCGCTTGATTTGGGGAATGAGCAGTGGCATGATGGACGCCTTGGTGGAGATAACAATCGTGTCTACCTCAGGATAACTGGACAATTCAGAAACGCTGTGTGCCAGCCTCTCGCACCTTGCGGTCATCTCCGACACGCCCGTGATGCAAAGTCCGTCTGCCTCTATTGCATCCAGATGATCCTTCAGGATGTCGCACAACACCACATAGTGGCCAGCGTGGGCCAGGTGAGCACCCAGGATTGCACCGGTCGGACCAGCGCCAATAATGGCGATCTTGGGTTCGCTTGGCATGCCCTCACCGTCCTTTCTTCTATTCGCCAGCCATTGATTGTGCGTCAGTGTATCGTTCTCGCAGTCTCCTGTGTAGCGCCTTCCCCGAGCCCGTCCTTGGCATCTCTTCCTCAGATATCAGGCGTACAGCTTTGGGTCGCTTGTAGCTAGCCAGCTTCTCCCGGCAGAGGGCGATGATCTCCTCCTCTGCAGGCGGGTTGGCAGGGTCTTTGGGTATGACGAACGCTGTCACTGCCTCTCCCCATTTCTCGTGAGGCAAGCCGACCACCGCTACATCAAGGACACCAGGATGAGCGCCGACCACTTTCTCCACCTCGCTGGGGTACACATGCTCGCCGCCGGTGATGATCAAGTTGTCTTTGCGGTCTAGGATCTCGAAGAAGCCGTCCTCGTCACGTCTGGCCATGTCGCGAGCCGTGAACCACTCCCCCCTGAAAGAGGCAGCGGTCTTTTCAGGCATCTTGTAGTACTCGTCGAAGAGCATTGGTCCTCGGGAGTACAGCTCACCTATCTCTCCGACTGGTACCTCTCTTCCTTCCTCATCCAGGATTTTGACCAAGTCTGTGCCCAACGACTCAAAGCCGATGGAGCCCAGCTTCCTCATCTGATCCTCGGGTTTGAGCACAGTGACTATACCGGCCTCTGTAGAACCATAGGCCTCGTAGAGCTGGACGCCCGGGAAGAACTCCATAACCGCCAGCTTCATATCCTTCCTTACTGGAGCCGAGGAGCAGAGCAACTTCCTTATCGAGCTTAGGTCACGCTTCCTCGCCCTCTCCGACGCGTTCAGTATGAGGCTGTAATGCGTCGGGATCAGCGAGATAAACGTGATCCTCTCTCTCTCGATGATCTCCAGTACCTCTTCCGCTCTGAAGGATCGCGCTGGGTGGATATAGGCCGACCCGCCGATATACGTGAAGGTGAAAGTGAAGAACGTAGAGTTGATGTGGCACAACGGCATGATGTTCAGGCAGACGTCGTGCTCGTCAAATCCAAAGTCAGCAGCGTTGATGAGATAGAACGCGATGTGTGACTCGTGGGAGCGCACAACCCCCTTTGGTTTCCCAGTGGTACCCGACGTGTAGATCAGGATCCAGGTGTCCTGTGGCTCTACCTTCACTTGTGGTTCGCTCTCTGGAGCCACTCGGATGAACTCCTCAAACTCTCTGTATCCCTCCCTCTTTTCGCCCACAACGATGTATCTGTCCGGCGCAATGTTGCTCAGGCTCGGCTTGATGGTGTCCACCGTCGAAGTGAACTCGTCGTGTACGACGAACGCCCGAGCATCCGAGTTGCGGACGATATACTCTATCTCTGGGCCAACCAGACGGAAGTTCACGGGCACGATGACGAGTCCCGTCTTGGCCGTAGCCAGATAGACCTCTATGATCTCGATGCTGTTTTCGAGCAGCACCGCGACCTTGTCCCCCTTGCTCAAGCCAAGAGAGAGCAGGCTGTGAGCCAGCCTGTTAACGCGCTTGTTCACCTCTGGGTATGTGAAGCTTCTCTCTCTGTCCTTAAGCGCTACGGTATCCGGGAACTTCTTCGCGTTCACTTTGAGCATTTGGCCCAGGTTCATCCAGCAGGTCATATCCGCCTCCGCTTAGATGCCAACTCGAGCGTCCACGACAAAGACGCGATCCTCATAAGCGATAATGGGATTGAGGTCCATCTCTTGGATCATAGGCAAATCGGTGACCAACTGGGAGAGGCGCTGGATGGTCTCAATGATCCCTGCCTCGTCCACTCCCTTCTCTCCTCGCACCCCCTTCAATAGTGGCGCTGCCCGGATGGACGAGAGCATTTCTCGCGCCTCCACCCCTGTGACGGGAGAGATCTTAAAGGCCACATCCTTCAGGATCTCGACATAGACGCCGCCAATTCCAAACATCACCAGGTGTCCAAGACCCTCCTGGGCCTTTGCCCCTATGATGACCTCTCTGCCACCTGGGAGGTACTTCTGGACTAGAAACCGCAGGTCCTCAGTCTTGAGTCTCTGCTCCATTCCTTCCGCCGCGGAGCGAACGGCACCGCCGTTCCGTAGGTCCACGGCCACCCCACCCACGTCGCTCTTGTGCGTGATGCTTTCGGAGTCAGCCTTGACCGCCACGGGCATGCCGATCTCAACCGCGGCTTTCTCGGCCTCCTCTGCACTGCGCGCTACGCGCCAGTCAGCAACAGGGATCCCGTAGGCGCTCAGTAGTTCGTACACATCACCGGCGCAGAGGGCTTTTCGCCCGGCTTGTGTTGCCTTCTGCAGGATGTCTTCTGCCTTGCACCGGTCAACATCGTCGAAGCTTCGTGGCTTACCGATCTCCCGGGAACGAATCTCACTATAGCGCGCCAGCGCAGTTAGCGCCCTGGCTGCCGTCCCGGGGAGACTATAGCACGGGACGCCCCCATCCCTCAGAATCCGCAGAGTCTCCGTCCACTGACGTCTATCCGTCATCAGGTTGCAGACGATGGGTTTTCTCCCCTCCTTGCTCACCTCAACAATCTCTCGCGCGATGGGTTCTGTATCCACAAAGAACGGTGTGACAAAGTTGATGTAGAGGGTGTCAATCTGCTCCTCATCCATCAGCACGTCCATTGCAGCGCGAAAGTGCTCTGCCCCAGCGGTAGCGAGTACATCTATGGGATTGCGGATCGAGGCTTCGGGGAACAGACTCTCCTTTAGCACCTCCTTTGCCCTCTCAGAAAGCGGAGGTATCTCCAGCCCGGCACTCACGAAGATGTCCGTCGCAATAACTGCAGGTCCTCCCGTATTTGTGATCATGCCCACTCGCTTGCCCCGTGGAATGGGCTGAGAGGCAAAAGCGATGGCCGCTTGACACAGTTCCCCCTCATCTCTGAAGGAAAGAATCCCTGTCTTCTCAAAGATGAGATCGGTTGCGATATCCTGCTTTGCCAGCCCGCCGGTGTGGGAAGCGGCTGCTCTCGCTCCCTGTGCGGTGCGACCTGCCTTCATAGCAAGGATAGGCTTTTTGGCTGCCACCGCCTTGGCCACTTCCATGAACATCTCCGGGTCTCTTAGACCCTCGACGTACAGCACGATCACCCGAGTCTCATGATCAGCACCCAGATACTGGACGATCTCCGGGATTGTGACATCGCATGCGTTCCCGTTAGAGGCGTATATCCTTGTGCCGATGTCCGCTTCAGAAAAGGCCTGATGGATCACCTCAGCTACACCGCCGCTGAGAGAGACAATGGAGATAGATCCCGGCTTTGGCTTTGTGAATGTAAAGTTGCAGTAAGCGCGCACGTCAGGATCTGTGTTGATGATCCCCTGGCAGTTGGGGCCAAGTATCCTGATACCGTGCTCCTTGGCCCTGGCGAGGCAATCCTTCTGTATGGACGCACCCTCTGGCCCAACCTCCGCAAAGCCCCCCCCGTTAAGGATTGCGAACTTGACGCCCTTCTTCCCACAGTCGTCGATAGCCTGGGGCACGTACTTGGCTGGGATGACCATGTGTACAACATCAACGTCAGTTGGTACATCCAAGATCGACTTGTAGGCCTTGACACCTTGGATCTCATCCGCTTTCAGGCTTATTGGGTAGATTGACCCTCTGAACCCAAAGTCCAGAAGGTTCTTGACAATCCTGTTACCTATCGAGAGTTCCTTGGTCGAGGCACCAATGACTGCTACCGACTTGGGCCTAAACAGCGCGTCCAGCATCCCCTCCTCCGTATCCGCCGGTTATGGTGCATTCTATTTGCTCTCCGCAAGTTGTTCGATAAAGGCCTCGACATTCGTGTTGGTCTGCTCATCAGACAGACACCGCAAGTCGTTCAGATCTGCGTTTATGGTTAGGCTTGGCACTCCTGTCTCCTGCTCAAGCCGTTGTGGCATGCCGTAACGAGAGTTGGAGTTGTTGGGGCAGGTCCTGGCATCGTGGTAAATGATACCATCAAGTCTGAAGAAATCGATCATTTCCTTTATGTACTGCTCTTTGGCCTCGTCTGATCGGACGATGAACAGTTCTGTGTATGCCCTAGCCATGCTTGTGAATGGATCGGCGGCGTCAAAAGCAGAGAATACCCAGCTGTTGCAGTAGGTAGACGCAAGCACACAGGCCTTCAGACCGGCAAGGAGCTCGGAGTGCGCTCTCAGCCTGCCCCAGATAGGCATGCCTTCCCAGTAGATCCTGAAACGCTCGCCTTCCACGGCCCCAACGCCATTCCTGACCCTCTCCTCCAACTCGGCGAGCAAAACTCTGTAGAAGGTTACCGCCCGCTGGGTACCTCTCCCCACCACAGCGGGCCCCATGAGCGTGGTACCATCAAAGAATGTCAGAGGCGACGGGGCGGCAGCAGCCGTATCCAGGACCTTTTTCCAAAGATCAGAGCACTCCCGAGACAGTGTCACGACTCTCTTGAGTTCATCCATCTCGAACCTAGTGCCTGAGATTGCCTCCAAGGGCTCAATCATCCCCTCCATCTGCTTGGCTACGGACGAGACGTGGCTCTCAGTGACATCCTTGACACCTCTGTGGGTATGAATACCAACGATCGGGGCGTTGAATTGCCTGGCATACCAGGCAAACCAATCCTGAACGTCCCTGCATTGGTTGGTGTTAAAGACCAGCACATCCGGCTTGGGTATGCTCTCAATCCCCTCATATGCCTTTGCCAGTGGCGTTACCCCCTGCAGGTAAGCCCCGATATCCGCCGTCAGGTATGAACAGATTTCGGGTGAGTAGCCCAGTGCATTGGCGTAGGGTATGAGTTCCGTGGCCATGCGTGTTGCACCTAGCATTGCGGAGTGGGTCTCAGGAAAGTAAACCAGGAAGCCCATGGCCCTCAGTATTTCGGCAGGACCAACGCTTGAGCACCACGCCACCTTCTTGTCACCTGTCCTGGAAGCATGATCAAGCTCATAGTAGTAATCGGCCATGAACTGCTTCATCTCAGCAGCGGCTTCTATCTTCTTCCTCTTTACCTTCCCCTCTTCAGCCATGAGGCATCCTCCCGCCAGCGTTCAGCATGCAGATGTGAGTAGTCTGGTAGCACGTAATCACCATCTGCTGCCTACTGCCCCTTGAACTCCGGCTTCCTGCGCTCCAGAAAGGCCGTCATGCCCTCCTCCTGATCCTCGGTGCCGAAGGTTAGCGTCACCGCCTCCAATTCAAAGGCCAATCCAGCGTCCAAGCCCGTCTGCAACGCCTGGTTGATCGCCGCCTTGGCCCGCGCGACAGCGACCGGGCCCTGCCCGGCGATGCGCTTCGCCAGGCGTCGCGCCTCAGCCATCAGCTGCTGGGGCGGCACCACCCGGTTGACCAGCCCCATGCGCACTGCCTCATCGGCGCTGATATGGTCGCCGGTGAAGATCAACTCACACGCTCGCCCTTTGCCAATCAGCCGCGTCGCACGCTGCGTCCCACCTTGGCCGGGGAAGATGCCCAGCCCCACCTCAGGGAAGCCCATCCGTGCCTCGGTTGAGGCCAGGCGGATGTCACAGGCGAGTGCGAGTTCCAATCCCCCGCCAAGTGCGAACCCATTGATTGCGGCGATCACCGGTTTCTCCAACCTCTCGATGTCATTCATCACGCCGTTGCCGAACTGGGTAAACTCCCGGATTGCGATCAGATCCTTGGTCAGCATGGCCCGCACGTCAGCCCCGGCGACAAAGGCCGGACCCTCGCCGGTGATGATCACGACCCGCACGCCTCGGTCATCTCTCGCCTGCGCGACGGCCTCCTTCAGCTCCCGCAGCACTTTCTCGTTGAGGGCATTCATGACCTCTGGCCGGTTGATCGTGATGGTAGCGATGCCCTCTTCAACGCTTAGCTTCACATCGCGCAGCGTCCAAGGCTCGCCTGCGGCCGCACGTTGGCGCAAGAGTTGCGGCACGTCGAAGGAAGGGTGGCGCGCAGCCAATTGCTCCACCACTTCCAGTGCCCGCTCCACTCCCAGATCGTTCATCATGCCGAAGGGGCCCCGCGCCCAGCGCAGCCCCACCAGCGCCCCACGGTCGGTATCCTCCGCGGAGGCCACGCCCTCCTCGACCAGTTGCGCGGCCACGCCAAAGGCGACGCCCAGCAATCGCTCGCCGACAGCGGTCTTGGCTGCCTCGTTGATCTCACCCTCCACCTCCCACGGCTGACCAGGCTCGAACTGGGCAGCCAAGGCGGCAGCAGGCGCGTAGAACTCGCCCAGCGCCTGGCCCAGTGAACTGGTCGAGTGGTAGGCGATGGGAATTCCGGTGGCGTTCATCAGCGCAAATGGCCCCATGCCGATTCGAAAGGTCTCGCGGGCGGCCGCGTCAATGGTGGGGATGTTCGCCACGCCGTCGTCCAGCATTCGTGCCGCCTCGTTGAGCCACGGGACAAAGAAGCGGTTCACGGCAAACCCCGGCGCGTCCTTGACCACGATGGCGATCTTGCCCCCAGCACGGGCGAACACAAGCAGCGCCTCGACCACCTCGGGTGCGGTCTGCTCAGTGACGACTATCTCGAGCAAGCGGTTGATGACGGCAGGGAAAAAGTAGTGCAGTCCGGCCACCTTCTCCGGCCTGGCAGTGGCAGCCGCCATCTCGGCAATAGAGAGCGATGACGTGTTGCTGGCCAGAATGGTCCCCTCGTGACAGATGTCATCGAGTTCTTGGAACAGCTTCTGCTTAGCTGCCAGGTTCTCGTAGATGGCCTCGATCACCAGATCGCAGCCGGCCAGATCCTGCACCTCGGTCGTCCCGCGGATGCGCGCCCAGGTCACATCACGCTTGGCTTGGCTTAGCTTCTTCTTCTCCACGCCCTTGTCCAGGAACGCGCTGATGTGTCCCAGCCCCTTCTCCAGCAGCTCCTCGTTCATCTCGCGCACCACGGTCTCGTAGCCGGCCTGCGCCGCGACCTGGGCGATGCCTGCACCCATTAACCCGCAGCCAACTACTCCGACTTTTCTGATGTCCATCAGAATCTCCTCCTCACTTCTGACTACTGCCCAGTCCCAGAATTCGCGCTGCGTTGCCACCCAGGATCTTTTCCTTCGTCTCCTCCTTCAGTGGCAGCCCGCGGATGACCTCGATATTGCGCTTGATGTGCGGCATCCCGGGCCAATCGGACCCGAACACGACCTTGTCCGCTACCTGCTCCAGCTCCGGGAAGTAGACCAGCAACTTCTGCGGCGGCAGGCCAGAGATCTCCATGTACATATTGGCGTGCAGCTTGGCCAGGAAATAGGCGCGATCGTACCAGAAACCCCGCCCACTGTGCACCATCAGCAACGTGAGATCGGGAAAGTCGACCGCCACGTCATCCATGTAAAGCGGGTCGCCGTACTTGAGCCGCGCCCCCCGGAAGATAGATGAGCCAGTGTGGATCATCACCGGTATCTGCAATTCCTGAGCCTTGGCATAGAGCGGGTAGAGCCGGCTCTCGTTAGCATAAAAGTGCTGGTAGGTCGGGTAGAGCTTCACACCGCGGAAACCCATTTCCGTGACGTACCACTCCAGCTGGCCGGCCAGGTCAGCTATCAGGAAGGGATTGATATTGCAGAATGGGATCAAGCGGTCGATCCCTCGACACAGCTCAGCTACCCCCTCGTTGCTCAGCACGCCGGTGGTGATGGGGCTGAGTTCGGCTAGCGCAACGGCATAGTCCACGCCGTTGTCGGCCAGGTAGCTCACAATCCGCTCGCGTGTCAGAACGTCGCTGACGAACGATTGTGGGTCGTCCAGCTCATTCTTCATCCACTCTATGACCCAGGGATGCATCTCGTGGTAGAGCCCGGCGTGTAGGTGAAAGTCAATTACCGGCGTCATGTCAGAAATCCGGGGTCAATACAATCCGCTTCGTCAGCTTGCCCGTGTGAGCCTCCTCAAACGTCTCCCGGATCGTGCTCATCGGGCGGATCTCGACGAACGGCTCAATCTGGATGCGTCCGTCGAGCACCATCTGCAGCGCGGCCGGGTAATGCTTGGGCAGGCAGCCCCAGGTACCGATGATCTCAGCGTCAAAGGCCATCAACCGAGAGAGGGAATACTCGTTGACGTCGGCCGAGAACCCGATCCAGATCAGTTTGCCGACGAAGGAGAGCAAAGCCAGGGAAATCTCCTGCCCGGCTTTGGCCCCTGTCACCTCGAAGATCTTCCAGCCGAAGTTGCTTGGCAGACCGTGCTCCTTGCACAGGGCGCGGAATTCGTTTCGTACCTCCTTGACATCCTTGTTGGCGGAGTGGATGACAAAGTCAGCACCGTACTGGAGCGCGCGCTCCAGCTTCTCCTGCTTGAGGTCAATGCCGATCACGGTCCCGGCTCCAAGGGCCTTGGCAATCTGCACCACGTACGTGCCCACGCCCCCAGCCGCTCCAACGACCACCACCCGGTCCCCTGCCTGTAAGTCGGCGCGGGTCACCGCCTGGTACGGGGTGGTGACGGCATCAGCCACCACTGCCAGCTGCTCCAGCGGCATGTCCCCCCGGTCCTTGACGACGCACAGATCTGTGGCCGGCACAGGGATGTGGCTGGAGAAGCCGCCATAGATGCCCAGACTGTTGCCCGGCATCTTCTGATTCAGGCAGCGGTTGCCCCGGCCCGCCGCGCAGATCGCACAGTCGTTGCAGGGCATTACCGCTGGGATGATGACCTCCTTGCCGATCCAGCTCTTCTCCCCGGCCACGACTCGGCCGCTGATCTCGTGTCCCAGCGTCAAGGGCGGCGTGCTCACTGTGGGCACCGCGTCGTAGAAGTAGCCCAGGTCAGTGTGACAGACGCCGCAACCGGCGATCTCCACCAGCACCTCACCTGGA
>SMTZ1_10003549_pt1 | contig 15850 bp, 14 predicted proteins | sample DeeMarSWOR136_30_FD_25667 | JGI IMG/M metagenome (IMG submission 25667)
TGACGGCCTACGATTACTGGACAGCCCAGTTTGCAGAACAGGGTGGAATGGATATGATTCTGGTAGGCGATTCTCTTGGGATGTGTATTTACGGGTATGAAGGTACGATTCCAGTCACCATGGATCAGTGCATCTATCATTCAGAGGCGGTGCGCAGGGGTGCTCCCAATACCTTTATCATTGGGGATATGCCGTTTCTCTCCTATCAGGTTAACATCGATGAGTCTGTCCGAAACGCGGGTCGTTTTTTCAAAGAGGCCAGGGTCGATGCGATCAAGCTCGAAGGGGGGCGGAGAGTCTGTCCTCAGATTAGGGCCATTGCTGACGGCGGAATGTTGGTCATGGGCCACATCGGTCTGATCGGAGATGCCAGAGCCATTCAGAAGGCAGGGGCGTTTGCCCTTCTCATAGAAGCGGTTCCCCCGGAAGTTTGTAAAATCATTCGAGATGATTTGACTATTCCAGTCTACAGCATCGGGGCCGGGGCCGATGCAGATGGACAGCTTATGATCGTCAGTGATATCCTTGGAATCTTCCAAGCCTTCACCGCAAAATTTGTAAAGAAGTATGCGAATCTGGGAGAGGATACATTGAAGGCCCTCTCAACCTATGCCGAAGAAGTGAGAGCCGGGAAGTTCCCCGAAGCCCAACATACCTATCGTATGCTCGAAGGGGAGCTTCCGAAACTGAAGGCGGCTCTGAAGAAATGAGGCCACCTGCCCATAAGACGGGGCGAAGCAGGATGGGCATCCTTCAGCATTTTCGTTCTAATTGATGGAGGAAGAGATGACTAAAGGAGGTTATCAAAACCTGAGAGAACGCTTGAGGATCGATGCTTCTGTTGTGGAGGAGATCAATCAATTTCTCCTCGATCGAAACAATTCCGTTATCAATGCGTTGCTTCAGGTGGTTGAAAAATATGGGACACCGGAGGAGATCAATGCCAGGGCTCGGGAGGCTCAGAAGCTTTCCAATCTCCTCGAAAGGCTCCGGGCTATGGAATCTCCCTATCTCAAAGATCTGGAATGGCTCATGGCGGAACGGGATAGAGGTTCCTTTGTTTCCATTTCTGAATTCAGGCGTAACGTCTTGGGGAAGGGGGCCAATGGGACGACCTTTGACGAAGCCCATGCCGTCACCTTGGAGATCAGTGCCTTTCAATATTTTCCTTGGTTGATCACGGAGGCCCGCCAGGCTCTCGAGAGGCGAGAGATCATGCCTTCGCGATATATACGTGTCCGGAAGATGAAGGAGCAGGAAAAGGATCAGGGAGATACCCTGGCTGTGGGGGCCGCCATGCAGATCATCGGGGCCAGCTATGTGGAGACACTTGACACAAAAGGAACGGATGGATCCAATATCCATCTGGGAGGTCCCGAAACGATCACAGGCTATTTTGGAGGGATTGGCCAGCCCAATGAGCATGCCCTTCAATGGATGGATGAGTACCTCTATTATTACACAAACTATGGGATTCGACAGGTGCTCAATATCAATCCCGGAACAGTCCTTCTCGGTTACCTCCTCCATAAATTGGGAGTGGATATGGAGTTTAAAATTTCTGTCTTCATGGGAAATGACAATCCCTATTCCGTCCTCTGGACTCTGATGGCAGCACGACTGTTTTCAAGGGAAGATGGTTCTTCACCTCTGATCGGCTTCAACCTAAGTAATTCTGTTGATTGCCAGACCCTGGTGCTGTCAGCTGAAATACGCAAGAAACTTGGGCTGGAAGAAAACGTCCGAATTGAACATCACATCACTGAAACTTGGAAGAATATCGTGAGACAACCCTATGATCGCCGCTGCGATCTCCTGGAAGTGGCTTCACGAGTGCCCAATATCTCAGCAAAGCACGAGGGAGGAGATCCCGAGGTGGAGCAGATGAGGGAGCATGCCTCGGATATACTTGACTATTTTCGAGATAAGGAGGAGGTGCTCTCTTGCGGTGATATGCCTTGTCTGGAGAGAAATTACTTGGATAAGCATGATGCGGTGAATCGCACCGCACGGGAGCTAACGGAGAAAGGTCTTGCCTTTATTGCCGCCTGGAATCTCCACCGCCAGTAAGTTGAGATCATTCCCATTCGTCCGAACTACCAGCAGACTCTAGTAATGGAAGTATTCCGCTATCCAAGGAGCTCGCTTGCTGAGGCGATGTGCGGTGGCGATCAGACGATCGTACCCGATGGATGGGAGGATTGAAAATTATTTCCTTAAATCTTGGAGTAGGTTGAACATTTTCTGATGCGTATGGCATAAAATCGCACGGTCTGATGAGGTGGTTATCAGTCTACACCCTTTTTCTTTCCAAAATTTGGCAGACTCATAAATGACCTCGGGTTCCAGAGCGAAGATGACGACGACTAAGTCAACCCCCTTTTTCAGACTGATCTCCGCCAGACGGTTTATCTCCTTTTTCACATCAGGATGTTCAGTGTCTCCCCCAAGCCCCATGGCCATAGAGAGATCAAAAGGGCCCAAAGAGATGGCGTCTAGCCCCTGAGCGATAATCTCCACAAAATTCTGCACCGCTTCAACGGTTTCTATGATCCCCCAAACCATGACATTCTCATCCGCCCATCGACTATACTGTTCCCAATCCAACAAGCCATGAGAGGTAGCCCTTACAACAGGGCAGGCTCCTCTTTTTCCGGATGGCTCATATCTTGCAGCCCGCACAATCTGTGACACTTGCTCTGGCGTACTAATTCTCGGTACGATTATCCCGAGCGCACCTGCATCAAGTGCCTTTTTGATGTCAACCATAGAGTCCCCTGGAAGCCGGATGACTGGTGTTGCGCCGCCATATTCAACAGCTCTAATCATATCCACTGCGCTATCCCAACCAAAAGATCCATGCTCCATATCGATGACTACAAAATCATAACCAACAGCAGCTGCTAGTTCGCATGCTTCGGGACTCTTTGTCTGAACCCAGGTGCCAAAAGCCAAGTTTCTCTTATCTAAAGCTTCTCGAATCATGTTTTTCCGAACCATGCTTTCATCTCCTGATCCCACACTCAATTGTAGTAGAATTTTAGAGGATACGAAACAGTTTCATCACGGAGACCCTTTCATGATGATTCCCTCGATGCCGATTTACTGGCATACTATACACCTTTTTTTGAATTTCTGGAAGTGCGGATTTTCGGGGCTACCAGAAAAGTATTTCTTCTCTAACGTTTTTGTGATATAAAGAAAACAAATACAGAACCTATTCAATTCATGAAAGCCCAAAGGAGAAGATCTTATGAAGGATGATCCTGAGCTGCAGATGAATGATAGCTGGTCAGACCAAAATGTTTACTCGCCTAAGCGAAGACGAGTTGGAACCACCAGCAGCAAATACTTCCGCATTCTGCTGGGAATTTTCCTCATCATGATTTTTGCCATAGGGATCCTTTATTTCCTCGGCAGAGGGCCTACCGGAGGCGAAGCGACTCCTTTGGAATCAAAGGTGTTCGTTCTGGAACAGAAGATCGCTGGACTTGAAAAACAGCTTGTAGAGCTTCAGGGGAAAATCGGGCCTTCGGGTCCAGACCCCACCCTTCTTCGGCGGGTGGATGCTCTCGCCCAGAAGGTAGGGGCACTGGAAAAACAAAAGCAGCCAATAGCCGAACCAAAAGCAAAGCCCTCTGCTCCCTCAAAAACGACAGTCTCGACAGAAAAGCAGTACCACACGGTTCGGAAAGGAGAAACGCTCTACAGGATCAGTAAGAAATATGGGATCAGCGTGGGGGAACTCCGAAAACTGAACAACCTGTCTGCGGACCAACCGCTCCGTGCCGGGCAAAAACTCCTGGTTTCACCCGAGCGTTAGTCACCCTGCAGCGTTCGATAGGAACAGAAAAGGATCCGTACAAAATGAATGGGTGAAAGGAAGTTACATCGTGACCCAATGGAAGGGTGGGAGGGGGTGGCTAAGAGGCGGCGAGAAAGGTTTCATGAACCTCCTGTCTCATGATGTTGCTTCCTCTTTTCTTTGGTAAAAATTTTTTTCCTCTAACGTTTTAATCTCTGTTAAAATTTGATGCTTCCCGTTCTGGGATTCAAGCACAACCATCCTGTTTGCGATTCTTCTAACAATATACTCCCCTCCGTTCAGCAGGTTTCTGAATGTTTCCCCAAGCTTGGCTACCATAAACGTCACCCCTTTCTTTCGACTTTTTCCGCCAAAATCAATGCCGCTGAAAAACTAATATTGCCTGATTGGTTTTTTGTTGGGGAGGCCTTTTAAAAAAAATCAGTCGGATGGGAGATCTTGAATGAGAGAGTCGAATAATTTTCTGTAGGAAAATCCAAGTCTTAGTAGATGGAATTTCGGCGGTCTCCTTTCGTCAACCACCCCCTTTCCAAAGGGCGGTCAGCCGTTTCTGTTGTCCTTTTCATGAAAAAATATTCATTTGTAGACTATCAACAACAAATTTTTTTGTCAATACCTAAAATAAGATTGTGAAAACTATCTTTTATTCCCTTGGGATTAAATCGTTTTGGTTTCATAATTTGTCCCTCATAGGATCTTAAAATGGTAAGTGGCCTTGCCTGCCGACAGGGCAGGGGAGGAAGAGGAATATTGAAAAGTTGATAGCCCTGGGTGATAATGAGATTAAATGATTTTGGTGTCATGAAAATGCTTAGTCATAAGGTTTTGTTTCTCCTCACCCTCTGGTCTCTCTGGTTCTTCAACTACTCCGCGAGAACAATCTTTCCACCCATTCTGCCCATCATAGAGCAAGAGTTGATGACCAGCCATGCCGGAACGGGAGGAATCTTTGGTTTTATTTCCCTGGGATATGCATTCGGCCTCCTTTTTGCTAGTCCATTGATGCGACGGCTTTCTAGGCAAAGAATCCTCTTCCTTGAACATGGAGGAATCATCCTTGTCCTTGCCCTTTTCTATTTTGGTCAGACGTACCTCTACTTTACGATCTTATGCCTGATACTCGGGTTTGCAGCCGGAGCCTATCTCCCATCTGCCATTCCTCTTCTCACCGAAAGATTTCCTCCTAGACACTGGGCAAAAGTGATTGGGATCCATGGCATAGCACCTTCTATCAGCCTTTTGATTGTGCCCGTTATCGCTGCCTTCCTTCTCCAGGTCGTTTCCTGGAGGACAATCCTCCTCCTCTTTTCCTTGGTCGGAATCCTTCCTCTTCTGGCCTTGGTGAGGTTGGCAAAAGCCCCCCCGGATTCAACCGTTCATTCGAAAATGAACTATTCCTCTTTGTTTCGGGACAAAAGGATTTGGGTCCTCGGTATTCTTCAGGGCGTTGCGGCCGGCGCGAATCTTGGAATCTATGCCGTCATTCCTCTCTTTTTGGTGACCGAAAGAGGATTTACTCTCCCTGGGGCCAACCAACTCCTGGGGATGTCGAGAATTGGAGGGATGGTTGTTCCTCTGATCGTGGGAGCCATTGCAGACAGGTTTGGCTACATTCGGACATTGATTGCTGTTACGTTCCTTTCAGGGGTTTTTACCCTTCTGATGACCTTGAGTACTCGCGAATTATTCCTGGCCATTTTCCTATTCCTCCAGACCTCGATCATTGTTGGGTTCTTTCCTCTCTCCTTTGCTCTCACATCCAGGATAGCAGGGCAGGAAAACCGGGGACCTGCTGTGGCTCTGGTGACGCTCTTTGGGGCAATTTCGATGGCCCTCACCCCCTGGTTATTAGGGACCATTGCCGATCACTATAGCTTCAGTTATGGCATCTGGGCCGTCGGACTTGCGGCTATGCTGGCACCCTTGCTTCTATGGACATTCCGTTAGTCTCTTCGTGGAGGATCTCCCCCCTATAACCACACCGCTCCTTCGTCGGCTCCTCCTACCCTTTCCCTGTAAGCCTGAAGCATTCCATGAGCAGGATGATCTGGTTTCTTTCTTTTTCTAGTCAGCCGCCTTTTTACTTCTTCCTCAGGCACCCTTAAATCGAGACGGTGACCGGGGATATCAATTTCAATCGGATCTCCATCTTCAACCACAGCGATGGGTCCACCCTCCCAGGCCTCTGGACAGACATGTCCAACGCAGGGGCCCCGCGTGGCGCCAGAATAACGGCCATCGGTTATCATGGCGACGGATTGGTGCAGTCCCATCCCGACGAGCATGGCTGCAGGGATCGACATCTCACGCATTCCGGGTCCGCCTTTGGGGCCTTCGTACCGTACCACCAGTACAGAACCGGGTTCGATCTTTCGCTCGAGGAGGAAATGGCGAACCTCCTCCTCGGAATCGAAAACGACTGCCGGTCCAGTACGCTTTCGCATGGAGAGTTCCACGCCGCTCTTCTTAACAACCGCTCCCCTAGGAGCTAGGCTTCCATGGAGGATTGTAAAACATCCGTTCTCCTCCAAGGGGTTTCCCGGGAAGTGCAGGATTGTTCCATCTGGACCGTCCGCGCCCCTTAGGGCTTCCTCTAAGACGCCTCCAAAAGCCATGGGTACAGAGGTGTCGAGGTATTTTCTGATCGCACCCATCGCCGATGCCACGCCCCCCACTCGATGATAGTCAGAAAGGTTGTAAGGAGACGCGGGTTTAAATTTCGCGATCAATGGAACCGCCTCTGCAGTTTTCCCAAATTCATCCAGGGTGAACGGGATGCCTGCAATCTTCGCAAAGGCTGGAATGTGAAGCGCTGCATTGGTTGAACCGCCTGTGGCTGAAATCAATTTGATTCCGTTCTGAAGGCTCGAGGGAGTAAAAAACCTCGAGAACCTCATTCCTTGTTTCACCAAACCCACGATCCTCTCACCCACATCCCGTGCCTGTCTCAATTTGGCAGATTCAAAGGCCAGCATCGTTGTGCTTCCAAGGGGGGCGACTCCAAGGGCTTCTAGAAAAGACCCCAGGGTGTTTGCCGTCCCCATCATGGAACAAGTCCCCGGGGAAGAACAGAAGTTCTCCTGCCATGCCATGAAAGTCGTATCGTCAATCTCTCCGGAGTGTCGTTTTCCAATCGCTTCTTTCAGGTCACACGTCACCACCTCTTTGTCTCCGAGGCGGTAGGGCAGCATTGCGCCTGAAGTGAGGAAGAGGGTGGGAAGGTCACAACGGATGGCTGCCATCACCATGCCTGGGATGATCTTATCGCACGAAGCCATCATCACCATGCCTTGAAAACCATGGGCTCTTACCATGGCCTCAATGCTGCTTGCGATGAGGTCGCGCTGGGGAAGGATGTAAAACATCCCGGGGCCTTGAGCCATCCCATCGCATGGAGCAGGAACATTGAATTCCCCGGGCGTTCCTCCGGCAGCCCAGATCCCCTCCTTGACTTTTTCTGCCAGAAACTTAAAGGGAAGGTGACCAGGATTGACGTCCGTCCAGGAGTTGACGACGGCGATGAGCGGCCGATTCAGATCCTTGCTCCGATATCCCGCCGATTGCATCAATCCCCTATAATAGGCCTCCGTGATTTCCTCCGGTCTTCCGCGAAGCTTCTCCATTTCAGGATCTCCTCTTTCTCACCTCAATTCCAAGGACCTTTTCCCACACTTTGATCATGGCCCCCTTGTTCTCGTTTCCTAGGCCTTGAACCAAAGCCATTTGATAAGTTTGCATGGCTGCGGCGAAGACAGGGAGTGGGATCTTCTTCTGACTGCTTATCTCGGCAGCACTTTCCATGTCTTTGTAGGCACTAACCAAAGGGTAGCCTGGTTTAAAATTATTCTCCAAGATATGAGGCGTAAAGAACTCAAGGGCAAAGGTTCGGCCCGTACCCGTTGTGACGACCCGGCAGACGGCTTCAGGATCCAATCCCAGTTTTACAGCCATGGGAAGGATCTCTGCCATCGCTGCAGCACTGATATTGAAGAGGAGTTGGTTGACGAGCTTGGTGAGCTGACCGTTTCCAACTTTTCCCATATAAACGATGCTATTCCCAATGGCATCGAGGATGGGGCGAATTCTTTCAAAAGCTTGCGGATCCCCTCCGCCCATGACGGTCAGCGTCCCTTCTTTAGCTCGAGCCTCCATTCCGGAGACCGGGGCGTCGATGAAGATCACCCCCTTCGCCCTTAACTCCTCCTCAATTCTCAGAGTGGCTAAATAATGGATGGTGCTGAGGTCTACGACAACCGCCCCGGGAGACAAACCGTTCGCAAGTCCTTTTTCCCCAAAGAGGACGCTCTCCACAACCCCCGTATCGGGCAGACTCATCATTACATATTCTGATTTCTTGGCCACATCGGCCGGATGTTCACCTGCTGCAGCCCCCCTTTCGATGAGCTGCTTCACAGGCTCCGGTCTAATGTCAAAGACCGTCAAAGGGAATCCTGCCTTTGCCACATTGATGGCCATCCATTTACCCATCTCTCCAAGGCCAATAAACCCGACCTTTGGTTTCATGGAATCCCTCCCTTTCTTACAAACCGAGCATGCGTGCCGGATTGGTGGAGACCATCATCCGGACATCGCCGTCTGAAATCCCAAGATCTAACATATCCTTGATATAGATCCCCATCGACTGAGCCGGGATCGGATTAAGCCACTGCCCTGAATCGGTAGACATGATGAGGTGTTTCGCACCGATCGCTCGGATGGCCTCTGCAATCATCTTCTGAGTAATCGGGAAGGCCACCTGGCGAGTCACATCATTGAAAACATGTTCCAGATACATCGCCCCGTTGTCCAGGCACCATTTCATATCTTCATGGGTATAGTTAACAAAAGTCGCCAGGGGATGAGTAATGATAATCTTCTTTACCCCGGTTTTTGCCGCCTCCTTGACTACCCTCTTGGCCTCCTGAAGGGTGATGTGACCTGTTCCGAGGGCGACGTCATATTCTGCAATCCTTTTGAAAATTGGATAGAGTTCCTCCCTGAGGCTTCCATCCTCGTTCAAGAGAAAGATGCCTTTCATCCCCTCCTTCACGGCCTTGGCCAGAGTCGGGACATGGTCTTTTTGGGCTATGTAGTGGCTGGAGTGGATCGTGGGCATCCAGACCTCTTTGGCCCCCATCTTGAGGGCGACTTCCACTGCTTCGAGATTCAAGCCACCCACAGGAAGATTGAGGGCAAGGCCGCCAAAGACAGGAAAAGCTGCAACCTGGCCTGCAATCTCGGCACGGTCTGCCGTGTTGACGACATGGCTCTTGATCAAGATGGCACGCATCCCCTCCTGCTTCGCCATCAAGGCGAGGTCGATATCATTCATGATTCTTGGGAAGATGTCAGGAGACGAATGGATATGAACATCGATCGCTCCCTCCAAAAGGTTTCGAACCCTATTCTCAAATCTTAGCATTTTATCCTCCTGAAAAAGAAAACCGCCCTGACTCTCGCAGGGCGATAGCTTCTGTTTTACTCCTTCCTGGCAGCCTCTTTTGCGAGATCTGGATTGACCGCAGCAATGAACACGGAATTCCGTTGCTGGAAGAATGTCCACAATGATTTTCGTTTTGACAGAATCGCTGTGAGTGTCTTTGACTCACTCCCAGGTGTAGTCTTCGAATTTATCATATAAGTATTTCATTCATGCGCCTCATCGGTTTAACTCTTCGCGAAACCCGTCTGAGTCCTTAACTCCTTCTCAGGCCCCTGCGGGGCGTAAACCACCACGTAACGAAGAGGTTCTTTTCCGGTGCACTCCACCGAATGGCGCATGCCGATCGGAGCGAACACAGCGTCGCCAGGCTTAATGTGATAAGTCTCTCCTTCCATTCGAATAATGCCTGTGCCCTTTAAGATATACCAACAATGTTCTACATCATGAGCATGTTCGTTTCCTTTGTATCCGGGAGCCATCTCATTGACAAGCAGAGAAAAATATTTTGCTCCGGACATCTCCTCATCGATGAGTATGTTGAACGTGCCCCCTCCACCAGGCACGGGGAGTTTCCCCTTCACCCCCTCTGATTCATTGACGACATAACGTTTCATCTTTTTCTCCTTCCTTGTCTCGATCTTTGTTGTAATTCCATTATCGTTATCGCCCTTTACCAAAAATCACCCCTGTGCCCCTTTGCTCAAAGGAAGCAGGGCGATGGGAAAGACGTCTCTTTTAGAAGGAGGGGTGATTGAATCTGACCCTTACTTACCTTTTTCCTCTAAAGGCGGAGACTTGATGATGATCGCCCTCATCGGTCTGTCTTTCAAAACATTGATCGTCGCGTGGTCTGTATCGGCTGGGACAAAGACAAATGACCCAGGACTGATCCGCTGATCCCCTGCGTTCGTTCTCGTGATCCCCTCCCCCTCGAGCACGTAGATGACCTCTTCCTGGTTCGCATGTCTATGGAGCTTGTGTTCTGTTCCAGGAGCGTACTCCGTGATATTGATAGTCAGATATTTGGCCCCAACATTTCCGGCACCGAAAAGGTTCTTCGTTCTTCCCCAATCGACGGGAACATATTCCCTCTCATTTTCTCTGACGACAATGCTGCCCATAAAACTTCTCCTCCAAAAATGATTCAAGAGATTTTAGTTGGCCAATTCCAAGACTCAAGGATATTTTCAATGACCGGCCGATCTCATCCCATGGAGGGTTGCCCCGAAACCGTTTTTCCCTGGCTCCTCCGATGAATAACCGATATAGCGATGAGGATTACCGCTCCGAGAATATGCGAGAGAATGTTTGGCACAAATAAACAGAGAGCAGCAAATCCCAATACGATTCTATCCAGAACTTTTGTTCTCTTCAGCCAATAGCCTTGCATCATACCCGCGTAAGCGATGATTCCGATTGCAGCACTCACTGCCGTTTCTACAACAGCGATGAGAGGGCCATTAAACAGTAACGGGGTATACACAAAGAGGAACGGCATGATAAAAAGGGGCGAAGCCAGCCGAACCGCAGCAAGCCCAGCTTTGTAAGGATTGCACCGTGCGATCGCTGAAGCGGCGAAAGCCACCAGGGCGACGGGCGGGGTGATTCCCCCTGTCTCACAAAACCAGAAGACCACGAGGTGGGCCGTTAACAAAGGAACGTCCAACTCCACCAGGGCAGGAACGGCAAGTACTGAGAGCAGGATATAGGTAGCCGTAATGGTTACCCCCATTCCGATAATGTAGCCACCCACTGCTGTCAGTAAAATGGTCAAAGGAAGTATGCTTCCGGACAGGGATAAGACAACGGAGGAAAACTTAATCCCCAAGCCGGTCATCGTAACGACACCGATGATGATCCCAATCACCCCAGCTGTGGCTCCCACGGTCAATGAATTCCTTGCACCTGTGATTAAAGCATCGATGAGTTGTCTGGGACCCATCCGGGTGTCTTTGCGGAGATAGCTTAGCAGGATTGAGAGGATGATGGCGACGAAGGCAGCGGTTTGGGGGGAATAACCGACAATCAAGACAACCAACAAAGTCGGTATCGGAAGAAGGAGGTGTCCCCTTTCCCGGAGAACCTTCTTTAATACGGGCACTTTCTCCTTAGGTAATCCTTGAAATCCGCTCCTGGCAGCGATGAAATGCACCATCATTCCCACAGATAAGAAGTAAATAACTGCGGGAATGGCAGCTATCTTGACAATTTGTAAGTAGGGCGTGTCCGTGAAGGCCGCAATTAAGAATGCTGCTGCGCCCATAATCGGCGGCAAAAATTGTCCACCTGTTGATGCTGCAGCTTCAACCGCTGCTGCCTCATGCGGTTTGTACCCAATCTTCTTCATGAGGGGAATGGTATAAGAGCCTGTGGCGACGGCATTGGCGGCGGAAGAACCAGTAACGGATCCTATGAATCCGCTTGAAACGACAGCCACTTTTGCCGGTCCACCTCTCGCCCCACCAGCGAGTGCAATAGAAACCTGCTCTATGGCAAATCCTGCGCCTGCAGCCTGGAGGAAGGCGGCAAAGATGATAAAGGGGAATATGTACGTCGCATACGTATTGGTCACAATCCCGTAAATTCCACCCATCCCTGCAGAGATGAACTCGACAATCCTGGTGACGGAGTAACCATAATGACCCAATATTCCGGGCACATACGGGCCCAAATAGGCGTAGAGCAAAAAGAGTGCTGCTAGCACCGGTAACACATATCCAACCACCCGCCGGCCCATTTCGAAACAGAGAGCCATTAGGATTGAGCCCATGATGATGTCCCATTGATTTGGATCTCCTATCCGGTAGGCATAGGAAGGATAGATCACTATCCAATACCCGATCGTTATGAGAGCGAGGGCACAAAATATCCAATCAAGCAAACTCTCCTTGTTCCTGGTCGAGCCCCTCTTGAGGGGGAATAGCAGGAAGCACAGCAACATCGTGAATAAAAGGTATCCACCTCGATGGAGCTCTACGCCTCGACGAAGACCCCAAGTGATATAACCGAAACCGCTCGTGTAGATAAAAACCAATGAAAACAAGGCGGCAACGATATTGCTAGCCCACGCTCTTTTCCCGTCCATCCGTTCTGCGTGGCCTTGGATTCCTTCAACGAGATTTTCCATTATTATGGATTTTCCCCTCCCAATGGATGATACTTCAAAGCGGAAAAATGGTGGGCACCGTTCTGGAAGATTTACTGATGTCCTGCATCATTGAAATCCAACAAACGGTGCCCTCTAAAAGCTCCAAAAGATTTACAAGAATACTACCTTCCGGCCGGGACTAACTCCGGGGGAATGCTCTCGCCCTTCTCTTTCCAGAATTTGATGGCTCCGGGATGGAGAGGAATCCCCAGGGATTTCATACCATCAAAAGCGGGGCTCAGCGTCTTTAGCTGTGAGTGGATTGTCTGAATACTTTTGGTATTCTTCGGATCAAAACTGACAGACAATATGTTATGAATCCAGTCCGGTTCAACTTCTTTGTGAGCTACCCAGTATACCTGAAAGGAGATGCATGGATATTCTTTTTCCCACGTCTTGTAAACCCCTGGAGGCATCATGCTCTTCTTATAGGCTGGAAACTGAGCGAGCACTTTTTTAAACTCATCGTCGTTCAGAGCAAGCAGGCGAATTTTTTTCAACGCCTCCACCGTCACGATGGCGGGCATCGGGGCACTGCTTAAACTGACCATATCGATATGGCCGTCGGATAGCCCGCGACCACACGCATCGAAGGTCAGAGGTTCTGCCTTCAGTTGATCCCATAAGTCAAGGGCTCTCAGAATATTTTCGGAATTTACGGCAGCACCACTTCCTGCCGAACCGATGCAGACTCTTTTCCCTTTAAGATCGGCCATCGTCTTTATGTCACTGCTGTCCAGAACAACAAAATGGTGCCAACTTTCATAAACACCACAAAGCATTCGAAAATCCTTGAAGGGACCTTGGTCCTTAAAAAGCCCAACCCCGTTCCAGTTGTCGTAGGCCGTTAACGAGTGGGTCAGCCAGGTATCGAGCTCGTATTTTCTCCCCATCCGATTATTGTCAGCAGACCCCCCAGTGGCAATGGGCGTGACGTTAAGATCCTTGATCTGTTTGTTCAAGAGAGCGGATAGTCCTCCGACAATGGTGAACCAGGACCCTCCAGGGTTACTACCGCCGAATCTTACGAACTCTCGCTTAGCCTCGGCTGTCCCAACGGCCACTCCCATGATGAGTAGACAAACGAGCCATAACGCGACGCCTATCCCTAATACACCTCGATACCGATACTGTCTGTTCATGGTACCCTCCTTTCTCAAACTGAATTTATATGAATAGGACCGCTTCTTTTTAGCGGCTCTCAGGATGGGTCATTTTCACCTCCTTTCTCTTTCATCTCAACCCCTCCCTCATGGGGTTCTGATCATCTCAGTGATCGTCATTCGAGAACCCCGAATCGATCACGACTCTAGCACAGATCTGGTGTTTTCATCAAGTGACAATACATTCAAGAAACAATATGATAAAACCGTTTCCTGAAACAGACCCAGTGGACATTTCCTATTTTCTTCTCCAATCAAGGGGCTTTCCCCTCCCCCCAGGGAGATCATCGGAGAAGGGGGAACAGAAAATTGGCGTTTACCTTATCCCATACCTGAAGGTGCACAGATCGGCCAATTCCTTAATGTCGGGTTCATTTTCGAGGTTCAGGATAATGTCCCTTGTACGCTCAATATGGGCATCCGGCAGAATGCCCTTGCAGTACTTGCGGTAGATCTGGACAACCTGATCCATGGTCAACGGATATTTGGGTCCCCCATAAGGTTGATCCTGCGCATGGGTGAGGGTCTTTCCGTTCTTCAATTTCAAATCGATTCGACCCTCTCCGGCGAAGTACCGTTTTGGATATTCCGGATGATAGACAACCTTGACCTTTCTCCTTGCTTCAGCTAAACGCGGGTCCTTCACGGAGGCTTCCGTGCAGGTCTCGAGGCCGCATTCGCCATGGATCATCTGGAAGGCGAGGATATGCTGGGTGCTGAAGCGGCTGTCTTCAGCATCCTTCGGTTCAGGCCGGTCCACGACCATTCTCAATTCATCGAAATGGAGGGTCACTTCTTCAATCTCTTCATATTTGACCTTATTCTTCTTCATGAGATCGGTCAGGACATCGACAAAATTGTGGGTGAAGAAACAGAAACCCCATTTCTTAATCCAGGTGTAATTCGTATAAAAAGGTGGTTTTCCCAATCCTTCGATCATTTTGTCAAATTCGATATTCTTATCGCCCCCCGTTAACATATCAAGACATTTCTCAATGACCGGGTTGCTCGTGGCTCCATTCTTTGCCAAAATAGCATTCACGACTGCGTTCCGACAGACCGTGGCCGATTCCCAGAAATGGGCGTCGGTCCCCCAAGTGTGAATGTAGCCCAACCCCTGAACCATGGCGAGTCCAAAGGCCATTTTTGTCTGTTCCTCAGTCAATTCAAACGCCCTCGTACAGCTTGCCGTAGCTCCATAGATTCCGATAAAAGGAAGATTACAGATCCCAATGCCATCCGTGCCGACAGAGGCATACATAGCGATTCGGTTCTGCATCTCCTGACCAACATAAAGAGCAACGATCACTTCCTTTCCGGAAAGCTTGCACTTCTCGGCAGCCGTCAAAAGGGCAGGCCAGGTGGTTACGTCGCTAATCCCCCCTCCGGGAAACTGATCATCTTCCATCTCCGATGCATGTCCAAAAAAGCCATTGGCAAGCGCCGCCTGGGCCACATCGGCCTTGAAACTACATCCGTAAACCCCGCACTCCGGCCTTCCGGGATTTTCCATGATGTAACGAATAACTTTTTTGCTTGTTGGAGCGGCTGAGCCGACAAGCATACCCATGACCTGCTTGAACGTCAACATCTTCACATATTCGATCACACTTGGGTCCATCTCATGGAACTCTGTGTGAGCCACAAACTTTGCAAATGTCTCCGCTGCGTTCATTGTCTCATCCTCCTCTTTCAGATTGCCTGAGCAGTTCATTTTTCAGATCCTCTGACGCCTTCCTAAAATGGCTGCCAAGAACTCTCTCCACAGCTTTGGCATTCCCGGCTTTGAATGCTTCGATAATCTTTTGGTGCTCTTTTACCGATCTCTGCATACGACTTGGAACATGGAGCGCATTCACGATAAACCGGTTGAGCTGGGAACTGAGATTGTCGAGAATTCTTATCAACCACGGATTTCCACACCAGTGCCAGATGGAAACATGGAACTCAATATTTTTGCGGCCGTAAGCCTTTACATCCTTCTCCCGCGCGTGATTCTTCATCTCCCTGCACAGGCGCTGTAACCTTTTCATTTTTTGGGGATCTTTTGCAATGATTGCGGTGGCCAAACTTCCTGCCAGTCCCTCCAGGGAGGTCTTAATCGTATAGATATGATCAATGTCTTCAACGGAAATGGAATCAACCACAAACCCTTTGTAACGAGAGGAGGCAACGAGCCCTTCCGATTCTAATCGTCTCAGAACTTCCCGGATGGGGGTTCGACTTACATTCCACTTCTTGGCCAGGGAGTTTTCCGAGAGGTTTGTACC
>SMTZ1_10008809_pt1 | contig 15847 bp, 13 predicted proteins | sample DeeMarSWOR136_30_FD_25667 | JGI IMG/M metagenome (IMG submission 25667)
CAGTAAAGGCGATGACCTCGCATCCATATTCATTCTTTAACCATTTCAGAATGATAGACGTGTCCAGGCCACCGGAATAGGCCAACACTACCTTCTTGACTTCACCTTTCATAAAAACCTCCCGTTCAAAGTTCGGAGTTCGGAGTCCAGAGTTCGGAGTCTTGGAATTTAATACTCCCAACTCCGAACTAATTACTCCGAACTGATGAAAAGACTTCTTGCAGGGCTTCGACGACCTGGTCTACCTCTTCTTTCGTCACGATCAAGGGGGGGAGGAACCGGAGCACATTTCCCATGGTGCAATTGATGAGAATGCCTCTCTGCATCATCCCCTTCCACGAACCTCCTTAACGAAAGGGAATTTCTTCTTGGTTTTTTCCAATTTTGTAAGGAAGTGACCTCCAACTTCCTGGCAATTCTTCAGCATCCCTTCTTCCACCATGGCACTCACAGCTGCGATGCCGGCTGAAGTCGCTAATGGGTTTCCTCCAAAAGTAGAGGCGTGATCCCCGGGGACGAACGTTTCTCCAATTTTCTCCTTCATCAACAGAGCCCCTATGGGAACGCCGCCTGCCAATGATTTTGCAAGGGTCATCAGGTCAGGCTCGATGCCCTCGTGCTCGTAGGCAAACAGTTTCCCGGTCCGTCCCATTCCTACCTGAACTTCATCGAAAATCAGAAGGATGCCTTTCTCATCACAGATCTCCCGAAGCACCTTGAGATACCCTTCTGAAGGGATATTGACCCCTCCTTCTCCTTGAATAGGCTCCAGCATGATCGCACAGGTTTTTGAATCGACGGCCTTTCGAAGAGCTTCGGTATCGCTAAAAGGGACATATTTAAATCCGGGCATCAGGGGGGCATAGCCTTTGTGGTATTTCTCCTGTGCTGTTGCGGTCAGTGTGGCTAACGTCCTTCCATGAAAAGAACCCTCCATGGTAATGACTTCGTACCTTTCTCCCCCCTTCTTCTCCTTGGCAAATTTGCGTGCCAGTTTTATCGCTCCTTCATTCGCCTCCGCTCCGCTGTTGCAGAAAAAAACTTTATCTGCAAAGGAGTGCTGACAGAGGAGAGAAGCCAGTTCTATCTGGGGCTCAATGTAATAGAAGTTTGAAACATGAATCAACTTCTCCGCTTGATCTTGAATGGCTTTGACGACCCTGGGGTGACAGTGCCCCAAGTTACAGACCGCCAGACCTGCCACGAAGTCCAAGTATTCCTTCCCCTCGATATCCCAAACTCGCGTCCCTTTCCCCCTGACCAAGACGATAGGATAGCGGGCGTAGGTATTGGCAATATACTTTTCCGACAACATCATCATGGTTTGAGAATCCATGCTCACCTCACAAAGGAATAGTTCGGAGTACTTAGTTCGGTGTTCGGAGTCATTCATTCTTAAACCTCCGAACTCCCAACTCCGAACTCATTACTCTATTCTTTCGAGATTTGCGTTCCGATTCCCACATCGGTAAAGATCTCTAAAAGGATTGCATGCTCCACCCTTCCATCGATGATGTGGGTTTTGGTGACCCCCTCCTGAAGGGCGTCAAGACAACAGCTCACTTTTGGAATCATCCCGGAGGAAATGACCTTCTGGGCGATCATCCGTTTGGCCTGTTTAGCATCGAGGGTGGGAATGAGTTGTTTCTTCTCGTTTAGGACCCCTACCACATCGGTCAATAAAACCATTTTCTCTGCCTTTAAAGCAGAAGCCACTTTTCCTGCAACCAAATCGGCATTGATATTATACGTCTCGCCCTCCTCGCCAACGCCAATCGGTGCAATGACCGGAATGAAGTCCTCCTTTTCCAGAGACTCAATCACTCCTGGATTGATCGTTTTGACCTCTCCAACCATTCCAATGTCTATGACCTCGGGAGGTTTGCTTTTGCCACGGCTCTTGGTCAATTTCAACTTTTTGGCCGTAATGAGCCGTCCATCCTTTCCGCTTAATCCCACTGCCTTTCCCCCCTGTTGGTTGATCAGGGAAACCATCTCCTTATTCACTTTTCCAACAAGAACCATCTCCACCACATCCATCGTTTCTTTATCGGTTACCCTCATCCCATCGATGAATTGAGACTTTTTCCCCATTTTCGTCAAAAGCTGTCCGATTTGGGGCCCTCCCCCATGGACGATCACGGGATTCATCCCGATATATTTCAGGAGAACGACATCAAGGGCAAAAATACGCTTTAGGCGCTCTTCCTCCATGGCACTGCCACCATATTTGATCACGACGGTCTTATCATAAAATCGTCGAATGTAGGGAAGGGCCTCCACGAGCACATTCGCCTTATCGATTGGATTCTTCATTCTTTCGTCCCTCAAGTCTTCGGGTTAAGGTTACGGTGACGAAGCTACTTCGGCCATCCGTAACGACAAAGATTTTCGTTAAGCGGTGAGGAAGCTCGTATCGAAGATTGAAACTCGAAACAAGAAACTCGAGCATCAAGAATCTTTGGACGAGCATCGATACGAGCATCGACAACGATAAACTCTAATCCCATTTAGAGATCTAATGCCTAACCGAATGACGAAACGGGCATCTTTACCCTTACCGCAATTATTCTCCAACCAGTAACTCCGCAATCCGAAATCCGCATTCATCAAAGAATATACCGGCTCAGGTCTTCATCCTCCACAAACCCTCCCAATTTCTCTCTTACGTATTTGGCGTCAATCACCATATTCTTCCCCGCCCAGTCAGGGGCCTCGAATGAAATCTCATCGAGCAACTTCTCCATCATCGTGTAAAGTCGCCTGGCGCCAATGTTCTCTGTTCTTTCATTGATCAGGGTGGCCATTTCTGCAATCTGTGCAATGGCATCCTCTCTGAAATCGAGCTTCACAGATTCGGTTTCCAAGAGGGCCGTGTACTGCTTGATCAATGCATTTTCAGGCTCGGTGAGAATTCGGATTAAATCTTCCCTGCCCAGAGAATCGAGTTCCACTCGGATCGGGAAACGACCCTGCAGTTCCGGAATGAGGTCAGCAGGTTTAGAAGTATGGAAAGCCCCGGCAGCAACAAAAAGAATATGATCTGTCTTGATCATCCCGTACTTTGTCGTCACCGTGGTCCCTTCGACGATGGGCAAGATATCTCTTTGAACCCCTTCCCGGGAGACATCCGGACCATAGGTCGATTCTCTTCCGGCAATCTTATCGATTTCATCGATGAAAATGATTCCGGACTGTTCCACCCGCTCAGTGGCAAGTTTGATCACGGAGTCCATATCGATCAATTTTTGCGCTTCTTCCTGGGCCAGGACCTGGAGTGCCTCTGGGACCTTGACCTTTCTCTGCTTCTTCTTCTTGGGAAAGAGGCTTCCAAACATATCTTTGATATTAATATCCATCTCCTCAAGTCCGGAGGCGGAGAAGATCTCCACAATGGGAAGGTTTCGATCCACGGTTTCCACTTCTACATATTTTTCATCTAACTTCCCGGATTTTAATAACTTTCTGAGTTTTTCACGCGTGGCCTGCTTATCCTCACCTTCCTTCGCCTGACCCTTTGCTGCTGGTGGAAGGAGTAAATCCAGTAGCCTCTCCTCAGCCAATTCCTCTGCTTTCTTCTGAACTTTTTTCGATTCCTCCTCCTTCAACATATTGACCGCAAGGTCCGTGATATCTCGGACCATCGATTCCACATCCCGGCCCACATAGCCCACTTCGGTATATTTCGAAGCTTCAACTTTCAGGAATGGGGCTTGGGCCAATCTCGCTAACCTGCGGGCGATCTCCGTCTTCCCAACTCCCGTTGGACCGATCATGATAATATTCTTGGGAGCAATCTCATCCCGGAGGGGTTCAGGGACCTGTTGTCTCCTCCAGCGATTCCTCAAGGCGATGGCCACAGCTCGCTTTGCATCCTTCTGTCCGACGATATATTTGTCCAACTCCGAAACGATCTCCCGAGGGGTGAAGGTCTGCATCACAACTCCTCTATGATGATTCGATCATTGGTGTAGACGCAGATGGAGGCAGCAATCTTCATCGCCGATTCGACAATGGCCTTCGCATCCAGGTCCGAATACTCGGTCAGGGCCTTGGCTGCTGCATGGGCGTAGGGACCTCCACTTCCAATGGCAGTCACCCCATCATCAGGTTCAATCACATCTCCGTTGCCAGAGATGACCAGGGAGTGCTCAGCGTCAGCCACAATGAGCAAGGCTTCAAGTCTACGAAGGACTCGGTCCGTCCTCCAATCCTTCGCCAACTCCACGGCTGCCCGTAGTAAATTTCCATTGTATTGTTCCAACTTCTCCTCAAACTTCGCGAAAAGGGTGAAGGCATCTGCCGTCGCACCGGCAAACCCGGCCAGAACCCTGTCATGGTAAATCTTGCGGACTTTTCTGGCCGTATGCTTCATGATCGTATGCTCCAAGGTCACCTGGCCATCCCCTGCCATGACCACTTTCCCCTTATGTCGTACAGATAGGACTGTTGTTGCATGCATTCGGTGCATCATACTCTCTCCGTGACTCATAAGAATCTTCCGGTCTTCAGGTTAAGGTTACGGCTACGAAGCCCATTTGGTTATAACAAGGTTACGTTTAACGGTTACGAAGCCCGTTTGGTGAAAGGGTAACGGTTACGTTAAATAAAGAACCAGGAAAAACCAAGTCTCAGAAAAGACGACAGACGTTACCTTTTTTCAACGATACGGGCCTCCCTGCCTGCCGGCAGGCAGGGTTACCCTCGCCGTTTAACGAAATTGCTCTTTCCTGTGCAACCCCAATTCCAAATGGTGCTCATCCACCCTACTCCCCCTTATCTTGTCGATCCGAGCTCTCAAAACTGCGAGGATGAGCCTTGTCATAAACTTCCATCAATTCTTGCATGGCCTAACATCTCTTGGATCTCTCGAATATCTGCCCCCGCATCTAAGAGATGCGTGGCAAAAGTGTGGCGAAGGCTGTGGGGGCTGACCTTTCGGAAGACCCCCGAGCGTTTTGAATATTTCTTAACTAACCTCCCAACACTTCGAGAGGTTAACCTTCCTCCCCTGAGGTTAACGAAGAGAGGGCCCTCTCTTCCGAGATCCTTCCGGTCTTTCAAGTAGGCTTTCAGGGCCTCCATGGCTTCCTTTCCTACGGGGACAATTCTTTCCTTCCTCCCCTTCCCCATCACCTTTACAATTCCCAGATCCTGATCCAGCTGGTTCACATTGAGCCCAACTAACTCACTGACCCGTAATCCACTCGAATAGAGAAGTTCCAAAATGGCCCGGTCCCTTAACCTCCCCTTCTCCGCAGGAGAATCCATTAGGCGGAAGGCCTCATCCACGGTGAGAGCGGTCGGTAGGGGCTTCTCCACCTTAGGAGTAGCCACATTCTTAATTGGATTTGAAGAGACCATCTGTTCTCTCACGAGAAACCTATAAAAGGAGCGTAGTGTGGAAACCTTCCTCGCAATGGAGCTCTTCCTATTTTTTCTATGGAGGTAGCTCAAATATTTCCGGATGGCTATCCGATCCACCTCTCCTACATGAATCTGGCCTCCTGAAGTGAGATATGTCCCTGAGCCCTTTAAGAAATTCTCAAACTCTTCGAGATCCTTTTGATAACATCGGCAAGTATGAGGCGAAGCATTCTTCTCCTCCGCAAGGTAATGGATGAATTGCCGGATCAGATTTTGTTTCTCATCAGAACCAGGAACCATTTTCTTTTACTAGGTACTTTCCTCAATCATGTAAGTTTCGAATTTATCAATACAAATTCTTATCCCTCTTTTCACCCATCCATCCTCCATCCCCCAGAGAACCTGTTTTATCTATCAATTATGAATTGTTCTTGGGTTTTTTTCTCATTGACATTTATGAAATATTTTCGTATAGAACGTTTTATTGATACTAATTTTTGGGAGAGGAGGAGGTGATCAGAATGGCAGAGCGCAGGTTCTCCTAAGGGTTTTGAAGAGGCAGTCAAGGTAGGCTTTGCAAGAGCGACGAAGACCTTAAGGGGTATCACAGGAATGCGTATAGTAGAAATGCGCGTGGCGGTCGAGAATTCAAAGATTATTGAATATCGCGTGAGGTTGGAAGTGATCTTCGTCCTCGAAACATAATGATCTCCAATGAAAAGGCCCTATCCCCTTCATCCGGAGATAGGGCCTATCTTTTTTCTCATCGAGATCAATACTCTTGGATTGCTTTCATTAACTCTTCACGGTGCACCGTCGCTGTTCCTTTCTTTTCGACCACGATCCCTGCTGCAAAATTAGCCAGGCGAACTGCATCAATGACATTGGCTCCCGTGGCTAACGCCAGGGCGATGGTTCCGATCACTGTATCCCCTGCCCCCGTTACATCATAGACCTCTTTGGCCACGGTATGGACGAAGAATTCGTGATGGGGTTCAAAGATCGCCATCCCTTCTTCCCCTCGGGTGACCACCAAGGCTTGACATTTCAATCTTTTCAACAACTTCCTTCCAGCTTTTTTCAAGGAGGATTCATCCGAAATGGGAATTCCCGATCCCTCACTCGCCTCTTTGGTATTCGGGGTAACGATCGTAGCCTCCTTGTAAAAAGAGAAATTTCTCGGTTTCGGATCCACGAGAACGATTTTCTTTAACTCTTGGGCTCTTCGAATCATGCCACGGACGAGCTCCTTGGTGAGCAGGCCTTTTCCGTAATCAGAGAGAATGATCCCATCAACGCCCTCCATCTTTTTTTTCAGGAATTCAGACAGGTTTCGAAGAGTGCCGGTCTTGAGGTGGTCCGTCGTCTCCCGATCGATGCGAACGACTTGCTGGGTGTGCGCAAAAATGCGGGTCTTCACTGTCGTCTGCCTCTCTGGCTCAATGAATATCCCATCCGTACCTATGCCAATTCTCTTCAGGACGCTGACGATCTTATGACCGAACTCATCATCTCCCACGACACCGCAAAGGGACACTTTCCCGCCGATAAAATGAATATTATTGACCACATTGGCAGCTCCCCCGAGAAGATAATCTTCGTGATCGACAACCACCACGGGGACAGGGGCCTCCGGAGAAATCCTGGATACCTTTCCCCAGATGAATCGGTCGAGCATGATATCCCCCACGACCAGAATTCTGACCTTTGGGATGCCCTTCAGGATGGATTCTAACTTCATACGTTCCTTATTCTTGGTCATCGTTCTCTTCCCTCGCATGGATGCCTGATGCTACCTAAAAAATTCAACGGTCTTCATTAATCCCATCTCGATATCCACTTTCGGCTCATAGTTCAAGATTTTCTTTCCCTGACTGATATCGGCCAGGGAATGCTTGACATCGCCTTTCCGAGGCTCCTCATAGACCGGCATGAGGCTTGAACCGAGAATCTTTTTCAGAACATCCAGTAACTGATTTAGAGAAACCCTCTTTCCGCACGCCACATTAACCGCTTCTCCACGGACATGGTCCGCAGACATAGCCAGGAGATTGGCTTGAACGACATTATCGATATAGGTAAAATCCCTAGACTGTTCGCCATCGCCAAAAACCCTTGGGCGTTGGTTGTGGATCAAGGCATGGACAAATCTTGGGATCACGGCAGAATAGACCGAATTCGGATCCTGCTTTGGGCCGAAAATATTGAAATATCTTAAGGAGATCGTTTCGAGGCCAAAGAGTTGATAAAAGAGCCTGCAATACATCTCCCCTACATATTTTTGCAGGGCATAAGGTGAGAGAGGATTGGGAGGCATCTCTTCCTTTTTGGGCAGGGTGGGCGTATCCCCGTAAACCGAAGAGGAGGAGGCATAGATCACTCTCCTCACTCCTTCCTCTCTTGCTGTGACCAGAATATTCAGGGTTCCTTCCACATTGACCGAATTGGAGCCCAGAGGATCTTCCACCGATCTCTGAACCGATGGGAGAGCCGCCTCGTGGAAGACATATCCCATACCCTTCATCGCCTTTTGACAAATGGCCAGGTGACGTATATCTCCCTCGATAACTTCCAAGGAAGGGAATTCCTTATCAAAAAGCAGGTTTTCCCTTTTCCCGGTAGAAAAATCATCAAGGACACGGACCTGATGCCCTTCTTGGAGCAACGCCTCCGTCAGGTGCGATCCGATGAATCCAGCCCCTCCTGTCACCAAAACGTTTGACACTTTTTTCTCCTGGTAATCTGCCTAGATCTATTTTTTTAACAAAACCACCTTTTTTTATCAAGGAAAAACAAGAAAATGATAGTAAGCATAATAGACTCTTAAGAAACAAATCTCTCTTCAGCTAAGAGGTTCACTCAACGAGGTACAATCCCCTGAAGGTAAAAAGTATTTATCAAAAAGCGGTGAAGAAATACGTAGTAAGGAGTCGAAATACGTTTTTAAACTAAGAGGAAGGGAATAAAGAATAACTACAACAAACAAATATCCGATTTGTGGAGAATCCCTCGTACCCCTGACTGAAAAACATCCATTGCACTGCACATGCTAAAGCTTTTTTCAGTTAGGGGATTAAAAGCGATTAATTTGTCAAGTCTCTTTCGATGGCTCTGAGCCGAGAAAGAATGATGACCGAACTTACCTATGGCAGGCCCGAGACTCGTGAGAGATATGTTGCGAAATATGCCAAACCGCCGTGGTCATGTTTCATAGCGGCTCTTTGACGATCCAACAGAAATGATGTTGTGTAATGATATCAAAGAATCAACTATTGTCTTCTTCAATGTCCATGGGACCATATGGTTGGTACTCGGGTAAAACCTCCTTCATTTTCTTTTTGATACCCCTGGCGTCTTGTTTTTCTGCAAGCAATATCAATTCATCAATTTCAGCCCTTAACTCATCCAGGTCGCAGGATTTCCTACGAAGGACTGAAATTTTTTTGTGGGCTGTGGGAAAGATGTCTTCCCCTTCGGTGACGAGTTCTTCGAAGAGCTTTTCTCCGGGGCGGAGCCCGATGAATTTAATCTCGATATCTCTATCCGGCTCAAAGCCAGAGAGTCGGATGAGATCCCGTGCCAGATCAAGAATCTTTATGGGCAACCCCATATCTAAAATAAAGACCTCTCCACCCTCTCCCATAGCTCCGGCTTGAAGAATGAGTTGAGCAGCTTCTGACACCGTCATAAAATAGCGAGTGACCTCAGGGTGCGTTACAGTGACAGGGCCTCCTTTTTCTATTTGCCGTTTAAATAGCGGTATGACACTTCCAGAACTCCCAATGACGTTCCCAAATCGCACCGACATGAATCGGGTTGGAGAATGATTCGCGTTGTAACATTGGGTGAGAAGTTCAGCAATCCGTTTGGAAGCACCCATTACGCTCGAGGGTCGTACAGCTTTATCAGTGGAGACGAAGACGAAGCGATCGACTTCAAACTCCTTAACCATCTCAAGGAAACATAGGGTCCCTTTGATATTAGTAAAGATGGCTTCCCATGGATTAAGCTCCATGATAGGAACATGTTTGTATGCTGCTGCATGGAAGACCACCCGCGGTCGGTATTTTAAAAATACCCTCTTCAAGACCCCAAGGTTTTGCACACTTCCTAAAATAGGGGTGTATGGAAGGTAGGCGAAATCCCTTTGTAAGTCCATCTCTGTTTCATAGAGATTATTTTCGGTTCGATCGAAGAGGATGAGGTTCTTGGGAAAGAATCGGGCAATCTGGCGGCAAAGTTCTGAACCAATAGATCCTCCGGCCCCAGTAACGAGAATAGGCTTATCCTTAAGATATTCACCTATCTTTTCCACTTCCAATTGGACTGATTTTCGTCCCAGGAGGTCCTCATAGGCTACCTCCCGGATGGATTTAACCGATAACCTTCCATCAATCAATTCGCCAATACCAGGGATAATTCTAAACTTAAGGCCTGTTCCTTCACAGAGACCTACAATTCGGCGCATCTCTTTTCGGGTGCCCGAGGCAATGGCAATCAGAATCTCGTTCACTTCATATTCCTTCACCAGGCTCATGAGTTGATCGATATCCCCAAGCACTGGTACCCCATGGATTTGCATCCCATGTTTTTTTGGATCATCATCCAAAAATCCCACAACGTCGTATTTGAGCCGCGGGTTGCTTTGAAGTTCCCTCAGAATTTTTTCCGCCGCATCGCCTGCCCCTATGATCAATAGCCTATCCTCTTTCTCTTTCATATTTTTGAAAAAAGGTAATCCGGCCGTTTTAGGGAGATTGGATGGGCCTCTTTGGTAAACGAGACGGATGAACAGACGAATGCCTCCGATGAAGAACAAGGTCAGAAATGCGTCGATGACAAAGACGCTCCTCGGATACCCCTGAAACCGATTGACGTATAAAATGATCAAAATAATTGCACCCGAACTGAGAAAGGTACCTTTGATAAGATTCATCAGGTCCACAAGGCTAGTATACCGCCACATCCCCTTATAAAGTTTAAAAAAAGAAAAAACCAAAAGCTTAAAAGGGACTACGAACCAGATCGTTTGCTTGAAGGTTAATAAATGTTCGGGAGGGAGATCTCCCTCGAATCGTATCAAATAAGACAAGAAATAAGCCAAACACAGAAGAAGAATATCAATGCTTAGGATGATCCAAAAGTTTTTCTTTCTTATCAAATATCTCACAGAGCCTTACCTCACACGAAAAATTGTATCACAAAAGTGTATTGAACTTCACTAAATTTCTTCATCAATAAAAAAAGCAGGGTCCGTAGACTTCGAACATTATCCTAAGAATCTCCAGGGAAAGGCATATCTTGTAATTCACATTGAGTCCCCAAAAAATAGCAAGAGGACCAATGACTTTTGTTCAGCTTGTCTCGCCGAATCGCCTCTGAATCGCCCGTATGCGCTCCTCACGAAAAACGAAAAGCCATAGCCCTAGGCAAAGCGAGGGTACGATTAAACATATAGCAACGGCACTGCCATCGACCTTCAGAGACCGCGCAAGAGCCAAAATCACCCCGATCAGAGCCAATCCCATGTAGAGCAAGGTCACGAAACGATGGCTGTAACCAACAATGACCAGACGCTGATAGAGATGCGAACGGTGGGCAGCAAAAACATTCTCCCCCTTAAACAGACGGCGCAGAAAAGTAAAGGCTGTATCAAAGACAAAAGGCCAGACAAAGAGCAGTCCCACAAGCAAGAGGTGAGAATCCCTCTCGGCCGATATCATAGGTAAAACAGCAAGGGTGTAACCCAAAAACGCGCTGCCCACATCGCCCATGAAGATTCGGGCTGGCGGCCAGTTGTGACGGAGGAATCCAAGGCTACTTGCTGCCAGCAACAGCCCCAAGACGCTGATCAATGGTTCCCCACTGAGTCTGCCCAAAACAGCCCATCCCAATCCAGCGACGACTGCTTGCCCTCCTGCAATACCATCGATACCATCCATAAAGTTGTAAGCATTGGTCAGACCCACGATCCAAAGAAATGTGATAACGATACCGAGCCACCCCAGGTACAGGGGACCCAAAAAAGGGATGCTGAAGTTTTGCCAATAACCAAAGCCCAGAATGACCAAGATAGCCCCTACACCATGAGCCGCAAACCGTACTCTGTTGGGCAGTGTGTGCAGGTCATCCAGCCAACTTACGGCAGCGACAAGCACCGCGCCCGCTATGGAAGCCAGTAGCGGCAAACAGAAGATTGCTGGGCCAAGCAACGCATATAGCAGCCAACCCGCCAGGGTCACCACGACAATAGCCAAACCACCACCCCGGGGCATAGGCTGAGTGTGAGAACTGCGTTCGCCAGGGATGTCTAGAATCTGACGGCTTTCCGCCCAACGACGTAAACCAATAACGCCTAAATATGAAAGCGTAAAGGCCAAAAGGCTGAGTCCTGCTATCTCAAACATGATCTGCTATCCGCTTCGGACGACGAACTAACATTTCTATAGGGAAGGTCCTGCCGCCACCAGTTGAAGTTAGAAAACAATCCAGCCAAAATATTAACCGTTGACACAGACACAAAAATTTAGCAGGCGTTCGATAATTAGCTTTGCTCAGTAATTATACTTTGATTATATTTTCGATACCAGGCTACTTCACGAATAAGTCCTTCGGATAATTTTACTTTTGCTCTAAAATTAAATGTCTTCTCAAACTTGCTCGCATCGTAAACATCGTCAGCGAGCCATTTTCTTAAAGTGGCATGCAAATCACCCAAGCGCCCGTGCCGCCATGTCAGGCGAGAGGCCAAACCAATAAACATTAGCGCCACAGAGGCAGGAACTCGCCAGTTGGGTACCTGTCGCCCAAGGGCTGATGCCAATCCATCCACGACATCACGCATCGTACAGGGAGGTGCAGAGATATTATAAACATTGATTCCTGGATTCGGCTCGTGTAATGCATGAAGACACGCCCTCGCCGCATCTTCTCTATGAATCAGGCTTTTTCGGTTAGAACCATCTCCCACCCAGAGAAACCGCCCTTGATCAATGGTTCGCATCAAGCGTCCCACATTACCTAGATCTTCTTCTCCGTAGATGGTCGCCATTCGCAGGATGGTAAGGCTCGTTCCAGACGCTTTGGCTATCTCAATTGCGCGCTGCTCTGCTCGCCACTTACTTTCGGCGTAAGGCCCATCTGGGTGGCAGGCCGCATTTTCATCACAACCCGAGCGTGTACTCCCACCGTACACTGAGACTGAACTGATTAAAATAAAATGCTGCACACCCACTTGCGCCGCCATACGTATTGCGTTTGCTGTTCCCTTTTCGTTGATTTCTTGGAAATGGGCATCGGAGGATTTAGATTTTTTGAAAACATGCGCCAGTCCAGCGCTGTGAATCACCACCTCCACACCATCTAGAGAAGGTATTAGGCTATTTGGATCGAGTATATTAGCACGGTGGTATTCCACCTCTGAAAGGCGGGAGACATCACGCCGTCCTGTTGCTCGCACCCCTAGTCCAGCACCGATGGCTTGTCGGACAATCTCTGAGCCTAAGAAACCATTTGCTCCAGTGACTAGCAAGTAGTGCCGATTCCGCTTAGTGAATTGAGTCATCATTCAGGCTGTCGTTCAATAAGTCGTATGCGTCAATCGCAGGTTGAAACAAGTATTCCTTCTCCATAACCGCGCACCTTCGCTTTTTTCCCTTTCAACCGCAAGACATAAAATTCTCACCAGGTTCAAGACCATTGACTACTCAGGTCGGACAGAAACGGTTGCCTGCCTTATGCGTCTCTGAATCGCCCGGTGTGACAAGAACAAGTGTGCGATGTAGGCCGTCAACATGGCAACACCATAAGCGGTGATCGCCAAGCGAGCAGACAAACCTAGATAATAGGGTAGCCACATACAGACCAGTGTGAGAATGAGACGGCCGATGTCCCACCAGAATTGCTGAGTTTGCTCTTCCAACAAGTTCAGTGTCGGAGTCAATGGCCAGGCGATAAAACTGACCCAATGCAATCCTGCCAGCAGACGCGCATAGACGCCTGCCTCCCTCCATGCCTCGCCAAAGATGAAACTGAACAACCATGGTCCAGCCATGAAAACCAGTATGCAGGGGATTGCACCAATCACTGCGAGCTTTTTTATTAACTTCAGAAACAACGACTGCATGTTAGTAGGCTCTATTTTGGCTACGCGCGCTGCTTCCACCGAGTAGACCTGGGACACCGCGACACCAACAAAGGCGTAAGGCGCGGTCATAACCCGGTCAACTAGCGCAAACCAGCCCAAGACTTGTGAACCGAAAAAAGCACCCAACATGAGTGATGGCAAAGCGAAACCCGCCGTGTTGATCAGAGCAGCTCCCGACGATACCAAAGGAAAGCGTTTATAACGAACCGCTGCTTTCCACATTCCATTCCACCGAACTGCCCGGAAAAGCTTCCTGTTTTGTTTCCAGGCCAGCCCGGCCAGACGTGCGCTACCCGCCACACGGCCTATGGCATCACCCAACAACAGCCCCAACACCCCTGTTTTGAACCATGCGCCGAGTAATAGTTGCGTTGTAATTTGGCCAAAGGACTGAGTCAACTTTGTCGTTGCCACCTGTTGGTAAGCTTTCTGGCGCAAAGCCCAGTGGCTGAGCACCAGGTAAACGCCTGCCCCGAAGAGGCTAATTGGCATGAGCCACAGGTAGTGCTGAAGTGGCTTAAGCTGTTGCGGCAAAGAATTGCTCCCATGAGCCCACCACGTCACTCCAGCGCATAATAAACTCATGGTGACAACGATCCCTAATGCCAAAACCACGAGGCTAGCCACCGTGTCCTCAGCTTCCGCTAATAAAATCGTTAACTCATAGCGCCACGCGACTATTACAAGAAGGAACGCCAAAATCATGACATAAATCTGCAAATATCCGAAGTCTTCGGCCGTGTATAGCCTGGTTAAGATCGGCGTCGCCAAAACCGTGATGCTTTGGGCTGCAGTTGTTCCTCCCGCTAGAACAGAAACATCGCGTGTCAAACCTGCTCGTTTCAGCTCCTGGGCTACCTTTTCCTTTAAAAAACTAAACATTTATCCGACACGCCTTATTTTGCCTAATTCCTTGAACAGACCGAAATTTTGTTAATCGTCTTTAGCGCAATCGGCGACACTAGGTCACCACATAGGATGTAATGCGCAAGAAAATTATTTCCGTTCTCATTTTTTTGTTTCAGCTGAAAGAATTAGAAAATCAGTATTCTCGAAGACAACTGGCAGTCTACTTGGTTCTTTGATCTTGTTTTTAAACAAAATAAAATAATCTATATTGTACTTGTTTACAAGTTTTTGTCTCCAATCGTCTCCAAAAGCATAATATCGCTCTTGAACCTTGCTGCTGAGCTTATAAAACCCATCTATAGGTGGTATGAAATGAAGGTATTCATCCAAGTTGATGTCGAATTCATTAAAACGTCTCATGCCTTCCTGATAAACTTGAACGTTTGAATCATAACCGCAACTACCGTATAGCCATTCTCGCAGATTACCAAAAGAACTCCGTTGTGAATAATCTCTCCATCCATAATAAATAGTGGGGTCAGGCATGAACAAAGCAAATTCAGCGGTGTTACTCTTTGCCCATAACTGAGCCTCCTTATAACTCTGAGCTAAAGACAAGTAATTCGAGGGAGCGACCCGATCCTTTATCCAAAATAAAGCACAACACCCAACAAAAATAAGGATAAATATTCTTCGTAGATTCTTCTTATTAATTTTCCCTAGGAGAACCAAAAAAATGCCCACAGCTCCAAATGCAACAACACCTGGATTCCGTAAATACTGTATCCCTGTATAAGCCCCTGAGTGCCAGGGCTTGGAAATTCCAAATCCAATGTATGCCAAAATAAGTAAAGTGCTTCCCCCACTCATTAGAGCTACCCAAATGTTACTTTTATTGCTAAAATCACCTCGAAATATAGCGAGCCATACCGGGAATACTAATAAAATTGAATAAAAGAGGGGATAGCCAGGACGCAGGAAGAACGGAGAAATGAGAATGATCATAGATAAAATTCCTCTCCATGTATTCCCAGAATCCAATTCTCTCCACAGCCCATTCACCACATAGACTAGCCCAATAAGAATCATTAAATCGTTTGACCTATGCAAAGCCAATTTAACGAAAGCCGGGCTTGTTTTAATTATTGAAAAGACAATTCCAATAACGACTAAGACCGTCATTCCAAACATGCCAGCAATGATTTTCTTATCTATCATTCTTAGAGGATTAGTCCGGCCCATATAGAAGACAGTAAGAATCATAAATGATATAAATTGTATGAATACTAAATCATGTTTAAAAGTGAAAAATCCATTTTCAACTGGATACCAGTGGAAGCTATTAAGTCTGGTGAGGTCGAACCACGGTTGGCGAGGGATGCCTCCGCTGCCCACACCTGCGTCAGAGATCATGCCGATCGTCCAGCTTGCAGCAATTGCTATAAATAAAAGCGCAGATGATAGAAAGCGCGGCTTTATCATTTC
>SMTZ1_10006038_pt1 | contig 15846 bp, 6 predicted proteins | sample DeeMarSWOR136_30_FD_25667 | JGI IMG/M metagenome (IMG submission 25667)
TTTCCTCTAGTTTATCTAGTAAATCTTGATTTTTTACTTGTTCTGATTGAAATTTTTCAACTTGAGAATTTAAATCTCTTATCTTTTCTTCTTGTTCGTTAATAGTTGTATTGAATTTTGATTCTTGCTGTGCGAGATGAGCTTTTAAATTCTTGATTTCATCATTATTATTTTCAATAGTTTCATATAATTCTTGAACAGTTTGGCTCTCTTTAGCATTATCTTCTGCGTTTTGAGATAATTCTTGAATGTTTTTTTCTAAATTTTGTATTTTTTCATCTCTCTCAGTAATTTCGCTGATTAATCTTTTGTTCTCTTCCATAAAGAATTTCAATTGCTCTTTTAATTTATCTTCTGTATCAATAATCGGTTCTTCTTCCTCTTTCTCTTCTACCCACCCTAAAGTTGATAAAGCCTCCACAATAGATTTATCTTTATCTTGTTCATGGTCTTCATCTGCCATATATTTAAAATCACCTTGCGATCTATTAAATTTTTTTATTATTCAAATTTTTCTTCTCTAACATTAAATACATACCGTTTATCTAAGAAAAATTTTGTTAGGTATCCAATTGTAAGTGCAATAATGGAGCTTACTTCTAGTGGCGTTTTGAGAAGATTTGTTAATAAAAATTGAATTCCAATATTTTCGATTGTAGTTAATATAGCGAAACCAAGGTATTTAGTAAATTCTATGGATGTTTGTTTTGAGCTAGTGCCAGTTCTTTTAAAAACAATATATTTATCTAGGAAGAACTTAATAATATAAGTTATACCTACTGCTACAATAGACCCAATTAGTTCTGGCATATCGATTGTTTCAGTTGAACAATAAAATAGATGAAAAAATTCAATTGTCCCAAAATTTGCGCAAATGAAAGGAGCAATTACTATTTCATTTAATTTTTGAATTAAATAATTAAGTCCTATCATGGCTGCCGCAAATAAAAAATAAAGCGTCATTTGTCTTTTTATATCATCATTTTCAACCATAATTTACCACATATTATTTACTATTTAATTTTTCTCCGCAATGATAACAATATACTGCAATTGGTTCTGTTATTTTTCCACCACAACGTTTACAATATCTTATTTCCAAATTATTAGAATTTGTATATAATAAAGTTTGAGTTGATCTCTTTTCATCATAAGTTCTACTTTTTCTCATTGTACTAAAAGAGAAGGGCAAGAAACAGATAATTGGGATAATAAAAAAAAAATCAATTATTAATGATAGAATCAAAAATATTATGAATATAGCAATGAAAATTAAATTTAATATAATGTTTCGTTTCATTATTATTTTAAATTAAAATTAAATTACTAAATTTATGATTATAATCATTTTATCCTTCAATTTTATCTTTCCAAGAATCCTTTCTTGGTATATCAGGTATATTTGAACTAGGATATGAAGAGAGTCCTGTAGATTGTTGAGGTGAAACAATTGCCATGATTTCTTTCACAGAACCTTGTGTCTTAGTTCCCGTCCCTGTAAGTTTTTTAACACCCCATATAAATAAGGAAAAATAAACCGAAAATATTAGATAAACAGCTATCCATCCATTACCAAAAATAAGAATTGGAAATGGTAACAATCCGTAGTAATAATCAGCATAAATTGTTCCTAAAATCATAAAAATAACAATAAAAATGATGCACCTTAGACATAAAGGAATCATTTGTTTCTTCATTATTAATTTCATAAATTGTGTTGATTCTCGCTGAATTTGTACTAATTGTTCATAATCCCCTAAAAGCTGAGCATTTTTCATTCTTTCTCGAAATTTTAAAGCCTTTGTTCTCATATCTTGCAACTATTTGAATAATTACTATAATATCTGACATTATTCTATCACTATATGAGGAAAATTATATTTTTAATTAAATTTTTTGAATTCTTAATTTTTTCAAATCAATCAAGGAAATTCAACTAACATTTTATAAAAATATTTATTATCTTAACTTGCCTTCTAAAAATCCTTTAACAAATTTAGCATAAACAGTTTTCCAACGAGTTGGGATTGATGATACAATTGCACACCCCAAGCGACAATCATTACAGAAATAGTAATTATCGTGCATATTCATTATTTCTTTTACTTTATGGGAGTTATAAATACTTGAAATTGGGAATTTTAAAGCATTATAACTCTGAATTGGATGAATTTTACAAGGATAATTAAGTAAACCATCGTGGCTAATAAATAAATACGCTTCTGCTACATGACAGCGTAAAATCTTTTGGTTATAATTAGGGTAGCCACCAAAACCTCCTTTCTCAACCACCTCGACACTTATTGGATCAGTCAGAATATTTTTATATTTTTTTCTTAAGGAACGTATTAATTTCCCCCATACAGATATCTCTGGTATCATTTCTTCAATTTTATGGACTTGATAACTTTTATTAGGAAAATCCCTTATAATATTTTCACAGGGATATAATTCGATTGAACACCCTAATTTTTCGCTTAATTCGCAAATATCATCTAATAAGTGGATATTATCTTTCATAACAACAGTGCTGATAATAGGTTTAATATCATTTTTCTTAGCTAATTTAATAGATTCGATAACTCTATCAAATACTTTTATTCCTCGCATTTGATCATGCAATTTTTTTGTAGGATAATCCAGCGAAAGTAAAACATAATCCAAACCTTCAATTTTTTGTTGCTTAAATAATTTAGGTAGTAAATATCCATTAGTAGCTATCCCATTCATAAAATCATGAACTACTCCCGTGTAATAAATTAATTCTGCTAAGTCCTTTCTTAATGTAGGTTCACCACCTGTAAAAGAAAGAGAGAGTACCCCCAATTCAGCTATTTGATCAATAAGATATTTAATTTGTTCAGTACTCATATCCGTACCTAAAATAGATTCAGGTAAAGAATGAATAGAACAGAATGGACATTTCCCATTACAACGTAGAGTTAATTCTATCTGAGCAGAGTAAGGAATCTTCTGATTAAGAAAATTGTTTAAAATAAAACTTCTAATGTATTGAATCCATTTATTAACTCTCATTTGAGGAATTTAATTCAGCTCCAAATGTTCTTTATTACATTTCTAATTAAGAACTTAAATTATATAGAAATTAAAAATCTAACTTAAACCTTTAATAAAAGGTTATTTTTAAAAAAAAATCGTTATTTTTTGACAGAATAAAAAAAAATTTAAAAAAAAATATTCATAAACTCTTTAGTATTCATAACCACACTGTTTGCATACATACTTTTTTGCATATATCTTTACGCCGCCCATTTGATGTAAAACTTGACTTTTATCCTCATGCGTGGTAAATGCAGTACTTCCACATTCAGGGCAAATCCGGCGACCCTCAATTACAGGTTTCTCTTCCATTCGTGCCTGCTCTTCTTGCTTTTCTAAAACTGCTGAAGGTTTAACCATACTTTCGGCAGGAGAAGATGTAACATGAGTTGAAAATGCAGAAATTGAGGTCACAGGTTCAGACTTCAGAAGTTTATCCAACTTACTATTAATGTCTTCAAGCAACTTCAAAACTTTTTGTTCAAATTCTGACAATAAATGTCTCCCTTTTATTATTTTTACAAATTTAATCTGATTTTTTAAAAAAATAATCTAAATTAGATTTTATATATTTATGCTACAATCGGTTTATCTAGCGGTAATTGATCCTCTATTCTAAAAATTGGTGAGTATTCTTTAATAAAATTAAAATACGTGTTTTGACTTAAATTGATTTTTCTTGGTTTTAAGGTTTTAAAATCAACAGAAAATTGGTTATTAATTTTTATTTACTTTAAATGATTTCCTTTAAAATTAAATATTCAAATTGTTATATACTTTTTTAAAAGAGTTTTTTAAATCGAAATATAACGGGTATTAGGTGAAAATTATTATAAAAATTTACAAGACATCAAAAAGGAGAATGAAATGTCTTAGTATTTTGTTATTTATTATATTATTTCCATTAATTTTTAATTCCCATTTATTTAATTTCTTCAAAATTCATAATAATACATACGAAGATCAAATTGAGAAAAATCCTAAAGAAATCAATCCAATTATTTCTTCAAATCATCCTATTAACGCAGATGATTTTAAATATTATAAACAAATAGTGATAGATCATACAAAAGTTTCAGGTACAGGAAATCTTATTGACTTTCCTTTATTAATATCAATTTTTGATTCAGATCTTCATGATAAAGTTCAGGCAGATGGAGATGATATTGCATTTGCAGAAGAATTTCAATGGTTAGACCATGAAATTGAACTATTTAATCAAAATTATAATGGCAGTCACGCACAATTAGTCGCATGGGTTCGTATCCCTGTTCTTTCACCAATCAAGGATACTGTCATTCGAATGTATTTTGGAAATCCTTTCATGACTACTCGAGAGAATGCTGTAGCGGTGTGGAATGCTGATTTTGTAGGAGTATGGCATCTTAGTGAATCAAGTGGAGATGCAAAAGATTCTACTTTTTATGCTACAGATGGAAATCCGTCAATAGGTGCGACACAAGGAGTCGGTGGGCAAATAGACGGTAGTTATGATTTTAATGGATTAAATGAAGGAGTAAGCATTGGGGATCCTTTTGATGGGCATTTAGACTTTAATGTGGACAGTTTTTCTATTAGTCTCTGGCTTAATGTGGATCAGAGCACAGGTACTTACCAAATGCCACTTTGGAAGGGAGGTCATACAGCTACGAGCGAAGGTTATGAGATTGAAACTAATATAGATGCAACGAATTTGGAATTTTCGATTTCTGATGGTTCAAATCGAAGATTTAAACAAGTTCCTATCACCCTTGATCAATGGATGTACATAGTTGGTGTTGTTGACAGATCTAGTAATCTATTACGCGTATACAAAGATGGTGTTGAAGTAGGAAGCGGGGTGGATATTAGTATTATTAATAGTATAAGTAGTGCCTATGGTATGGCATTTTCACAAGCAAGTAATCCATTAGATGGTTTAATAGACGAAATCAGGGTATCTAAAGGAAATCGATCAGCTGAATGGATCAATACTGAATATAATAATCAATATGAACCAAATTCTTTCTATAATATGGGAAGTGCTAATGATGTTTATATCCCTTCTATATTCGATTTTGAATATTTTAAGGATATAATAATCGATCATACACAAGTTTCTGGATCAAATGATCTTATTAATTTCCCTCTCTTAATTTCTATGTTTGATTCTGATTTACATAATAAAACTCAACCTGATGGTGATGATATTGCATTTAATAACGGAACAACGTGGTTATTTCATGAAATAGAGCTCTTTGATCAAACTTATAATAGTACACATGCTCAATTAATAGTCTGGGTTTGTATTCCAAAACTTTCTCCATTTGACGATACAATTATTCGTATGTATTATGGAAATTCCACGATGGCGTCTCAAGAAAATAAGTATGGCGTGTGGGATTCAAATTTCATTGGAGTTTGGCATTTAAACGATGCAAGTGGACCCGTGATCGACTCAACTTTAAATAAACATGATGGAGTTGTCACCGGAGCATCATTAACTTCATCTGCAATGATAGATGGCGGCTATGAATTTGTTCGATCAGAAACAGACTATATTGAAATGCTGGGCACTGGTAATGAACTTCAATTAGAAAATTTTACTGTTGAGGTTTGGATGAAGACTCCAGACTCAACTGTGCCAGATGATTATTATATTGTAACACAAAGTCTATATTATGATACTGAGGCATGGGCTATAAATATATGCGATGATACTGGACATGTGAATGAGGGAAGATTTACTATCAAAATTTCTGATGATCAGCAAATTGTATATTCTAACTCTGAAATTACAGGTAATGAATGGCATCATCTAGTTGGAGTAAGAGGTTCCTCACAACTATTTATCTATATTGATGGTTTATTAGCTAATTCTATTATGGATAATAAACCCGGTCAATTTATCAAGTCCTCTAAAAATGTATCAATTGGTTCAGCTATTACTGTTGATTCAGAAGATTATAATGGTATTATTGATGAAGTTCGTGTATCAACCACTGCACGATCAGCTGATTGGATTAGAACGGAATATAATAATCAAAATGATCCTAACTTATTTTATTCTTTAGGAAATGAAATAAGAGTGGAAGATGATAAACCCCAAGATGATCATTATTTTAATTTTTATAAGATAATTAAAATCGATCATAGGAGGGTTTTTGGATCAGGTTTTCATTTAAATTTTCCATTGCTAATTACTATGTATGATTCTGATTTACGTTTTGATGTACAAGCAGATGGAGATGATATAGCTTTCTCTTTGGGAACTACATGGCTGGATCACGAACTAGAAATATTTAATCAAAACTATAATGGAACCCATGCAGAATTGACAGTTTGGGTCCGAGTTCCTCAGTTATCTACTTCTTTGGATACACACATTCGAATGTATTATGGAAATTCTACTATGAATTCTCGTCAAAATCCCAATGGTGTATGGGATACTTCTTATAAGGGAGTTTGGCACCTTTCAGAATCAAGTGGAATAACTAGAGATTCTACACTTTATGATGAAAATGGTATAGTTTCAGGTACAATAATGCGACCATCAATAGGTCAAATTGCTAATGCCTATGATTACGGCACTGACGGTACTTTCAATGTTGGGGATCCTGTAGATGGACATCTTGATTTTGATACAGAAAGTTTTATGGTTAGCTTGTGGATAAATATCGATATGAGCACAGGAGATTACCAAATTCCTATTTATAAGGGTGCTACAAGTACTTGGAATCCTGGTTATTGTTTTGGAACACCCACAACTGGAAACAGTTTATCATTTCGTATTACTGATGGAATTGATAACATTGGTAGTCCTGATGCTAGTATCGTATTCGATAGTTGGACTTATATTATAGGTATCGTGGATAGAGCAAATAATTTGATACGTATCTATAAAGATGGTTATGAGGTAGGCTCAGGAACAGATATCAGCACCATAGGTAGCTTAGCTGATACCGAAAATATAGAATTTCAATGTGCGAATCCAACCTTTGGTTTTGATGGTTTATTAGATGAGATTAGAGTTTTAAATGCAACTCGTTCTAACAACTGGATTAAAACAGAATATTTTAACCAGTATGATCCAACTACTTTTTATTCGATAGGATTAGAACAGAGTAGAATGGGAGTATTGTATAGTAATCTTCAAGTTAATACAATTGATTTGTATGGAAATTCAATTCCTAATGTAAATGTAACAATTTATAATCAAACAAAATTAATCCAAACTAATCTCACTAATTCAAATGGAAATAGTTTATTCATAAATTTATTGCAAGGAGAATATAATTTTACTGCCACCATCATATCAGACATCGGAAATCATATCGAACTTGTAAATATCACATCTGAAGCTATTTCAATCAATCAATCATTTCAAATTATCAACTTAATTTGTGATGTTAGCTCAAATTTCTTTAAAGTAGTAGATATCGATGGAATCACTGTGGATTCTGGATGGATAATTGTAGGGAATAGCTCCTATAACCTCCAAAACTGCTCAATTGATAGCTACGGACAAGCACGATTTTGGTGGATAAATACCATGCCCTATCAATATAATTATTCAGTCTATTATCAAGATGATAAATATAATCCAAATATTATTAAAGTGGCCTCTGGGGATATCACGATAGCAAATTCTTCGATTGAAATTCAAGCAGGCTTAACCACAATAGATTTTGTTGTTTTAACACTTCTTACTGAACAGACAGTTAGCGGGATAAAATTATTATTAACTACTACGAGCACTGGGGATAGTGTTGTAAACTTAACTACAGATAATGAGGGAAAAGCAACTTTAAGATGGTTGAACTCTTCCGGGATAAATGGAAATTATTCTCTACAACTTGAATTTTTCGGAACTTTATGGAATTTTAATATGACAGGTATTATTCAATATAAACTTGATGAGGCTAATTTTACTGTCTCATCTCATGAAGAATACTCCATTTATATTGCAATTTCATTAGAAAATTATAAGACAGAGCTCTTTTCTCTAAATCCAACAGAATATATCTCTATTGAATGGGGATCCTTGTTGAAACTTAGAATGTTATTTAATGTGACTAAAGCAGTAGGCGCTGAAGAGCTATTAGGACCTACCTATTGCGATATTATGATCTATAAAATATTTAAAGGAGCAGATCTCATTCTTTCTGGAAATTTGGATGCTGAAGAATATTATACAGGAGTCCATTATTCACTGATCGATACAAAACAATTAGAAAGCGATATAACATATTTACTTTTTGTTTCAGCTCAAAAATCTGGATATTCTATACCTGTAGATTCGCTCCTTCAGTTGAATATTTTAGAAAATAATTTAATTCTAAACCAATCGCAAAATGATGACTCAATACAATATGTCTATTGGTCAGATAGTATCGATTTCTCTGTAAAACCCTATGGGAAAATTTCTGAAAGTTTTACTATTGAAAGCAGCATTTTTCAAAATATGGATCATAGCTTTAGGTTTTCTCTCCCTAGTATCAATACTAATTGGAATCTAACACAAATTACATTCAATATTTATAATATCTCGTGGAATGTCAATGCATCAGATATAAGTTTATTCATTTTAGATCCTTTTGGCACTAATAGAATATTTAATATCTCTAATCATCTTGGATCGGATTATAATCTTGGTCTCTGGACTGGAATAACCATTAACTTAAATAAGGGAAGCCCGACAAACGATAATAATTTTGAGTTCTTCATTAGTGGAACCTTTGATGGCGCCATAGATGTGATTACTGATGCATCCTTCATTAGAAATGGAATTAACGCTCAGTATGTAAAATTTAACATTTCCCATACAATTTCCCTTTTATCTGAATCTGAAGGATGGGCAATTAAGAATGTTACCTTTTTAATTCAAAATTGTTATAACACCACTACATGGGAGAAAGTAGATTTATCGCCTCTTACGAATTTAAACATCTCTACCATTGATAGCTTTGAATATTCCCTTAACTATGGAGATGTCGATGGAAATGGAATTTTAAACATTGATGATAAAACTTTATATCCTTTAGACAATCAATACTTATTTTTTGTTGAAAGCAATCCAGATATTATCTTTGATACAATAATTAATGTTGAATATTTTCAAAATTTTTACCAAAATCAATATTTGGAAACTTTAAATATAACAAACATACAAAACAATATTTCTAATGGAGGACATTATCAATTAAGTCTAAATGATAACAATTGGAAAGAAGATTATGCAGTGCTTTTAATTAATGGCATAAATAATAAGATTCAATATTTTTCTCCTTCAGAAGTTGCAATGAATATTACAATTGAAGGTCAAACATATAATGTTCTTAATACCCTTCCAGGACAAGGATTATTTTCCTTAAAAGGTTTTCATAAAGATAGTTTATACACTGCGATAATAGAAACCGATCAGCCAGTTAATTTTACCCTTTCTTTTAGAATTAGTTATTCAAGAATAATTTTTTATGACACTTTAGGAACAATCACATATATCATAAGAGAATCTCCCGATATATATGGTACAGTTGGATATTATCCTGATTTGAGAAGTTATTTACAAACAATTGATACATCTTTACTAGATACAGGTCACTATTCTATAATGTTTGAAATAAATAAAGAAAATTATTGGTCTGCTCTGAAAGATTTAGATTTCATTGTAATGAACCGCTTAACCTTAATAAATGGGGAGTCTAAAATATTTAGAGAACTCGAATTCATTTATGTCGAAGATAGTATTAATTTTACATTTCTATACACAGATACTTTAACAGGTGCAAGAATTACAGATTTAACAACAGAATATTATAGATGGGAAAAATACGATATTAATGGAAATGTAACTGATACTGGCGAAGGTTCATTAATTCAAATGTATGATAATTCGTTTGTTTTAGATTTTGACTCCCAGATCAGAGATTTTGGTGATTATTTACTAATTGTTACGCTAAATAAAGATAATTATGATTACAAGAATGCTATAATTCTTCTAACAATAAAAAAAAGATTTCTTGAGTATTCTCTCTCTAATAATTTTAAAAATTTTCAAACCAGTATTGTTAAGGGGAAAATGGTTCAAATTAGACTAAACTTAACGGATCCTACTCGAGGAGGTATTCCTTTATTAAATAGTACTATAATCTTAGAAATAAACGATAATGAATATAATTTCGAAGAACTTGGTAATGGTACTTACATACTTAATTTCCCTACTGATAATATAAATGCTTTCTTCACCTCAAGAACTCTTACAGGAATTATCAACATCAGCAAAGAAAATTATTTCTCAGAAGCACTTAGCATTACGATCATTGTTGAAATGGAAGAGCTTTTCTCAGGTATGCCAATTTTTTACTTTTTAATAATTTTGTTTGCCATTATAGCAATTGCTGGAAGTATTATTAGTTATAGAGTATATAAATATGTTACATTACCAACATTTGTCAAAAATGTAAGAGAGATAAAAAAGGAAATTAAAAGTGGGAAATCTATCTCAGAAGATCACCTTTATCAAGTAAAAGAGGTATTTGTCGGAGAGATCGTGAGAGATAAATGGAGTACTATAGGACTTTCGTTAGGAGATATTTTAGGGATAGAAGTAAAAAAGAGTAAAAAATTGCTTAAATCAAAGAGGATTAAAAAAGAAAAGATTCATGATTTAAAACCACTTGGATTATTATTGATGAAATGGGATGAGAGAATAGGAGCAGAACTATTAGTGAAATACCCTAGTGATATTACAGTTTCTGATAAAACAATGATTCAAATATATAGTACACATGAATATAGTGGGGAAAGAGGTATAATAAATTTAACATTTGGTTCTATGAATATTTTATCATATTATAGTGGACCTGATTTAGGCTATTACCTCATTTTATTATTGAGTTTGGATGATGATCCTGATCTCTATGAGGGCGCAATGCCAAATATAGTACAAATTATCTTGAAAAATCTCGAAGACGATGTTTATCTTCAAATGATTCCTTCACTTTTTCAACGTTTATCTGTCTATCCTTCCCTTACTGATGAACAAAGTCTTATCTTTTCTTATCATGAAGACACAAAACGAATGATCATTAATATTCTTAGAGATTATGGTGTAATTACTAAATCAGAATTGATAATTTGGGTGAGAGAGAAAGAATTAGAAGGTATTATTGACTTAGAAGCGATTTTAGCTAATCTTATTAAAACTGAATTAATCAAAGTATCATCAGTAAAAGGAATTCCCTCTGAACTTATCTTTCTCACGAGAGACATTTTTATGCTACGTGTGCCCCCTAATAAATTATTTAAAGATCCTGTGAGTCATGGCTTACCACCACAATTTGTAAAAGAGTATCAAGATGAAATTCAGAAATTCTTCAATGAATATCATCCAATGGAAGAGGATAATTTGAGACTGATTGATAGTTTAATTGATCCAGAAGTATATGAAACGCTACGCTTAATAAGAACCACAATAATGACTATGAAAGATTTTGAAAAGCTAAAAACTAAAGGTGTAAGTGATATTTATGGAGTATTAAAAAAGCTCTGGGATACAAATATGATCAAAATCCTCAAGGATGCAAATAATATAGAATATTATACACTCCTTACTGATTTTTACATCGATCTCATCTTTCCAAAATATCTTTTAAATATTATTAAGGTAATAAATGATCAGAAATCCAAATCTGATAAGGTGTTAATCCAGTATCTCAATATACTTGAAGAAACCTATTTTAATGTAAAATCAGAAAAGTAATCAAAAGTATAATCTATAATAACCCAATATTTTTTTTTTTTTAAATTTTTTTTATACAATTTATACTCTAAACATAAATATGAAAAATTTTTTTATATTTTTTGTAATTGTTTTTATATTTAAAAAAAAAGGGTATAAGATGGCATCTAAACCGAGATTTTTTAAAAAACCAAAAAATAAAATCAAATCTTTAGCATTTCTGCTAGTTGCAATAATTCTTCCATTGATTTTTAACACTACTTTATTTACAATGTTTAATAATTACAGTGATAATGGTTATAATGAAAAATATTATGATAGAAAAGATCCAGTTCCTTCTTTAAATCATCCTAATAATGCAGGTGATTATAAATATTATAAAGAAATAAAAATAAACCATACAAAAGTTTCTGGAGTAACTAATCTTATTGATTTTCCAGTATTAATATCAATTTTAGATTCTGATCTCCATGAAAAAGCTCAGCCTGATGCTGACGATATTGCGTTTGCAATCAAATTTGAATGGTTAGATCATGAGATTGAATTATTTAATCAAAATTATAATAGTACTCATGCTAAATTAGTTGTATGGGTTCGTATACCAGTTCTTTCACCATCAGAAGATACAACTATTCAAATGTATTATGGAAATCCATATATTGATTCTCGAGAAAATCCAACAGGTGTATGGAATACCAATTATTTAGGGGTGTGGCATTTGAGTGAAATAGGAATAGAAACGCGCTATGATTCTACTGCTAATGATAATGATGGCTCTACGAATGGTTATGATGGAGATGAAGCAGTTAATGGGCTTATAGGCGGTGCTGATGATTTTGATGGAATTGATGATTATGTTACTATTTCAAACACTGAGGATTGGTTAAATATGACTCAAGGGACAGTTGAGTTATGGTACAAGGCTAATGCCGCGGATAGTGGAGACAGACTTTTTTCTTTTTATACAAGTGGAGATGTTATTGAAGTTCGGTTTTCTGATCCATACACTTTACGATGTGCCCATCGAGTAGATTTTGGGTCATATTATTCTGTTGATAGAACAGTTCCATCCGTAACAACTGACACGGAATGGCGTCATGTGGCTTTTTCTTGGGAAGTTGGTGGTTCTCCATATACATTATCTTCAATATTTGATGGAAATCAAGTAACTGACACAGATTCTATCTCAACTCCCTCAACTTTTAGTGGAACAACTTATATAGCTCGGAATGGTCAAACAAGTTCTGATTGGTGGGATGGAGTGATTGATGAAGTCCGCATTTCCAACGTTGTTCGCTCTGCTGATTGGATTATTACTGAATATAACAATCAATTTAATCCTAGATTGTTTTATAATATTAGTATTGAGATCAAAGATTTTATACCAACTATAAATGACTTTGAATATTTTAAAGAATTAACGATTCATCAAACAAAAGTTTCAGGTTCAAGTAATCTTATTAATTTTCCATTACTTATTTCGATTTTTGATTCAGAATTGCATGATTATGTCCAACCTGATGGTGATGATATTGCTTTTAATAATGGTACTTCATGGCTATCTCATGAAATTGAGCTTTTTAATCAAAATTTTAATAGTTCTCATGCTCAATTAATTGCTTGGGTTAAGATTCCAAAGCTTTCTCCTTCAGAAGATACAATTATTCGTATGTACTATGGAAATTCGACTATGAGCTCACAACAAAATCCAACAAGGGTTTGGGATTCAAATTTTGTTGGGGTTTGGCACCTTAGTGAAAATAGTGGTAATGCACAAGACTCAACTTCATATGGGACTCAAGGTAACGTTGTTGGAGGAGTTACTCAAGGATCAAGTGGTCAGATAGATAGCGCTTATAATTTTGGGGGAGATAATTGTTATATAAATATGGGAGATCCTTCTGATGGACACCTTGATATAGGGACAGAAGATTTTACCCTAGAAGCTTGGACAAAACGTGATTTAGACAATACTGATGATTATATAATATTTAAGAGAGGTGATCCGACGTTTTCTGGGTATTCTATATATATCGAAGAATCAAACCAATTTGGGTGTAGTATCCGGCCTTTAGATCCTGATATCACTGATTTTGTATGGCATCATTTTGTGGCTGCTTATGATAGAAATTTAAATGTCCACTTATATGTGGATGGTGATGAAAAATATTCCACTAGTCTTGCTGGTCATGAATCGAATCTTGAGAATGTAGGGAATTTTTACATATCTCATTCAAGCGCTGGATTTGATGGTTTTATAGACGAAGTTCGTGTCTCAAAAACAATCAGAAGTGCAAATTGGATCCAAACGGAATACAATAATCAAAAAGATCCTAGTTCGTTTTATTCTATTGGTAATGCCATTAAAGTTGATGAGGATGCCCCCTTAGATGCGAGTTATTTTAATCATTATAAAGTTATAACAATTGATAGTTTACTGGTTTATGGGTCTGGGTATCATTCTAATTTTCCTGTGTTAATTTCAATTTATGATCAGGATCTACGTTCTGATGTACAACCAGATGGAGATGATATTGCGTTTTCTTTGGGATCTACATGGTTGGATCACGAAATTGAAATATTCGACCAAAATTATAATGGAACGTACGCACAATTGGTTGCTTGGGTGCGAATTCCTGAACTCTCGACTTCCCTAGATACCTATATTCGAATGTATTATGGGAATTCTACTATGAGTTCTCGTCAAAATCCGACAGGTGTGTGGGATACTTCTTATAAAGGTGTATGGCATCTTTCGGAATCAAGTGGATTTACTCAGGATTCTACCTTTTACAATGAAAATGGTATGGTTTCAGGTACGGTAATACGACCATCGACTGGTCAAATTGGTAATGCATACAATTATGGAACTGACGGTACATTCAATGTGGGAGATCCTGCAGATGGACATCTTGATTTTACTACAGAGAGCTTTATGATTAGTATATGGATAAATATAGATGCAAGTACTGGTACATGGCAAATTCCACTTTATAAGGGTGCATATAGTACTATTGATCCAGGGTATTGTTTTGCAACTCCAACAACTGGAGATAGTTTATCATTTCATATAACTGATGGAAGCAATAATATTGGTAGTCCTGATGCTAGTATTGCATTCGATACTTGGACATATATAGTAGGAATTGTTGATAGAACAAGCAATTTAATTCGCATTTATAAAGATGGTTATGAAGTGGGATCTGGGACAGATATAAGCACTATTCTCAGCATAGATGGTGATGTAGATTTTCAATGTGCTCATCCTTCAAATGATCTTGATGGGCTTTTAGATGAAATTCGTGTTTTAAATATAACCCGATCTAAAAACTGGATTAAAACAGAATACTATAACCAGTATGATCCAAATTCTTTTTACTCCATAGGACCAGAGCAGGGGATATCAGGAATTATGTATAGTAATCTTCAAGTGAATGCTCTTGATTTATATAGAAACCCAATTCCTTCTGTAAATGTTTCAATATATAATCAAACTAAACTAATAAGAAGTAACCTTACTGGTTCTAGTGGAAATGCATTATTTACAAATATAATTCAAGGAGAATATAATTTTACTGCATCGATAACCTCTGATATTGGAAATCATATTGAGGTGGTAAATATCACATCTGAAGCTATTGTAATAAATCAATCATTTCAAATTGTCAACTTAATTTGTGATGTCAGTTCGAATTTCTTTAATGTAAAAGATATTGATGGTGCTACTGTGGATTCTGGATGGATCATAGTAGGCAATAGCACCCATGAACTCCAAAACTGCTCGATTGATAGTAGCGGACACGCACGATTTTGGTGGGTAAATACCATACCCTATGAATATAATTATACAGTTTATTATCAAGATAATAATTATAACCCGAACATTATTCGAGTTGCATCAGGAGATATAGCTACTGCAAACGCTTCAATTCAAGTTCAAGCGAGTTTAACAACAGTTAATTTTAATATTCAAACTCTTATTTCTAAACAGCCCGTCAGTGGTGTAAAATTATTATTAACTGCTACGAATACAGGGGAAAGTATTGTAAACTTAACTACAGATA
>SMTZ1_10011324_pt1 | contig 15842 bp, 17 predicted proteins | sample DeeMarSWOR136_30_FD_25667 | JGI IMG/M metagenome (IMG submission 25667)
GGAGGGGGTAGGATTCGAACCCACGCAGCCCTAACGGGCGGCAGATTTACAGTCTGCTCCGATTAACCACTCCGGCACCCCTCCTTGGCACAAGGTTACCATAAAATAGCTAAAAAACATAGCCCGAGGGGGGATTCGAACCCGCCAACCTACCGATTACAAATCGGTTGCTCTACCATTGTGCTACTCGGGCAACTTCCAGCTATAATTTTGGTTCAATAGTATAGATAGGGGGGACTTCTCTGTCAAATCAGAGACATCAGGATGCAATCTTTTGTTGCATTATCCAAATGAATCATGTTACATTATAGTTTTGTTAATTACCATCGTATGGAGTTATAAACATGATAGAGAATGCTTTATTAAAACAATTGCTCGAAGCAGGTGCTCATTTCGGGCACCACACCAGTTACTGGCATCCCAAGGCGAAGAAATATATTTTTACCCAGCGCAATAGTATCCACATCATCGATTTGGAGCAGACAGTTACCACGAGGGCAAAGCATCCTTTTTGTCGGCACCAAAAAACAGGCCCAGCAGATCATGGAAGAGGAGGCTGTGAGGTGTGGTATGAGCTATGTTAATCAAAGATGGCTAGGTGGTATGTTAACTAACTTCGCCATTATACAAGCTCGGATTGATCACTTGGTTCGTTTAGAGAATAAAAGGGATAAAGGTGAGCTTGTCCTCTTGCCTAAAAAAGAACGGGTGAAGATAGAAAAGGAAATTTCCCATCTGAATACTCAAATGGGGGGGTTTAAGGAAATGACTACCCTCCCGGGAGCCCTCTTCATCGCTGATCCTATTAAGGATAAGATTGCTTTTAATGAAGCTAAAAAATTGGGCATACCTGTGATTGCCATTGCGGATACTAATTGTAATCCCGACGGCATCGATTATCCTATTCCTGCCAATGATGACGCTGTTAAAACGATTAAATTAATCTGTAGTAAAATAGCTGATTCCATAATTAAAGGTAAAACTGAAGCGTTTTCCGGAGAGGCCGGTGTCACTGAATCAGCTGTTAAAGAAGAGCACGAAGAGGCCATTGAAATTCTAGGTTCTTACACCTTTGAGCCAGAGAAACCAGGTGAATCAGGTGAATCAGAGGAACCAGAGGAGTCAGAAGGAGAAACTGCATCTCCATGAAAATATCAATTGAAGCAGTAAAAGAGCTAAGAAATAGAACTAATGTAGGCATAGCTGACTGTAATAAGGCTCTGTTAGAGGTGGGTGGTGATATGGAGAAGGCAATCGAATTCCTGAAACAGCGTGGGGCAGCAATTGCCGAAAAAAAGAAGGGTGAAGCTGTAACCGAAGGCGTAATCGAAGCTTATATTCATCATACCAAGCGCATAGGAGCATTAGTGGAGCTAAACTGTGAAACCGATTTTGTGGCTCGCACCGCTGAATTTAAAGAACAAGAGCTGCAACCAGAGGCAGAAACAGACCCCCAAGCAGCTTGCCTTCTTAGCCAGCTTTCTATTAAAGAGCCTACCAAAACAGTACAGGAAATTATTGCTGAAACAATCGCTAAAGTGGGTGAGAACATAAAAGTAGGCAGATTCGCTAGGTTCGAGCTTGGTGTTGATCACTAAGCCATGTTAGATGAATTATTCGCTGAACTGAACTCCAGAATGAAGAAGGCCATAGATGGGCTAGCTAGAGAATTAGCTACTATCCGGGCCGGGCGTGCCACTCCAGCCCTGCTTGACAACATCATTGTTGACTATCAAGGCACTACTCTCCCACTTCAACAACTTGCTACCCTGTCTATACCTGAGGCTAATTTAATCATTATTCAACCTTGGGACCGTACATCGTTACGTGACATCGAAAGAGCCATTCTCACAGCCAATATCGGCCTTAACCCTGCGAATGATGGTAATGTAATTCGGGTGGTCATACCGCCTCTTAGCGAGGAGCGGCGCAAGGAGTTGGTCAAGTTCGTATCCAAGAAAGTAGAGGAGCGGCGGATTACTATACGCAATATAAGGAGAGATGGCATTGAGAAACTAAGAGAGATGGAGAAAAATAAAGAAATATCAGAAGACGAACTCAAGAATAATACTAAGAAAATCGACCAGCTTACAGAGGCTTGCGTGGGTAAGGTAAGTGAATTGGGAGAGCACAAGGAAAAGGAAATACAGGAAATATAATCTAACTCGGCAAAGTCTTATGCTTTTTATTCTAATCGCAATCTTCTGCTATTTGCCATTCTGCCTACAAGTTCCTTGCTAATTTCAGGCCTATCTATCAGACACGACACCGGTCCGATGAAACCCAATCATGAGACCACATACTATCAAGCCTATAACCGCTTAAAAGCTGTTAAAATAGACCTATGCTCAAGCACAGAGTTATTACCGCCGCTGTAGGCGTGCCCCTCGTTATTCTTGCCATCTGGTTTGGTGACACGTGGTTTAGTCTTCTCATAGCCGCAGCGGCGTTAGCCGGCGCCTACGAGTTCTACCGCATGGCCAATTTTGACAGGCGAGAGCCGCTGCTTTATTTGGGCTTACTATTCTCGCTGGCACTTGTCTTAAGCCCTCATTACAGGAACCCAGATGTTCTACCCATGGTTATTACCGTCACCATTTTGATTTCCTTGATTTGCCTATTACTCCGCCCGTCTAGAGAAAAGGCATTCCGCAACTGGGCATGGACAATAGTGGGGGCACTCTACGTGGGTTGGATGCTCAGCTACTGGCTGGGTTTGCGCGGTTTAGAGGATGGCCGAAATTGGGTTTACCTGGCCATGCTGACTACATTTGCCAACGATACAGGTGCCTTTTTTATCGGGAGGGCGAGGGGGAAACACAAGCTGACTCCTGCGATAAGTGCGGCTAAAACCTGGGAAGGAGCAATAGGGGGATTACTATCTGGCATTGCGGCTGCCGTGGTTATAGCGACGGTTCTTAAGCTGATTTCTCTTAAGCTGGATTCTCCTTTTGTTTTTGAATACTGGCAAATTGTACTCCTTGGCTTTCTCGTTAGCCTATTTGCCCAGCTTGGCGATTTGGTTGAATCCCTGCTCAAGCGCAACACGGGGGTGAAAGAATCAGGCAATTTACTGCCGGGACACGGTGGTATCCTTGACCGCTTCGATAGCCTCATATTTGTCGGGGCAGTGGTATACTATTATGTAATATGGGTGGTGTAAAAAAAATAGCTGTCCTGGGCTCGACAGGCTCCGTAGGGCGGAAGGCTCTGGATGTAATCCGTGCCCTGCCCGACGAATTAAAAGTAGTAGCTCTGGCAGGGAACAAAAATCTTGAGCTTCTGGAAAGACAAATCAGTGAATTTCAGCCCAAGATGTTTTGTTCCTCGGTTAAGCCTGACATTAGTTACCGCGGGGAATTTTTGTCCGCAGAAGAAATAGCCAGCCATCCCGATGTCGACTTAGTTATTGTGGCCACTGCGGGTAAGGCAGGACTGAGCCCTACTCTGGCGGCTTTACAGGCAGGCAAGACAGTTGCCCTGGCCAGCAAGGAAGTATTGGTGATGGCCGGTGAAATTATTGTTCGCGAAGCTAGCCTCCATCAAGCTCAAATTCTGCCTATCGATAGTGAGCATAGTGCCATCTGGCAATGTTTGCAGGGCGAAGAAAATAAACCTCAGAGGCTTTTTCTTACTGCCTCTGGAGGGCCCTTCTATCACTACTCACAGCCACAATTGACTGAGGTAACTCCTGAGCAAGCCCTTCAGCATCCTGTATGGAAGATGGGAAAGAAAGTAACTATAGACTCCGCAACGCTTATGAATAAAGGATTAGAGGTCATCGAGGCTCATTGGCTTTTCTCTTTTCCCTTTGATAGTATTGAAATATTAATTCATCCCCAGTCTATCGTTCATTCCATGGTGGAGTTTATGGATGGTTCCCTGAAAGCTCAGCTTAGCTGGCCTGATATGAGGCTACCCATTCAATATGCTCTTTCCTATCCCCGGAGGTGGTCTAATTCAGGACTACCCCGCCTTAATTGGAGTAAAATCAACTCTCTAAACTTCGAGCCCGTAGATTATGACAGACTCCCCTGTCTCAAACTGGCTGTGGATGCTGGCAAATCGGGAGGGACTTACCCTGCGGTGCTTTGCGCCGCCGATGAGGCGGCCGTAGAGCTTTTCCTCAGCCATAAAATAGGTTTTACAGATATAGCCAAAATTGTGCAAAAAACGCTTGAGCAACATCGGAACATCAGCCAGCCATCTCTGGAGGAAATACTGGCTGCTGATGACTGGGCAAGAGAATGCGTTACACGCCTCTCCCTCGGTCACTGCGATGAACCTGAGCGAAGAAGCAATCTCAAGATAGAGAGATAAGAGATGAACGTTGCCGTAATCATTATCCTTTTCCTCGTATCTCTATTCGTGGCAATTTGCTTTCACGAATTGGGGCACTTCATTACTGCCAAGCGTACCGGAGTGAAGGTGGAAGAGTTCGGCATAGGCTTTCCGCCTCCACGACTTTTTGGGATTAAACGAGGCGAGACAGTATACTCACTTAATGCCATACCCATAGGAGCCTTTGTTAAGGCTGCTGGAGAAAATGACCCCACAGTACCCCGGAGCCTGGCTGGCAAAGAACCATGGACCAGGTTAGGAATCTATGCTGCCGGTCCGTTGGTCAACATCTTTCTTGCCTTTGTTCTCCTCAGCGCTTTTTTTACACTACCCTATTCTGTCATTTCTGGCAATGGACTCATGGTGCATGCTGTAGTAGGGAATTCCTCTGCGGAAGAAGCTGGCATCGAGCCAGGAGATATAATCCTAGAGGTAAACGGTCAACCTGTTCATAAGCGGGGAGACGTGCAGGATATAGTAAATTCAGTCGAAGAGGGGGCAGAAATAACTTTGCTTCTGTCAAGGAACGGGCAAGAAGTACAAACCACTGTGAAGCCAAAATTCGATCCACAAAAGCAACGGAGATTAATCGGCGTCTTCTTGCCTTGGTGGAACATCGTGAGCCAAGTGGAGGAAAGCTCGCCAGCCTATGAAGCTGGCATTAGACCCGGCGATGCTATCCTGAGCATAAATGGGCAACTTGTGTACAACGATGAGCGTATGTCTGATGCCTTGAGTTCCATTGAAGAAGGTGAAGAAATGAAATTGGTTTTGCTCCCGAATGGCGAGATAGAGGAGACAGATGAGATCTCTCTAATTTATGGCGGCTCCGAAACACTGCCCGGCGTAGAAATGCGATGGGTAGATGGAGCCCATATCGAACAAGAGCGACTTCCTGTGTGGAAGGCAGTCTATTCGGGGGCCAGGGATATCATTTATATGCCTGTGCTCATAATACAGGCTATCCCTCAAATCATGAAATCTCCAGATACGGCCCTAGTGGGGCCAATAGGTGCTGGTCAGTTAACGGTGGAGGTAGTGCAATCCTCTGGCTTGAGCAGCATGCTATTCATGGCCAGTATGATCAGCCTGGGTATCGGCATATTTAATCTCTTCCCCATTCCTCCTCTAGACGGAGGAGGTATGCTGGTGGCGTTCATCGAAGGCTGTAGGCGTGGGAAGCGTCTTTCCCCTCGAACAGTGCGCCTGGCATATACCATAGGCACCACTTTTTTGATTGCACTTATAATCGTAATAACCTTTGTAGATATCTGGCGTATACCAAGGGGCTTTGGACTATGACACGTCGCACCTCCAAACCATTGAGAATTGGCAATGTAACCGTTGGCGGCGATGCCCCCATCGTGGTGCAGTCCATGACCAAGACCGATACCCGGGATATTTCTGCCACTATAAACCAGATTAAGGAGTTAGAGGATTGCGGCTGTGAAATTGCACGAGTGGCAGTCCTAGACAAGGAAGCTGCTGAAAGCCTGGCAGCTATAAAAAGGAGCGTTTCACTACCCGTTATCGCTGATATACACTTTGACTACCGCTTAGCTTTGGCAGCGTTACAATCAGGTGTTGATGGACTCCGCCTCAATCCCGGCAATATAGGAGACAAAGAGCAGGTTGCCAGTGTAATAGCTGCTGCTAAAGAAAGAAAGGTGCCTATCCGTATTGGAGTGAATGCTGGCAGTTTATCTGCCAATTTTCAGCCCGAGGCTCCACCAGCTAGGCGCATGGTTAACATGGCATTAAAACAGATAAAGCTTATGGAAAGCTTGGATTTCGATTTAATCAAAGTCTCCCTTAAAGCCTTTGATGTTCTCACTACCATCCAGGCTTATCAGATGATTGCCAATAAAATGCCCTATCCATTACATCTGGGCGTCACTGAGGCTGGACTTCCCCGGACGGGAGCCATACGCAGTGCTATAGGCATCGGCATACTTCTTTACCAAGGGATTGGGGACACCATACGCGTTTCTCTCAGCGCTCATCCCCGTGAGGAGGTATTTGTGGCTTACGAGATCCTAAAAAGCTTGGGACTTCGCCAGCGAGGGCCAACTCTAGTGAGCTGCCCTTCCTGCGGACGGGCTGAAATTGATATCATTGCCCTAGCTGAAGCAGTGAATAAGCGGCTGGAAAAAATAAGCAAACCTGTTAAAGTGGCAGTTATGGGCTGTGCGGTTAATGGCCCTGGCGAGGCTAAGGATGCCGATGTCGGTATTGCTTGCGGCAAGGGCAAAGGTGCTATATTTAGGAAGGGGAGGGTAGTAGGCACGACAGGTGAAGATAATCTATTAGAGGCCCTAATGGCAGAAATAGAGAATTTGTGAGAAACGGAGGCCGAAATGTTTTGTAGGAATTGTGGCAAAGAACTAACAGGAACGCCAGAATTTTGCCTCAATTGTGGAGCCAAGCCCATTGCCGGGAATAACTTTTGTCATGCCTGTGGTTCTCAGACAAATCCCCAGATGGAAATATGCCCTAAATGTGGGGCAAGATTAGTTAAGGGAATAGCAGAAGAGATATCGCCGAAATCAAGACTTGCCACTACTTTGCTTGCTTTCTTTCTTGGAGAGTTCGGCGCCCATCGGTTCTATCTCGGAAAAATTGGAACAGCGATTGCAATGCTCTTTACCTTAGGTGGATTAGGGATTTGGGCTCTAATCGATTTCATATTTGCTGTTTCAGGATTTATGAAAGATAAAGAAGGCAAAATTATTAAGAACTGGTAGATGCGTTTTTCCAAGCTTTTTGGTAAGACAATACGGCAGGCGCCCGCTGAAGCCGAGAGCATAAGCCATCAGCTATTGCTCAGGGCCGGCATGATTGCCCAGGAGGCTGCCGGAATTTATTCCTACCTGCCAATAGGTTGGCGGGTGCTAAAAAAGATAGAAAACATAATCAGAGAGGAAATGGACAGGGCTGGCGGGCAGGAATTGATGCTGCCTGTGCTCCAGCCTTTTGAATTATGGCAGCAATCAGGCAGGTATGTTTCCTTCGGTAAATCCTTGTTCACTTTGACCGACCGCAAAGAGCATACGCTGGCTCTGGGACCAACCCATGAAGAAGTTATCACCGACCTTGTCCACCGCTACGTGCAAAGCTACCGAGAGCTTCCCCTGCTCCTTTACCAGATACAGACCAAACTTCGCGACGAGCCTCGACCCCGCGGCGGCTTGCTGAGGGTTCGCGAGTTTATCATGAAGGACCTTTACAGCTTCGATGCCGATGAAGCTGGTCTCGATGAAAGTTACCAGAAGATGAGCCAGGCTTACAGGAATATCTATGCCCGCCTCGGCTTGCCCGCATTGATGGTAGAGGCTGATAGCGGCGCCATAGGAGGCAAGGATTCCCACGAATTTATGGTCATCACCGAGACTGGCGAAGACGAGGTTATTTGTTGTTCCAGTTGTGGCTATGCTGCCAATGTAGAGAAGGCTCAATTTGCCAAAACCACCGTCCCGAGCAAAGCGAAGAATCTACTGCCCCTAGAGGAGATAGCCACACCGGGGACACAAGCCATAGAGGAAGTGGCTGATTTTGTGGGCGTGCCGACAAGTCAAACGCTTAAGTCGGTGTTTTACTCTGCTGATGGAGAATTTATCTTCGCTATCATTCGGGGCGATCTGGAAGTCAACGAAACGAAGTTAAGAAATGCTTTAAAGTGCTCCGAGCTTCGCCTGGCTACGGAAGGCGAAGTAAATGAAGCCGGACTTGTGGCTGGTTTTGCCTCACCCATAGGTGTAAAGGGAATCAAAGTCATTGCTGATGATTCCATAACCTCAGGCTCCAGCTTCATCGTTGGTGCTAATAAGCCAGGATATCACTTCAAGAATGCCAATTACCCCAGAGACTTCAAAGTTGACCTTATGGCTGATATCACCCTGGCTCGGTCTGGAGATAACTGTCCTAAGTGCCAAAGCAAATTGTCCTCGGCCCGGGGCATTGAGGTGGGGCATGTATTCAAGCTGGGCACCTTCATCAGTGAGAGATTCAGTGCATCCTTCTTAGATAATGATGGCAAATCCCAACCTATCGTCATGGGTTGCTATGGCATTGGACTGGGGCGATTGCTGGCAGCCATCGTGGAACAAAGCCACGACGACAAAGGCATTATCTGGCCGCTCTCTGTAGCCCCTTATCAGGTCTACCTTTGTCCTCTATCGCTGGAAAAATCGGCGGTCCTCCCCACGGCAGAAAGGATTTATCGAGAATTACAGAAAAAGGGCATTGAAGTGCTTTTCGATGACCGTGGTGATTCTCCGGGCGTTAAATTTAACGATGCCGACCTCCTGGGAATACCACTGCGATTGACCTTGTCTCCGCGTACTTTACAGAGCCAGAGCGTAGAGGCAAAATGGCGCACAGAGAAAGAAACCCAGCTTTTGCCCTTGGAAAATCTGGCCGCACAGGTGAAGAAGCTTCTAAATGAGGCTGTGAGAGCTCAGTCTTGATTGATCCTAACTCGCCCTTCACTCAACTTCTCAAAGTAGCGCCCAGTTCCTGATGTAGCTTAGCTAGCATCTGCTCTTGGGTTTGGTCAACTTCCTCGTCAGTCAAGGTATTGCTAGGCGATTGGTACACAATCCTTATAGCAAAAGATTTCTTACCTTCGGCTATTTGCTCGCCTCGATAAAGGTCAAAGAGAGTTATCTGCGTTACTAGCGTAAAGTTTCGGATTATGTTCTCCACTGTTCGGTAGCTCACTTGCTCATCTACTACTAAAGAGATGTCTCTGGTTACACTGGGGAACCGTGGGATAGGCTGATATTCTTTCGTCCCGCTAATCTTGGTCAACAGTTTCTCCAGGTCAATTTCTATGAGGCAAGTAGCACCAGAAAGCTCGAAGGCTTGTGCCACTTTAGGATGTAGCTCACCAAGAACGCCTATTCTATCATCACCAACAATTATATTAGCTCCTCTCATCGGGAGTAGACCTTCATCATCGCTATTCTCAAAACTCGCTTTCAACCCCAATTGGTTCAAGATATTTTCCACCACCCCCTTGGCATCAAAGAAATCGAGTGGCTCCCTATCAGCTTGCCAGGATAATTCTGCCCTTGGGCCGCTGAGCACAGCACACAGCATCTCCTTTTCTTCAGGCAAATCCTTGCCCTGCGGCAAGAATACCTTACCAATTTCAAAGAGCCTTATGCCTGCCTGCTCAAACTTTTGGTTATGTGACAACGTGGACAGAAGACCAGCCCTTAAACTGGTACGCAGGTATTCTTGTTCTTTCGTCATAGGGTTAGCCACTTTCAACGGTAGAACTTTCAGCTCCAGCTTGGGGAAAAGCTTCTGCAACTTTTCCAGACTGACTAAAGAATAAGTTAATATCTCTTGAAAGCCCAAGCCGGTCAGGATATTGCGTAATTTCTCCTTGAGGTTGCTTTGCCGGGCTGACGGTGACAATATTGATTTTTGTTGAGGCAAAGGAGAGCCAAGCCTGGTGATTGGAACTTTTTCATAACCGATGATGCGAACTACCTCCTCCACAAGGTCAGCAGAGCATTTAATGTCGCTGCGCCAGTAAGGCACAGACACCGAAATCTGAGAGCCTGAATCGCCCTCCCGGCATTCAAAACCCAGAGCTTTTAATACCTTAAGAATTTCCTCAATATTGACCTTCAAGCCTGAAAGGCGCTTCACCTCCCGGGTGGTAAGTGATATAAGCTTTGGCTTTGACTTCGCGGGATAAACATCAATTATGCCCTTGGCTGCTCGGCCCCCGGCTAGCTCCAGTAGCAGTTGAGTGGCCCGTTTCAAGGGCAGTAATGGAAGTCCGCTATTAAGCCCTTTATCAAAGCGAATTGAGGCCTCGCTCTGGAATTGGAGACGGCTACATCCTCGACGAATGGTAGCTTGGTTGAAATTCGCTGACTCCAGGAGGATAGTGTCAGTTCTGTCCGTAACTTCAGAATTCAGACCGCCCATGATTCCAGCAACAGCGACAGCCTCTTCTTTATCGGCAATAACCAATATATCTGCGTTGAGAGTGCGCTCCGAGCCATCGAGAGTAGTTATGGTTTCACTATTTCCGGCCCTGCGGACAATAATTTGTCGACCCTTAAGCTTGTGATAATCGAAGGCATGAAGGGGCTGACCGTATTCCAACATCACATAATTAGTAACGTCAACCACGTTGTTAATAGGGCGCATGCCGCAGCTATTTAGACGCTGCTGCAGCCAGCTTGGGGAGGGAGCTATCTTGATTCCGATAATCAGGCTAGCACAGTACCTGGGGCACAGGTCTGGATCAACTATGTCGACGGAGGCAAAGGAATCTATTGATTCCTCCGTTTCTTCATAATGAATTTTGGGTAAGCGGAGTGGCTCACCAGTTAAGGCAGCAATCTCTCGGGCAATGCCAATTATAGATAAGCAATCCGGGCGGTTGGGTGTTATATCTAAGTCCAAAACTACATCGCCCAGGTAGGCACCGAGGGGTACACCTATGGGCGCCTCCGGCGGCAACACCAAAATACCTTCGTGACTCTCGGAAATCCCCAGTTCTTTCTCTGAGCAGACCATGCCCTCGGAAGCGACGCCGCGAATTTTAGCCGGCTTTAGCACTATAGCTTCTCCAGTGTGCGGATCTATAAGCCGGGCTCCTATATGGGCAAAAGTTACCCTCTGACCAAGGCTGATATTGGGGGCACCACAAACCACTTCCCCTATTACCACATTATCCCAGGTGCCGCCTGTAGTCAGTATGCCTTTGACCTCCAGACCAGCCATGTTTAGCCTTTCGGCTAATTCTCCGATAGTGAGTTTTATGTCAACATAATCCCTGAGCCATTTGAGGGAAGCTTTCATGCTGCCACCTTAAAACTTAGAACTGCCTCAAAAACCTGAGGTTATTGCTATAAAAGAGGCGGATGTCGTCAATACCATAGCGCAACATAGGTATACGCTCAACTCCCAACCCGAAGGCAAAACCACTGTAAAGCTTGGGGTTGATATCGACGCGTGCCAGGACGTCGGGATGTACCATCCCCGCCCCTAATATTTCAATCCAGCCGCTATAGCCACACAGACGGCAGCCGGCCCCATTGCAGGCCGAACATCCAATGGCTACCTCCACCCCGGGTTCCACAAAAGGAAAGTAATCGCAGCGGAAGCGCACTTTCCTTTCCTCACCGAAAATACAACGGCAAAAGTCAAACAAAGTGCCTTTTAAATCAGCCAAACCTTCAACTTGATAAAACATAGATTCGTGAGTAGCGTCAGTTGCTTCATATCTATAAGTTCGCCCCGGTACTATTGCCCTTATTGGCGGACGTTCCCTCTCCATCAACCTAATCTGCATGGGGGAAGTGTGCGTGCGTAAAAGTCTAGCTTTCTCCCCCATGCCTGCATCTATCCATAAGGTAGCAAACATATCTCGCGCCGGATGATGTTGAGGAATATTTAAGGCCTCAAAGTTATAGTAATCCCACTCCACGTCAGGTCCTTCAATTACCTGAAAGCCCATGTTTTGGAAAACATCGCAAATTTCTTTAAGTATTTGAGTGGTGGGGTGAAGCCGCCCTGTCGGGAGAGATCGACCAGGCAAGGTAACATCTAATCTCTGGGATTCCCGAGGAGAAATTAAAAGGGCTTCCTGGAGTAATTTTTCCTTCTCTTCCAGGCTTGACTCTAAAGCTCTCTTGATTTCGTTAGCCTGGGCACCTATCTCTCGTCGTTTTTCCAGGGGCAAGGCAGCCAAGGAACGTAAAATTTGAATTAAACTGCTTTTCTTACCCAGGTAGTGAACACGCCACAATTCGAGTTCCCGAGGATTATCAACTTTGTTTAGCTCTTCGAGAGCTTGTGCACGAAGGTCTTTGAGTTGTTCCAGCATTGACTGCCACGCAATGTTATCCCCGTCCAAAAAACCTGGAATTTTCAGGCATAACGTCATTACAAGCGGGGTAATTTATTCTCAGTTATCGAAGCTACCAATGTAGCAAAACCTTCAGGATCTTTGACTGCCATCTCAGCTAACATCTTGCGATCGATTTCTACATTTGATTTTTTTAACCCGACTATTAGCTGACTGTAAGTAAGTCCTCTAGCCCGTGCCGCAGCATTAATGCGGGTAATCCATAGCCTTCTGAAGTCGCCTTTCCGCTCGCGACGATGACGGTAGGAATAATCTAGGGCATGAAGCATGGACTGATGACCTACGCTATAAAGCTTGTGCCTGGCAGCTCGATGTCCTTTAGTCAGCTCAAGTACTTTCTTATGTCGTCTGTGAGTAACTTTCCCGCTTCTAGCTCGTGGCAAATTCTTCCTCCTTTAATCCTCGTCTTTATCCTTTTCTCCTTTGCAACAAAATAAACTACTTTCCTCCCTTGCACTATTTGTAGGGTAAAAGCCTCCTTATTCTCTTTTTATCCACTGAGGAGACGGGTATAGTTTCGTCGTAGAGACGCTTAGTCCTCGGAGCCTTTTTTCGCCTCAAATGGCTCTTGCCACATTTAGTGCGCATCACCTTGCCGCTACCTGTTATATGAAAACGGCTCTTTGCCCCTTTGTGGGTTTTAAGTTTTGGCATCTGTTCTTGTTTCCTTAGATTTCTTCTGGGAAATTGGGGATAAGACCAAGGCTATATTATTCCCCTCACTAACAGAGTTGCTTACTACCGCTATCTCCTGGGAGGCTTCCGTTACTTTACGCAGTACCTTCCAACCTAGTTCAGGATAAATAATTTCGCGTCCTCTAAATCTTAGCACTAACCGTACTTTATTGCCCTCCTCCAACAATTTCTTCGTGGTCTTAATTTTTGACTGTAAATCATGCTCTTCTATCTTGGGTCTTAACCGGACTTCCTTGAGCAAACCAATTCTTTGGCCCCGCCTCGCCTTGCGCTCTTTTTTAGTTTGCTCATACTTGTATTTACCATAATCAAGAAGGCGGCATACTGGTGGACTCATCGTTGATGCTACCTGCACCAAATCGAGGCCGCGCTCATAAGCAATTTGTAATGCTTTCTGCATAGGCACCACACCCAGCTGTTCCCCATCTTCCCCTATGAGGCGCACTTCTCTGGCTCTGATTCTCCTATTGGTTAATAATTCTTTAACTATGCTCTTTCTACCCCCTGGAACAGTATTTAAGACTTGGCCTCTATAGCTGCCTTTATTCTACCCTTAACTTGTACTAAAGTCTCTAAGCCCAGGTTCTCGCCATTCCTCAAGCGAAGTGACACACTGGATGAATCCATTTCTTTATCACCAACCACAAGCATATATGGAATTTTCTCTAGTTGTGCTTCTCTTATTTTCAAATTCATCCTCTCAGAGCGGTCGTCAACCTGAGCTCGAATACCCTCATTTTTAAAATCGCTTTCTATCTTATGTGCATAGCCAACATGACGATCTGCTATGGGAATTATTATTGTTTGAACCGGTGATAACCATACCGGGAAGGCACCTCCGTAATGTTCTATTAGGCAAGCTAAAAAACGTTCCATGCTACCTAAAACTGTGCGGTGTATCATCACCACATTATGTTCCAAGCTATCTTCACCAATATAACAGACATTAAAGCGTTGTGGCAAATTGAAATCAACTTGGATGGTAGGACCTTGCCAGACATGCCCTAAAGCATCCTTGAGTTTAATATCAATTTTAGGACCGTAGAAAACCCCCTCGCCAGGGTCTACTTCATGATACAAGTTAAGTTTCTCCAGAACGTGTTTCAAGGATGCTGTGGCCTCTTCCCACATTGAAATTGTGCCAGCATATTTCTCAGGACGTGTTGATAACAACAACTCATACTCACCAAAGCCAAAGCTAGACATCATAAATTGTGCTAACTTTAAAACTTCCATTACTTCTTCTTCAACTTGATCAGGTCGGCAAAAAATGTGAGCGTCATCTTGAGTAAATCCCCTGACTCTGGCAAGCCCATATAATACGCCAGTGCGCTCATATCTGTATACTGTGCCTAACTCGGCATATCTCAAAGGTAAATTGCGATAACTGCGCAACTGGCTTTTATAAATCAAAATATGGCCCAGGCAATTCATGGGCTTAAGCATATACTGCTGTCCCTCGATTTCCATCGGTGAGAACAGATAATCCCGCTAGTTTTCCACAAATCTAGCTTGGCAATGTGGGGAGTGTAAACGATGTCATAGCCTCGCTTGATGTGCTCTGCCTTCCAGAAGTCCTCGATGACCCGTCGAATCAAAGCACCTTTGGGGTGCCAGCAAATTAAGCCAGGACCAATTTCCTCGTGAGTACTGAAGATGTCAAGTTCTTTGCCCAACTTCCCCCAACTTCCTATGGTCACGCTTAGCAGCTTCAGCTTGCAACGATAAATAATCATCAAGCTCCTTTTGGTTTTCACAAGCCACACCGTAAATTCTTTGTAGCATAGGTCGCTTTTCATCACCACGCCAGTATGCTCCAGCTAGATGAGTAAGTTTAAATGCTTTTACCTCACCCGTAGAGGCTAGATGAGGACCGCGACATAAATCAGTGAAAGAACCTTGTTTATAGATAGTTACACTGTTATCGGTGATTTCGTTGATAAGCTCCAGTTTATAGGGCTGGGTAGCAAAGAGCTTACGTGCTTCATCCTTACTCATTTCCTCGACAACAAACGGTACATTCTGACTGATAATCTCCCTCATCTTGTTCTCAATTACAGGCAAATCTTCCGGTGTTAATGGGCGCGGCAGTTCAAAGTCATAATAGAAGCCATTCTCAATGGTCGGTCCGATGCCAAACTTAGCCTCAGGAAAAAGATATTGCACTGACTCAGCCATGATATGAGATGCGGAGTGGCGCATCCGTTCCAGATGCTCATCCTTTTTTTTTGATTTCATCTCGAACTTTCCATTATAAACTTGGAAATCAACCATGATTTCATTAAAAAATGGGCGGTACTGGACTTGAACCAGTGACCTCTGCGATGTCAACGCAGCGCTCTAACCTCTGAGCTAACCGCCCACCCGACGATTTTATCAAACATAGCTAAATAGGGCAAACTTTTAATAATATGGCATAAGGAGAAGATTACTTATCATTGAGTGGCTTAGAAATTAACAATTGAGAAAAATACGATGCGTCCTCTGGCTATTCTTTACCCCGCAGCCTTACACCACTAGTGATATTGATCTGTATAGTTTGACCACAATTGGGGCAGGTTACTTCTATAGCAAGAGGCCTTCCCATCACCCTTTCTATAAGTGATGTTACTATAGAATCTATATTATCCAGCCTCTCATCTAACATATCGAGGCGCTTAATTAACTGCCCTATATCCCGCTCTTGGCTGACTTGTTTGCCTAGCTTAGCTCTATCTTGCGAAACCAATTTATAGACTCTTCTCTACAACGCCTAATGATTCTAGTTCAGTTTTATCCTCTTTCATCAACTTGTCTATTTGTTCAGAGACGGTTCGTTCCAAATACTTACGGAAAGCTTCCCGTGCTGCTGGTGATGACCTTACCGCATCCTTTACTCTCTGCCATTCACTAGCGATCACTTCATTCA
>SMTZ1_10003468_pt1 | contig 15840 bp, 8 predicted proteins | sample DeeMarSWOR136_30_FD_25667 | JGI IMG/M metagenome (IMG submission 25667)
ACCCGCCAGTAGTAGGTCTTGCCTAAATCGAGCGATAAGGGACCATAGCTGGTCTCGGTTACGGTAGCAACAGGGGCCGTACCCTCGGCCACAGCCCGCCAGTTGTCGTCAATGTACACCTCGTGCCTGGCCGCCTCTCTTCCGCCTCTGAAGCTCACGGTCACATCGATGGGCTCATCTATCGTGCCAGTAGAGACATTTGTTGCACCGTCTGCCGGGTAAGGCTCTCTTGCCAGAACGGGTATGTATAAGAAACGAACCTCACTGAGACCGTACTGGGGAAGCATACCACCGCCCCAGTTGCTATTGGCGATGAGCCTGACGTACTTTGCCGGCACACCTCGAAAATCAATAGTCGTATTGTGTGCATAATCAGGCAGACCAGGACCCTGGTCGAATTCGTGAGTAGTGCCCAGTGTTGTATAGTCGGCCCCATCAACCGAATACTCAACGGTAACGTCTTTGAACCCTGCGCCGATCATTGGCTCCCAAGTTTCATTGTAGTTCCATACCCACATCTGGTGCAGTTTGTAGACCTTGTCGAACTGAAATCCGATCCAGGTCGGCTGAGCTCCAATTGGGTCACTCAGCCACATACTATCCACACCCATGTTGCCGTGCAATAAACCACTGCCATCCAGTCCCGAGCCGTTCACGGTGTTCTCAGGCCCTTTATCTACGTCGCTGCTGGAAGCGGTGGCGGTTATATTCTCAACGACATAGGCAAATGGCTCGACCGTAAAGCTCCAGACATCACCTTTGAAGATTGTATTATCGGGTGGTGCGTTGACCTCATCGACGCGCCAGTAGTAGGTCTGGCCTAATTCGAGAAGGTCTGGACGATCATACGTGTTCTCGGGCCGACCTTGACTGACCAGTGCGCCCCGCGGATCGGTTCTGCTGGCGTCGGCTACATCGTCGAAAACCGTCCCCAAGTATACATCATGTGTCTTAGCGGACTGTCCCGCCGTCCAGCCAAGGATCGCATCTCGCCGCACATCTGTCGCCTCATTAGCTGGACTGGGGTCAAACGCCTTCGTCGGGCTGAAGGGGCTATAGATGACCAGGTTGTCGACGGTTTTGTCCAGAGGGTTCTGGTTCTCAAATGAGATATACAGGCCGTCCGTATGGCCTTGCCACGTGAACTCGTAGGAACTGCCACCACCAAAGTTTTCGACGAGGACGTCGTTTATCCACATCCGGATGGTGGCGGTATCCCCGTCACTGTATCCGTCGGGGCTATCGATCTGAAGCCTGATCCGTGCGGGATCCGACGAATTGTCAATGAGATTCCTGCTGTTGGTACCAACATTCGCGCCGTTGTCCCATACGACGAAGTTACTCTGGGGTCTCATTAACAAGGCGAGGGTCACGCGGCTCTGGGTGAGATCTATGCTGGTAGTGAACGACTCAGCAGGGGCAAACTCTATGGCAAACCAGGCACCTGAGACTCGGGCTGAGGGCATGACATCGAACTCGATGGTAAAGGTCGTCAGCAGCTCAGCACCGGTGAACTTGTGACCAATGTAGCTGTTACCGGCGCCGGCTGTCATAACCAGGGCGTTGCCGCGGATCTGGTGCTGCGTTTCAGCGCCTTCCACCTCTACCCAGGGGGCCGAGACTATCCCGCCCAGGGCATTGTCGTTGGTGCCGACAGTGTAGCTGTCAGGCCGGTCGAAGCTGTCACTGTAGAGGACTGCGGCCGAAGCACTGCCAACCAGTCCCAGCACCAAAACAAAAGAAACCAAACAAATCAATCTTCTGCACATGATAATCCTCCTTCAAAAAAGATTAAAAATAATTATGCCTCGGCCACATGCCAAAACGCTCGTTGTTTTCAACAAGACGACCAAAGACTTGCTCCCTCACTAAGTTCGGTACCTGCCTAAGATAATTTTTACGACTTGACTCTACCTCCTTTCTTCAAAGGCCCAGTGTAAGCTGTGAATGTTACGACCTTAACTGCGAAGAAGCAGGGGCCACTTGGTGCCTATTTCGATTATAGCCATTCCTGTTGGCCAGGTCAAGACCATCGTGCCTTATGAAGGCCGTTTTGAGCGAATTTTACGGTCGGTTCCTGAAAAAAGGCTGTATGATACCCCTAAGACCAGATTGTGCTTGTCAAGCGAACATCGGACCACTGCAAAACAGCCGAATTCCCAATGAGAGCGTGCTGGAAAAGAAGATGCACAACCGGTTGCCAGTGAGCCACGAGAAGAAACGACCATTGAAGACGATATTCATGTATTTTTTCTACGGAAAATGCCCTTTTCAGTCAATAATCGAAATTTATTCGGACTCGGTTTGGGCAAAATTAAGGTCTGTGGAGACATTTCGGTGTCAGGATGTCACCTGAAGATCGCGGGGTTTTTCAGCGCGTGAAAAAGCTCACTTTTCGAATAATTCTGACGTTTTACAGATCGCAAAAATGGGGCCGTTTAGTGGTGCCTTGTCACTGATCTACAGCTTCTGTTTGCGGCAGTTTGTCTTGGCGCGCAGTTCAAGTGGAAAAAATCTCTTCGGTTTTGTGTGAGGTTCCTGACGATAAACGAATCGGTACGCATTTGCGGCGAAAACCCTGGGCGTACGGACGCCAGAGGATGCAGGGCTGTATCGGTCGGATCGACAGCCAGACGAGAATGGCCCCACAGCAAGCTCGTCGGAGTCTGGCTGTCACAGGCCGAGCGGGAGCGATCCGTTGGATAAGCAGTTCACAGCACGCCTTGAGGTGGACTACGTTCGCGTGTACGCAAAGGTGAAAAATTCCGTTCACTAATTGAAATAAAGATTTAGAATACTCGTCTTGTTCTTAGAACGATATTATGGCGATTAGAGAAGACGGCATAAACACGCGTGAAAAGTCGCTCAAGGCGGCTTCTGAGGTCTTTGCGAAAAAAGGCTACCGGAATGCTACGGCTGCGGAGATCTGCCAGCGAGCCGGGAGCAACGTCGCGGCGGTGAACTACTACTTCGGCAGCAAGGACACCCTGTATATGATCGTCTGGCGCAACGCCTTTGACCAAGCCCTGAGGGCCTATCCACCGGACGGAGGTCTGCCGCCAGACGCTCCTGCCGAACAACGTCTGCGTGCTCTGATTCACTTTAATCTCCACCGCGTTCTGGACGCCGGCCGGCTGGGTCATGCCGAACGGATTCTCATGTGGGAGATGTCGGACCCCACAGAGGCCATCCGAAGTGTTCTTCGAGACATCATCCGACCGCTTCGCGAGCGAACGCGGACGGTCATCAAACGGTTGTTGGGACCGAAAGCGCGTGATCAGGAGATAGGATTTTGTGAAATGAGCGTGATTCATCAGTGCTTGGCTATGGGATTTCGACGGGGTAACCTTCCCCCAAGTACAGTTAGAAGCAAGGGCAAGCCCACGCCAGAGCTTATGGATGCCCTGGCTGAACACATAACGTGTTTTTCACTGGCAGGGATCAAGGTCGTCCGCGAGAATATCGGAGTTGGTAGCGCGTGAATCCCATTTGGACTGTTATCGAAGTGCGAACACAGAGCACTTTGTGATTGAAGGGCGTAATCCAGATGACATGATGAGACAATCACAGAAGCCGTTTCTCATCTCCATCGTGAGCAACTGTGAGATTCATTATACTTGCTGAAAAGGATTTGGCCTACAGCAGACATTATGGTATAATGTCCAGTTGAAACCTAATCCTATCCTGGTACAAGGTATTCGGGAAAAGTGAATGAAAAAGCTCTTGCTATTGCTGTTTGTCATGGCAACCGTTGTGATGGCAGGTTGGCAGCTATACCGACGGCTCACTGGCTCGGACGTTACGAAGAAGCCAGGCCGTTTCGCCGTTTCGGTAGCTGTTGAGACAAAACCGGTCCGCAAAGGTTCTATTCATGATGTCGGTGTCTTTACAGGTTCCCTGGAGCCAAGGTCACAGTTCGTCGTCGCGCCAAAGGTCGCCGGCTGGCTTAGGGAATTGCTCGTCGATGTCGGCGACACGGTTAACCGCCAGCAAGTCATTGCGGTCCTGGACGACGAAGAGTTCGCACAGGAAGTTGAGCAAGCTCGGGCCGAGCTACAGGTTGCCACGGCGAACGCGGCCAATTGCGCCAGCGATCTCGATATTGCCAGGCGTGAATATGAGAGGGCGAAGGCGCTCCGCGAAAAGCAGATCGCGTCGGCTTCAGAGTTAGATGTATCGGAGGCGTCGTTCAACGCCTGCCAAACGAGACACAAGGTCTCACTGGCCCAGGTGGCCCAGAAGGAGGCGGCCCTGAAGACCGCATTCGTTCGGCTTTCCTACACGAAAGTTCAGGCCTTTTGGGAAGAAGGGGACCAAACTCGCGTCGTGGGTGAGAGATTTGTGGATGAAGGAGCCCTTCTGCAGGTGAATCAGCCCATTGTCTCCATTCTCCAGAACAATCCGCTGACTGCGGTGGTCTACGTCATTGAGAGGGACTACCCAAAAGTCACGATAGGCCAGCAGGCGGTTGTTACTACTGATGCCTACCCCGGCAGGACCTTCACCGGGGGCATCACCCGAATAGCGCCGCTACTGAAGGAAAGCAGCCGCCAAGCAAGGGTGGAAGTGGAAGTCCCGAATCCCGACCTTATGCTCAAGCCGGGAATGTTTGTCAGGGCGAAGGTCGAGTTCGCCAGGCATGAAAATGCCACACTGATTCCCCTTCCGGCGCTGGTCAGAAGAAATGACAAAGAGGGGATTTTCATCGCCGATCCGCAGAATCTGAAGGCCCGTTTTGTTCCCGTGACGGTAGGTATAATCAGCGGCGAACTGGTCGAAATCATTGAGCCGGAGATTTCAGGCCTGGCGGTCACATTGGGCAATCATCTTCTGGAGGACGGTTGCGATATTACAATGCCCGATGCCGAATCCTTCCGTGAGCAGCGGCGCTCCGGGCCGGCCACGGGCACGGAGGATAACTCTCAGGCTATCCTCACGAAGACCGGGTCAGGAGATTCGCGATGAGAGTTTCACGCTTTGCCGTGCACCGTCCCATTTTCACGATCATGGTGGTCTTGATGGTCTTGCTTCTGGGCATCATTTCACTGCTGCGGCTGCCCATCGATCTGATGCCCGACATTTCCTACCCGACGCTGAGTATCTCCTGCGCGTATGAAAACGCCGGCCCCGAGGAAATCGAGGAACTTATCGCCCGGCCGATCGAACAGGCCGTCAGTGCCGTGCCGGGGGTCGAAGAACTGACCTCGACTTCGGTCGAGGGCCAGGGCACGGTTCGCGTGACTTTTGCCTGGGGGACGGACCTGGACGCCGCCGCGAATGACATCCGCGATCGCCTGGACCGGATTATCGACCATTTACCCGAAGATGCGGAGCGGCCTTCGCTTCGAAAATACGATCTCGCCAGCTTCTCGATATTGAGCCTCGGCGCCTCGAGCAATCTGGATCCCGTCCAAACCCGGCAGATTATTGAAGACCAGGTGCAGTACCGGCTTGAGCGCGTTCCGGGCGTAGCGGCCGTCCTTATTCGGGGAGGCCTTGATCGCGAGATACACGTCAGTCTCGATCCGGCCAAGATTAACGCGCTGGGGATACCACTCGAATCCATTCTTGCGCGCATCCGGGAGGGAAACGTGAACATCCCCGCCGGCACGATTGAAAAAGGCAATTTCGAGATTACCGTCAGAACGCCGGGGGAATACACGGACCTCAGGCAACTTCAGGATACCGTGATCGCCATCCGACATGGCGCGCCCATCCAGTTGAGGGAAATCGCCCTCGTGGAAGATTCATGGCAAAAAATCACGAGAATTGTCCGTGTCAACGGCGTGCCGGGAATATGGCTGTCCGTGTACAAGCAATCCGGCAAGAACACGGTTGAAGTCGCACGCGCTGCACTCGCCGAGCTCGAGCGTATCAACCGTGATATACCCCAGATAAAGATCATACCCATCATCGACACTTCAGATTACATCGTACGGTCCATTACCAACGTTGGAAGGTCCGCGATCTACGGGGGTCTGCTTGCTATCGTTGTCCTGCTGCTTTTCCTGCGCAATTTCCGCAGCACCATCGTTATCGCCACGGCGATTCCCGTTTCGATCGTTGCGACCTTTGCGCTGTTGTACTTTGGCCACGCCACGCTCAATATCATGACGCTCGGCGGCCTGGCCCTGGGAATCGGCATGCTGGTTGATAATTCCATCGTTGTGCTCGAGAATATTTTTCGCATGCGGGAATCGGGTGAGCCGCTGGAGCGCGCGGCCGTCAATGGCGCCGAAGAAGTCACCTCCGCGGTTATCGCCAGCACGTTGACGACGTTGGTGGTTTTCCTGCCACTGGTCTTTGTCAGAGGAATGTCAGGCGTGATGTTCAAACAGCTTTCGATCGTTGTCAGTTTCTCACTCCTGTGCTCTCTTGCCGTGGCCCTTACAGTCGTTCCGATGTTTTCCGCCCGCGTCCTTCCTCCCGCGCTGAGCAATGAAAGGTCCAAGCACACGCTTCGCGGCAAAGTATTCGAAGTCAGTGGGCGATTCTTCAAAACCCTGGAGAAAGGCTACAAGAGACTCCTGCATTTCGCTCTGGCAAATCGTGCCTTTGTTGTGGCGATTGCCGTTCTGGTCCTGACGGCAAGCCTGATGCTCACATCGTATATCGGCGTCGAGCTGATGCCCAGTACGGACGAGGGTGTGGTTCGAGTCGAGGGCGAGATGGCGGTCGGGACTCGGCTGGGTCTGCTGGATGAAAAATTTAAGGTTATCGAGAAAACCGTCAATGAGTCGGTCCCTGAAATAAGGTGCACGGTGACGAACGTTGGCGGCTCCCGATGGCACGGATCGGGCGGCCATACGGGCGATATTCGCATCTCGTTGAAGCCTCAGTCTGAGAGAAACAGGTCGAGTGAGCAGATCGCCGTGGACCTGCGCAGCAAACTGAGCAAGATGCCCGGAATGATTGTCCGAACCCGCGCCGACCAGGGTCTGTTTGTCTTCCGCATGATGACGCAGGGGGCAGACAAGGTCCAGGTTGAAGTGCGCGGCCATGACCTTCAGATGGCGGATCGCCTGGCTGCCCAGGTCAAAGACATCGTTGAATCTATCGATGGGATTACGGACGCCCGAGTCAGCCGGGAGTCGGGCAGCCCCGAAGAACTGGTCCTCATCGACCGACAGAAAGCCGCAGACATGAACCTGACCGTTTCCAAGATAGCCAACGCGCTTCAGACGATCCTCTCCGGGACAAGGGCCGGCTATTATCGACAGGGCGGCGACGAATATACAATCCTTGTGAAGCTTCGAGACGCTGAGCAGATGAACCTGCGAGACATTCTCGACCTGACGATAGCCAACTCCGAAGGTGAGCCTGTCGTTCTCAGGAACGTGGTGACTGTCGGACCTCGAAAAGGCCCTGTGCTGATTGAGCGAAAGGATCAGGAACGCATCGTCAACGTCTCGGCCGAAATAAGTGGAAGGGATATGGGCTCTGTTCTCTCGGATTTGCAAGAACAACTTCAGAGAGTTCCTGTACCGCCCGATTTTACTATTGGCTTTGGGGGCGATTACGAGGAGCAACAGAAGTCGTTTCGGGAGCTTCTGCTGAGTTGCATTTTAGCGATTGTGCTGGTTTATATGGTTATGGCGTGCCAGTATGAGTCCTTGCGTGATCCTTTTGTCGTGATGTTTTCCGTGCCGCTGGCCGCGATCGGCGTTGTCCTGATGCTCTATCTAACCCGGACGACTTTCAATGTGCAGTCCTTCATAGGGTGTATCATGTTGGAGGGCATTGTTGTTAACAATGCCATTCTCCTGGTGGACCATACGAACCTGCTTCGTCGCAAAGCCGGCATGCCGATTCGGGAAGCTATAGAGGAGGCGGGCCGAAGGCGCCTGCGGCCCATTCTCATGACGGCCATGACGACGATTATCGGCCTGATGCCGCTGGCTCTCGGACTCGGCGAAGGGGGTGAGGCACAGGCCCCCATGGCCAGGGCCGTCATAGGGGGGTTGCTCAGCTCGACCCTCATTACGCTGGTGTTTGTACCCGTTGTATACTCCATTTTCGAACGTCTCAAACCCGGGACGACTTCCGACGGCAAGGTTGACGCGGCGAATGCCGCACGTTGAGCAATATCATAGAAATGTGTATGTCTCTTAGAAAAGCGGTCACCGTAGCCTATGGCGCTGCGTTGGTTTTTCAGGCATTCCTGGTGTCCTCGTGTGTCTCACCATATACGCAGACCGGCTCTGACGAGTTCTTGCCAAAGGCCATAGTTGGCTCCTCGCAGAACCAGCCAAAGCCTGACTCTGTTAAAGTGGCTGATGCGAATGAGCTTGCCATACCCAAAGGCCCTTTGAGAATCGGGGTCCAGGAGGCGATTCTGCTGGCCATGGAGAATAACCAATCGCTTCTCATCGAAAGAATGAACCCGCAGATACAGCGCACGTTCGAGCAGGAGGAGCTTGCCGTTTTTGATCCGCTCCTGAGCCCGGAAGTCTCCAACAGAAGGACCGTCGCTGACAGACTTTCTCGCGCGGGCTCCAGTACGGAAAGCTCCACGGTGGATTCCATTACCGGCTCGGTTTCTCTGGCAAAGCTGTTTGCTACCGGCACGGCCCTTGACCTCGAGGGCAGCACGAACTATACGGACTCATCCCTGTACAGTGACACCTTCACCGCCAATCGTCTCGGATTGACGGTAACCCAGGCTCTTCTACGAGGAATGGATCTCAGAGCTAATCTGGCCCGTGTCAATCAGGCCAGACTGGACACCCTCATATCCGAGTATGAACTTCGAGGCTTCACGGAGATTCTTATCGAACAGGTGGAGTCGAAGTTCTGGGATTATGCGCTCGCCAAGAGGCAGATCGAAATCTACACGAACTCGCTGAACCTTGCCGAGAAGCAGATGACCGAGACCCAGGAGCGCATCAAGATAGGAGACCTTGCCGAAACGGAGCTTGCAGCCGCTCAGGCCGAGATTGCCCTCAGAAGGGAAAATCTTATTAATGCCCGAAGCACCCTTGCCCAGGAACGCCTCGATTTGTTGCGGCTTCTGAATCCATCGGGGAACATCGATTGGAACAGGGATATCATGCTCGAATATGACACGTCGCCGCCGGACGTCGAGCTCAACGATGTCGCAGCGCACGTTCAGGTCGCGCTGCGAATGCGGCCCGACCTGAATCAAGCCAGACTCCAGATACAACGCGGTGATCTCGATGTCGTACGAACCAAAAACGGGCTGCTGCCCAAAATGGATATGTTTATTTCTCTCGGCAAGACGGGTTATGCGGACACGTTCAACAGAGCCCTGGATGATATGGAAGGGGACAGTCACGATGTCACCTGGGGCCTGATTTTCGAAGGGGCGCCGATAAACCGTAGCGCCCGGGCGCGGTACGCCCGAGCCGTGGCTACCCGGCAGCAGCTTCGCCAGGCTCTTGAAAACCTTTCGCAGCTTGTGCAGGTCGATGTACGCTCGGCCTATATCGAGGCGAACCGGGCTCGGGAGCAGATCTCTGCCACAACCGCCACCCGTAATTTTCAGGAGGAGAAACTTCGCGCTGAGACTGAAAAATTCCGTGTTGGTAAGTCTACATCGCTCCTTGTCGGTCAGGCCCAAAGGGATTTTGTTGCCAGTCAAATCGCTGAGATACAGGCGGTTGCCAATTATCTAAAGGCATTGGTTGCGCTGTACAGACTCGAAGGGTCCCTTCTGCATCGTCGGGGGCTTGCAGCGCCGGGTGGAGGACCTGTGACAGTCGACCCACAGGAATGACTGCTATTCTATCAAAGGGGAATCAAGCAGAGGGGATACTTCTTCAAATCCAAAATTCAAGTCAATAACACCTTCAATAAGGAAGAACTTTCGAGTTTGCCTGTAGTTCTTCCATCTCTTCAAGAACAGGAAAAAATCGCCAGCATTATTATCTGGTGGGACAAAGCCATTGATAAAACCAAGCAGTTATTAGCATTTAAGATTGAGCTTAAGAAAGGACTAACGCAGCAACTGCTAACCGGAAACCGGCGGTTTCCGGAGTCCAAGAAACAAGACTGGTCTGAGTACCACTTAGGTACTTTGTTTAGCGAAAGAAAGGAAATAAATCGCACTGACTTACCCCTACTTGCAATTACATCAGATCGTGGTGTAATTCCACGAGACGAGGTCGACAGAAAAGATGCATCGAGCGAAAACAAGTCAAAGTACAAGAGAATTGCTCCAGGAGATATCGGCTACAATACCATGCGAATGTGGCAAGGTGTATCGGCTCTGTCGAGCCTCGAGGGCATAGTCAGCCCTGCATATACTATCTGTACTCCCAAGAAACATATTGACGCTCTTTTTGCTTCTTATCTTTTCAAATATCCTCCAGTCGTAAACCTTTTCTATCGGTACTCCCAAGGACTTGTTAGTGACACCCTTAGTCTAAAATTTCCGAATTTCTCAGAAATCAAGGTTACTATTCCACAACTGGACGAACAGAAAAAAATCGCTTCAGTCCTCGACACCTGTGACCGGGAAATTTCGCTTCTTAAAGCTCAGGCCGAGGCCCTAAAGAAGCAGAAGAAAGGTTTGATGCAGAAGCTCCTAACCGGCCAGATCCGAGTGAAAGGAGACTAATCATGCACAGTAATCGTGATACGCTCTTTTACAGCAAGGACTTGTCTGATGTCCTGCAAGGCCATCTCAGCAGTGCTCAGCAATATGTTGAGAAAATACCCCAAGATCAGTTTCTTGCTACGTAACCGTACGGCCAACCACACTCCCCACGCTGTGAAGAAGAATGTAAGGGATCAGTTCGCAGGAATCAACTCCCACCACAGCCGCAGATGATCCTGACCTTCGAGAATCCATTAGACGTATTCTGTGCATTTTTGGTATGATCCACGAATCCTATCAACTAACAACGTCTCCATTTGGACCACTGACCTTACCTTGTTCGCAATCGCTGGTAGGTCTGTGGACTGGTTTGAACATGGGATCTGTTTGGCTCCACTACCACGAAGCCAGCGAGAAAGGACTCTCCTGTTATTAAAAAGAAAGGAACATCGAGATCTCAATAAGAACTGGATTTAAGGAGAACTATTATGGCGAACTACCTCAAAACGGCTACAGTAAGCGCAATACTGACATTAGAAGAGCATGGCTGGTCCCAAAGGCGTATAGCCAAGAGACTCGGTATTCACCGCGACACGGTTGGTAGGTACATTCATTCATTCGGCAAGGATCCAAAGCCGGTCAATGCGTCCACTCACTCCATTGACCAAGATCCCCAAAAGGCTGGGCCGGAGAGTCAGTGTAAAGCCTTCCGCAAAGTCATCCAGGACAAACTGCGAAGTGGGCTATCCCGTCGGCGTATCTATCAGGACCTCAGAGACGAGTACGCATTTGAGGGTAGCTGCTACAGTGTCCGCAGGTTTGTCAAACGCTTGATTTCAACCAGATTCGCCAAGTCCCTTCTGGAAGAGATCACAGAAGCTGGGAACACATTACAGTCCGAGACCAGAAATCTGCAAAATCGAATAACCACATACCTGACAGAATCAAATAAAAAGAATAGTGGCGGGAGTGAATCCCTAAATCCTTGGTTGCGTCAGCTCTTATTTCAAAACGGAATTCCAGAAGAGCTCCAAGCAATCTTTAGCCATGAGGAAGTCTCTATTCTCAGGAGGCTGTTGGCGAGCAAAAGCCGGAAGCATAGGAAACAAGCCGCCACGATAATATTGCGCAAGAAAGGCTTCTCATTCAAAGCAATCGGACGCATATTAAGTTCGTCACGAGAGACAGTCGCCAAATATTGGCACAAGTACGAAGAGCGCGGAATGAATGCAATAATCACCCACACAAAAAGACAGCGAAAGGCCGATATCGAAGCTTTACGGGAGACTGTGTTTGCCCTCCTGCACTCGCCGCCTTCAAGCCACGGTGTTAATCGGACAACCTGGACGATGAAAGCTCTGCAAAATGTTCTCAAATCGAAGGGTAGCCCAGCCTGCACACATGTTATCAGAGAGATTATAAAATCTGCGGGATACAAGTGGCGAAAGGCCAAGGTTGTTCTCACAAGCAACGATCCCGAGTACCGAGAGAAGCTCAATCATATCCAATCGATTTTATCATCATTGGGCAGGAACGACCGGTTCTTCTCTATTGATGAGTTCGGGCCATTTGCTGTCAAGATGAAGGGAGGAAAACGGCTCGTTGCACCAGGCGAGCATCCGCATATTCCCCAATTTCAGACATCTAAAGGCTGTCTCATCATTACTGCTGCACTGGAATTGTCAGGCATAAGCCGAGTGCGGACAAAAGTAAGAGAATGGTTGTTGTTCGTATCATGCTACATTCCTTGCAGGCGGTCTGTTTCTCGAAAAAGACCTTTCCTACGTGCCAACTCAGTCTTTCGGCGCTGCAGCCATCAGCAGCCTCCACAATTCTGCGTCGAACGTTACCTTGCCGCTTGTGTTGGGATTGTCACCCAGGCGAGTGACGACGAGTTTTTGCTTCGGTGCGACATATCCCTTTCTCCCGAGAGCCCCTAGGCCCGCAACTATGTCCTCGGGTGCATCCTGGATCAGCGGTCCCTTCATCCGGCGGCTGCCGTTTCCTCGCCGAACCGACTGCTGACCGTTGAGCCACCAAAGATACCCGTAAGACGGATTCAGCTCTTGCGACGGCCGCAATGCCGTCCGCAGGTACTGCCTGTCCTCGATCACTATCTTCTCGTCCCAGACTCCTTCGGCGAGAATTAGCAGGCCGAAACGTGCAAGATCACGTGCCGTAGTAGCGAAGCCAACCGTGTTCGCTGCTTCCTCCCGCCCTTTCGACCACGGTCGCTCAACCCAACACGAATCATCCATTCCAATACGCCCTGTGAGCCATTTTCGAGTCAGCTCGTTTGGTTCCATTTGCGATGCTGCGGATACTGCCCGAAGTGTATGCGAATAGGCCGCAGTATTGTAACGCCACTTGGTGCCCGCGGGCGCCTCATATTCCAGCTTATTGTTAAGGCCGCTGCTCATAGTGAGCAGATGCCGCAGCGTAACCTTAGCTTCCGCATCGCGTGGCGCCTTCGACCAACCTTCTCCCAGATACTTGCTTACAGGATCATTAACCTTCAAGAATCCTTCGTGCTGAGCAATTCCTGTCAGCACTGATACTACGCTCTTTTGCACCGAGGCCACGTCCTCAATCACGTGGCCTGCTGAGTCTTTTCCGTGCACCATATAGAAGTAGCGATTACGCTGTTTGTTCAAAAGCGTGGCCTTTGGCTTCAGATCCCAGTAGCGTTCAGCCAGAATACGACCTCGGTACAGCACGACGATGCCCGATGATTTGTGTTTCCCGGCAAATTCCAGCACACCATCGAGCTTTGCAGCATTCCACCCGGCCTTCGCAGGCTCGATCCGCTCCCAGCGACCCTGCCGTGGCGGAAAATAGAGCGAGGTTGATTCTCCACTGGAACTGTCCTCAGCAGCAAATAGCTGTCCGGCTGCCACGGCTCCAAGAACCACGATCACAACGGTACAAATCCTCATTGGATGTTCCTCCCATATCAAAACTGTAGTGTAACTCTCTTTTTCGAGCAGTGCAAGGTCTTGATTAGATCCTGCGGACCTCATCCAAGCAACGGGTCTTTTCTTGCACTCTTTCCAACACAACTTCCCTATTTCGCCAGAAGGCACCTCTGCCATTATATTTCCCGATAACCTCCCAACGGTTGCTCGACATCAGGATGATGACGGGAACAAGAACAGAAGAAGGCGCCCCGAAGACCCGAAAGCCGCCCTAAACCAATCAAACCCATCTTCTCTACATAGCCACCTCTTCTTCCACAACGCCATCTTCACCGTTATCCGAATGACCCGAGACCGAAACTCCAAATGATCAATCTGGTTGTGCTGCTTCCCATCCCTTCCGGAGCAAATCAGCCAATTCTTTCCGGACAGAAGCATATGCAGAACGGTCAACAACATTAATATTCTCCCCAGGGTCGGTCTTATGGTCATACAATTCAAAGGCAGTATATTCCCGAGTATTCCAGTTCATCCATTGTACATATCGGTAACGATTAGTGCGAACGGTGTAACCCATGTAGACTTTACCATCAGGAGCCTTCCAAATGCCCTCTCGAAGAAATTGGCTAAAGGCAGCCTTTTTCCAGGGACGTTCTGGATCGGTCAGTAGTGGCATCATGCTAACGCCCTCCAAATGCGACGGGGCAGAAAGTCCAGCCAACTCACACAATGTAGGATAAATGTCGACAAATTCTACCAGACTGCCACACAAATGGCCTTTGGCTTTAATCTTGGGGGAACTAATTATCAACGGGGCACGAGTGTCAATCTCATAATTTGTCATCTTACACCAACTTCGATGCTCGCCCAATTTCCAGCCATGGTCGCCCCATAACACAACAATCGTTTTGCCCCGAAGTCCCAGCCGATCCAGCTCATCCAGCAACCTCCCAATCTGTGCGTCGATGTAACTTACAGAAGCCAGGTAACCATGTTTGAGCAAACGTGATTGACTTTCAGTCAGTCCCCGTTCACGAGGCAGGAGTGTATCTTTGAAATCCACGTAGCCGCGCAGTTCTCGCAGGTTATTGATCGCCATGCCGGGGGCGTTCTCAGGCAGGTAATCGTTTTCTGCCAAGGGAATTTCATCCCGGTCATACAGATCCCAGTATTTCTTGGGGGCGTTGAAGGGAAGATGGGGGCGGTAATAGCCAATAGCAAAGAAGAACGGTTGATTTCTCTTTTTCAGATCGTGCAGCTTCCTTATCGCCGTATCGGTTTGAGCGCCATCATAATAAGCATTGTCCGGCACCTCAGGCATTTCCGTCGCCCGAGCTTTCAAATACCAATGACCAAACCGATCAATGTGTTTCTCACGTTTGCCGTCGGCCACGATTTGCTGCTTGCGGTTCTCGATGTACTCCAGGTTCTCCTTATCACGATAAACGGCATCGGGGTCAAAAGGATAGCCTTCCAGGTAGATCTTTGGCTCACTCCAGGATTGCTGGTCCGGGATAGTGTTATGATAGATTTTGCCTATCGCAACCGCATGGTAACCGTGTTGCTTGAAGTGTTGAGGCAGAGTAACAGCGTTTGGAACGTTATCTCGGAAGTCGGCATATAAATCCCATACCTTGATGGTATCCGGCCTAAGTCCAGTCATTAGACTGGCTCTGGATGGATTACAAACCGCAGATTGACAATACGCGTGACCGAAAATCATACCCTCCCGCGCCAGACGATCGATATTCGGGCTGACTACATAAGACTGGCCATAACATCCCAGTTCGGGTCGCAAATCGTCTACTGCAATGAACAGAACGTTTGGCCTTTCCTTATCAACCCGCCGAGGAATGACATTGCACCCAGTGAGAAGACCCGCAAGAGCAGAAGTCCCACAAATACTTACAAAATCACGACGGCTGATTAAGGCCGATCTGTTTTCTGCTATGTCCCTAATCTTCATGTTCTGACCTAGCCTTTCCTATTTACATCTGCTCAGCCACGTTACTGAGCCTCATTTCCAATAGAATACCAAATCCGTCTCAACAGTTCGAGGTTTCCCGTTGTTCCCCGAAGATTCGTCAGCCGGAATTGCCAACGATCTTTCCACATCACAGTAACGACTAAACCAAGAACGAGAAGAAGGCGACCCCACAACCCACCAGAGCCGCCCTGAAACCAACAAATCCATCTTCTCTACATAGCCACCTCTTCTTCCACAACGCCATCATCGCTGCTCTCTCCAATCTGCACCTCTATAATCTTCTCAAACGCCTTCTGCAGGCAGTATATTGCCAGTGGAATTTCGTTCCTACTGAAGCTGCCGCTCGATTTCCATTGCCCGTCTCGGTCTTTGTATCTCCG
>SMTZ1_10007518_pt1 | contig 15840 bp, 20 predicted proteins | sample DeeMarSWOR136_30_FD_25667 | JGI IMG/M metagenome (IMG submission 25667)
AAAATTCTTGCACATTCTGAAATCCATAGTGAGCATATCCATGGTAACTGCAGCCCAAATCCGCTCATTTAGATCTCGCTTAAATAACCAAATTCCCAACCAATAGATTTTTAGGGTAAATAATAAGAACAGACATGAGGTGTTAAGAAATGAACCTAAAAGGATTTCCATTTGAACCTTTCGAAGGAAAATTTATTCCTGATGGAGAGGGAGGCGGTTCCGGTCCAGCACCAGGCTAGGGGTCGGGCTGCCAGTACAGAGCAGCGCACGCCACATCAAACATATCGATAATTCCCGTATCCTCAAGCCCATACAAAAGGCGTAAATAGTGACCAGCAAGATTTGTCTCAACTTTAACATCAGCGACAAACCAGTCAGCAACCTTATACAGTACTGTGGTGCAAGGTTGGCATGATAACATGTCGATTAGTAACTGCTCATAATTGCTCTTGAAAATGAGTATCCAGCTCATGTATGATTCATATCCTTTGGGATAGTAGGGCACAAACAGAATAGTATTGGCAAAAATCCTCTCCAGCGAACTTGAAAAAGTATCGTAATGCAGAGGAATTCTTGACGCTAACTCAGTATATGGTCTGGAAGCATTGTGACGGAGCAGTTGAAATAAATCCCATTCGTGGTTAGTCCAGAAGATTTCACGGCGTGGATAGGTGACCTCCCATTTTGAGGGAGAAGGACTCTCTTCCACTTTCTCCATCATCAGGTTCAAAGCTGTCTTGCCATCAATGTCTGAAACATATGGGACAATGTAGTCACTTCTTGCACCTCTGAATATAAGTTCACTGGCAGCAACCTCCTTTACACTAAAAGGAAATGAGGTAATGACCAATAAATCCAATCTTCCTTTACAGAGCACCTGATAGCACACTCTGGGATCAGATTTCAATTGTTCAAATACCCGGAATGCATCATCCGCCTTGAAGGCACAGGCGTATTCTTTTACGTCAGAAAACATTTTTAGCCTTAACTGCGGGGGGAAGAGTATCTGATTTTCGTAGGCCATCTTTCTATATTCTGCAGCTGTATTCCGAACTGTTCCAAGGTACTCTGCCAGTTCGTACAGTCTAAGACGTGGATTTTCTGAGTCGGCTTCATATATTCCACGGAATAGGCTTTGTTTCTTTTCCGGTGAAAAACGGCTCATTTTCCAACACCCCAAATAGCATTTATTATCAATTGGTGTACTTTACTGTACCAAACATGACAATTTCAAGGCTAGAAGTCAGATCTTTTGCCTTTCTGGAGGGAGATATAATCTCTTACCTTTCTCCATTTAAAAACGTTTGGGTAAGAAAAAAGAAAAGAGGTGGAACTATGGAAGAGGTAAACCAAGAAACAGAAAGGTTGAGTACTGATGGAACCTTGAGTGGAGATGGTGGAAAATGACCACTACAAACCCTGATTATTTGGTGAGAACAGTGAAAAAAGTGGATGGCAAGGACAAATGGACAGATCTTGGTGTCGCATATACAAATACACGAGGTTCAGTGACCGTCTATCTTTCAGCTTTACCACTCACTGATAAAGTGATTTTAGTCCCTACAAGACGCAGGTAACCACCCATAAAGGAGGTTCTCCCACTGTGAAAGATCCATTTACACTCAAGAGACTCAAGAATCGTTTGGCAAATCAAGGAGCTGATCATCTATCGAATCAAGAACTCTTGAAGATATTATTTCCTGAAAAAGAGAGTGCTCACAATCTATTGACAGCTTTTGATGAGAATATCAGAGAAATATTTTCTGCTTCAATTGAAGAACTTATGAAAGTGAAAGGCACTGGATTTACCAGGGCTTGCCAGATACAGGTAATCTTTGAACTGACAAAAAGAATTGCTTCCTATACTGAAGAAGACTATCCTCACATTAAATCTACAGATGACATAGTAATGTTACTCGCTCCGCACATGATGCATCTAAAACAAGAAGAGTTCAGAGTCGTCCTTCTAACTTCCAGAGGGAGAGTAATCCGTTCCCACATAATGTCACGAGGTTCATTAGACCAAACTACTGTACACCCCAGAGATGTGTTCCGTCCAGCTATTGCTGCAAATGCAGCTTGCATTATCTTGGTGCACAACCACCCCTCAGGAGATCCCACGCCGTCTGATCAGGACTTATTACTAACCCGGGAATTGTGTATGTGTAGTAAAATTATTGGCATTGAAATAATAGATCACGTTATTATCGGTTTTAATAATTATGTGAGCATGAAAAAACGAGAATTGATGTAAAAGGAAAAAATTACAAATACAGTGCTAGAGGTATTCTTTAGTATTTTTGTAAATTGGATGTACCATCCAGATCAGTATTTCAAAGGTCATGAAGAACTATTTAAAAACCAAAGGAAATTCTAAGTATTATGTACCTTGGTTACCATATATTCTCAAAACGTATGTAAAATCTTATAGTATTCGTCAAAGACCATGGAAAGCTCTCAGAGATGCTCTTATCCTAAATTGTCAAAAAAGAAAAAGAGTAAAGATTCAACGAATCGGGCATTGTTGGCATGTATCAAGATAACATTCTGTCCACCCGCACGTATGTCCACATGTGTAGGGGCATGTAGGCGAACATGTTCCTTGCTCACAGGTGTCCTGGCATGATGTATCATCACAGGTGAATCCCTGACCTTGACAGGTGGAGCATGTATTGGGGCATGTAGCTGGGCATGTAGCTGAGCATGTATTGGGGCACGTCTCATCGCAGGTACTCTGGCATCCTGTCTGGTCACACGTCCACCCATCGCAGGTAGGATGACACGTAGCATCTGTACCGCGGAGTACACCACCACAGTATCCTGCTACATCACAGCTCACTGTGTGCCCTCCTTCGGTGATGTAGGTGAACCCATTCACTGCAGTAGGTAGAAAGCTCATCTTGCTACTGTGCTGTTCCATTCGCAAGGTGTACAGTGGTGTATCTGCCATCAAAGGACTGGCAGAGACAAAGACTACCACAACAGATACAGCAACTGCACCCATTACTGCTACTGACATCTTTTTATTCATGTTATCACCTCCTTTTTGTTGTTAATCAGGACTATGGTGACACATATCGATGGCAACAGCTACTCAAGTCAAAGTTCCAACTCGGAATTTTCATTGGTCTCTGCTTCTTCTGCATATTCTATTTTAGTCACCATACTGGACTTGTTTGACCAACCACACTACCAAAGCCTTATATACTTTTTGGGTGCAGAATTGAAAACTTTGTAAAATTGTCAAGCTATCTGACATTATTTTTTCATTATATAGTAATATTCACCAAATAAATGAGAAAAATAATCATTTAATAAATTGTTCCCATCCCAAAAATGAGTGCATCCTTTACTATAATTGTTACACGTGTAACATTAGGCAAATTTATCTCTATTGTTTGTATATCGCTGACAAAAACCTTGACAACCCCTACAGATAATAAAAGTGACATATAAATCCAGGAGGTGATCAAACCCTGTAAATAATTGTTCTACCAGCACATCCTGAACTCAAGATGGATCATTCTATCTCACAAACTGCACTGAAAAACTTGGAAAGCTTATTCTCATCCAATTTATTACTGGTCCGAACACCACTGCACACATCCACACCAAAGGGGGCAACTTGGCTGATCGCTTCTCGAACATTTTCTGGATTCAACCCACCAGCCAAAAATACTGGTATATCCACCACCTCTCGTATTCTCTTACTGATACTCCAGTCATGCACCCTCCCTGTACCCCCTAATTCCTTCACTAATAAAGTTCGATTCCCTGAATCTAGAAGAAGTGCATCTACGTAAGGAGCTACTGACAATGCTTCTTTAACAGAGTCTTCTCCCCTCACAGGGATAACCTGCACAAGTAATATACCTGGCAGAGTGTCCCGCAAATCAGTGTAGTCACCCAGAAATTGATCGCAGATCTGGATTGTGTTCACCTTTAATCGTTTCTGTTGGGCAACAATGGATTGTGTGTCCTGTTTACTGGTCAAAAGAAAAGAAGACACACCAGGCGGTATCACGCCAGCAATTTCTGCTATTAACTCTTCAGGAATGACACCAGGGCCGCTCGGCATGTCAGAGACCAATCCGACTGCTGATGCACCGTAATTGACAGCCATCCAGGCTTCTTCAACACTGTTGATACAGCATATCTTCACACGCGGTCTTCTCATAGGTTCCATGGTGTATGTTCCTTTGAGGGTTTAAAACTTTGATCTTGTCTTGAACAGATCAAGCATAGCCCCAGCTGAATACAGCGTGTCTGCTGTTACACGTGTAACAAATGAAAACCAACAATGACAATCTGTTAACCATCACAATTATATACTGCAATTCTTATACAATCCCATGAGTATCACGCCAGAAATGGAAGAAATCTTACAGTACCTCCATACCAAGGATAATTACGCGTTATTTGCAGGGTTTGCAGCTTTTCTTCACGCAGGAGTTGAACCCTCTCCTGATATTGATGTATTTGTTTCGTCGCACACTGATGTCAAAAAGATCACAGAGGATTTTATCAAAAAAGGGTGGAATCAATTCGATTTTAAAACAAATGATTTTTTCATGAGTACTGTTAAAAAGAATGAAACCACTTTTGATATTATTTTTTCAGAACCTGCACAAAGAGTACTTCTCCCCTGTAGAATTGTAGTCTCTTTCCAGGATAACCCCCTGTACACCATAAGTGCAGAAGCATTATTGTTGACCAAAATGAACCAGCTCACCTCACTAAAGAGATCAGATGAGAAAACCAAAAGAGATCGAGAAGTCATCCACGTTTTACGAGAGAAAATAGATGTTCAGAAATTGAGAAAGCTTCTTCAAACTCTGGAAGACTCTTTTTGGACTAAAGGGCACTTCTAAGTAAAGTAGTTGTATAAATTCAAAGGTGAACCATGACTGCATTTGAACATGCTTTAACTACTACATACTGTAAAAATCCCTGCCAGGTGCTCCCCAATGCACTCTGGAAGACTGTAGCTGTTATTGACAAGTATAAAACTGCTTACAGCACTGAACATGGGGATGTAACCTTCCTTAAAATGTGGAATGATGAACAGCTCCTTTTGTACTGGACCAAAAATCGAGCATTTACTGTATCAAAAGGAGATGGCATACCTGTAATGAGGCTACCTTCTGGGTACTGCATTGCTGATGTGGCTATTGATAATGAGGTCGAGGATATTTCTCGGTTGATTGCACAATGTTACACTGATTTGCACCCTAGTATAGAAACAGTACAAAGCTGGACGACCCATCCTGGGTTTGACAAGAAGTTATGGATATGGGTGACCAAGGAAAATATTCCTGTAGGGTTAGGAATTGCAGAACGTGATCCTGTTGTCCCTGAAGGATCATTAGAATGGATTCAGGGTTTACCAGCATACAGGGGCATGGGCATTGGCAGGTGTATTGTGGTGGAACTACTCAAAAGGCTGCAAAAAACTGTATCGTTCACCACAGTCTCTGGAGAGAGTGATAACCAGACGAAACAGTTTTATGAAAGCTGTGGATTTTATGGAGAAGACATATGGTGGATTCTAAGAAAGGAATAATTTTACTTATTAATTACACGAAGTACCCGGGTTATTGCCAATTTTGGTGAACTCTCTCTATTTTCAACACAAAGAAGGATCAATCATCAGTATGGTGAATGAAAATTCGAATACAAGATAGTAAGTTCAAAATCGAAGAGATATCCAAGATTTGACCAAGATAACCACTCGCATTTAAGAGAAGAGATTGGTATAACCTTCCTGGAGGCACTGTAATGTTACACGTGTAACAAAAAAACTACCCAAAAATTGAAACCCGTTACATAAAGTTTTAAATACGAAAGAATAAGGTCATTACAATGATTCCCTTTGACCCCATCTATGTACTATTTTTCATTATCATTTTATACGATTCATACTACTTTGGAATCTTTTTGTACCAGAGTTCCAAGAAAACTACTATTCAGTTCTCTCCTCAAATTTCTGTGATTGTTCCCGTATACAACAATGAATCCACCATCAAAAAGTGCATTCAGTCCATTCTTAGTTCGGAATATGATGTTAAAGAAGTAATTGTGGTGAATGACGGCTCCACAGATAAAACAAAAGAAATTCTGGACTCTCTTACAGGTGTCACCGTATACCATATCCCCCATTCCGGGAAGGCAGCTGCCCTTAATTATGGTATTGAACATTCATCAACAGACATTGTTACAGTGGATGCAGATACAGTCGTTCAAAAAGATACTATTACAAAGTTGGTTCGAAATTTGAAAGTGTATGATGCAGTGGCAGGAAATCTTCAAGTTTCAACCAGAAAAGGATTCTTAGGCAGATCTCAGGCCATAGAGCACGTGAGGGCAGCCATGTTCAAAAAGGTGGCACAATACTTTGATGACATTGATATTGTACCAGGACCCATAGGTGCTTTCAAAAAAGATATTTTCTCCCAGGTTTGTTACGGTACCTCTTTGGTGGAGGACATGGAGTTAACCCAGAAGATGCGAGAAAAGAATTTCACCGTAGGGTACGAGCAGGAGGCCAAAGCGTACACTGAAATGCCTGTAACATGGACATCCTTTTTAAACCAACGATTCAGATGGGCTAAAGGTAACCTGGAATTACTAGTTAAGGGAGAGATCCCCTTTAGAAAGATTTTACCTGGTTATCTCATGGCTTGTGCAGATTTGTTGTTGGTACTCCTTTGCGTGATAACCCATTATTTCTTGCTGCTTTTTTTGTTTTTTTTATTTGAATCTTTTACTATGTTCGTGGGAAATTACAGAGAGAAAACAGACTATTATGCAGAATCAATATTCTTCCCTGTTTTCATGCTCTTTTTCGATGGCATATTCTTGTTCTCGCACATTTGTGGAGTTTTCTCTATTCTAAAGCGTTCTTGAGTAATCTTTTACAGGAGAACATGCCCCGCACCTGACACATCCTGCTCTATTTTTGAAGGGATTGACACCAAACTCATTCATTTTCTTGGCAGCATACAACGCATATGTTTTAACCATTTCAAAAGGAGGAGACGGCCACTTCTCCAGTACCGTACCAGCAATGGGTCTGAAGGGCACAACATAGGGAATGACACCAGTTTGAACCATCTTTCCAATGCCTGAACCCATTTTAGCATCATCTTCTCCTAACCCTACCAGTACGTAGGAGCTCACCTGGGTTTCACCAAAAATATCTACTGCATCTGCCCATGCATTCTCAAATAAAGAAAAATCCTTTCCAGGGCACATTTTGTTAAATACATTTTCATCTAATGTTTCAATATGTATCCCAATGGTTTCTGCCCCTGAATCTTTTAATAACTGTATATACTCCCTGTTTACTGGTTCTAATTGTACATGGACAGGTAGCCCCGTTTCCGTAAGAGCAGCAGCTGATTCAGCTAACATCAAGGCTCCCTTGTCCATTTCTGCAGGAGTCCCCGTAGTAAGAGTCACATGGGAAGCACCCTCTTTCTTAGCTGCATGCGCTACTTCTGCAAGCTGTTCTGGGGTCTTCCTTTCAATGGTGGCACCAGATTTCAAAGAGAGTTCAATTCCGCAAAATAAACAGGGAGTTCTTTTCCATCGGATACATTTCTGGTAGACAGTAGTGGCCAGACAATCTATTCCATGGAGTAATGCGATCTTTCTGTATGAAATGCCCTCTTTTGTTTTCAACTGGTAGAACTGAGGATTTTCAATGAGTGCTATTTTATGTGCAGTGTCATCTTTGCTTCTGTCCACCATCACGTATGTGTCACCTTCCTTTCTTACTGAAAAGGGCGATTTCAAAGCAAACCCGTATACAGGAACATTCACCAGTGTATTCTTCACTATCATGTATCTGCCTCCAGCAGGGCCTGCCCCACCTTTTCTTCCAGTTCTTATTTCTTCTGGCAGACGAACACCGTAACACAGCAGCTCGGTCTTAAAATCAGCTGCATTCATATCAATACTCATTCAACCACCCTCTCATACTTTTGGACTTTCATTCCCTTTGCCTGTTCAAATTCTTCTCCCACCTTACAGAACCCGTACTTTTCCACCAGATGGATGCACGCTTTGTGCGTTTTCAAAATGTTGACGTAGTTTTTTTTACATCCATGAGTTTCTGTGTACTCAATGAATTGCTCATACATGGCAGAGGCAACCCCCTTCCCTGTGTACTCTGGAAGTATAGACTGATGTTCACCGAAACAACCCTCTTTTGTTATCATCAACTTGTACACACCTATGATAGTACCCTGTTCATTCCGCGCTCCAAAAAAATGGTATCCTGCATGCATTTCTTTTATGATCTCTTCTTTTTTGGGTTGTCGGTTTTTTCTCCATTCTTCTGGATACTCATAGGATACTGACCACACTTTGTGGAAAACTTCTTCCAAGTCTTCTGCATCTTTTTCAGTGAATTCTTCGATAGTAACCTTCACATGAAAAAATTGGGTTGATCCTTTAAAAAATGTGGTTCAAGAAAGACAATAAATAGTTTATCACCAGTTATAGGGTTGGGTACTCTGGAGCTGTCGCGTCTTTGAAGGTTAATGTTACCAGTAAGCCGAAACCTGATTAAATTGTCGAATTCTTTCAGAGACATTTATTACATGTGCGTGTTGATAAACACTGTAGCAGTACAGGTATGTTGCAGAAAATACAAAGAAGAAGAGCAGCTTTCCTATGAGAATGCTGCTCCAAAGGTGAGACAACTTTAAAAATTGATCCCAGAGGGTGTTTCCATGTCGAGTTCGCCCTCTGGGAAGGAGTTGATATCGATGGAAGAAGACACCGATACCAATAATTATAAGGAAAGGGATGTATTTAAATGTTTCCCTGAAAGGATGGCGCATGCCTTTATCAAGAAAGCTGAGAGAGTGCTTTGCCAGTTCATGCCTCATTCACACGGGAATGTGCTCTACACAAAAAAGGATTTTGCCAAACAATTAGTATTTATAGCCCGCCATGGAGATTTTATCTCTAATGGATCTCGTGTGTACAATTTAGAACACTCTGGACCTTCTAGTGATACCATACTCCACCATTTGCACAACCTTACATTGGAAGATGTCCAATGCTCGTACGAAGAGGTAAATAAATACCTCCTTCAACTGATAAAGAAGAATAAAAAGTTCTGGTTACACGTGTAACATTCCAGATACAAAATCATGAGCATACAAAAGACTCTGTATGAACTCCTGCCCACAGACCAACAGATACTGCAACCAACGTATTCTCTGAGCCGACAAAGAGCATCCCATCTGCAATTTCAGACATAAGAATGGGGGTACCACAGTTACACCAGCAATGGTAGTAACGATTAGTCATGCAGCGGTCACACAGTGTCATTTCCCACAGGATGTCACCAGTGTCCCCGTCCAGGCAGTAAACCATGCAGTCACTTGCAGTTACATAGATTCTGTTGCCATAAATTTGAGAACTTTTTATAGATCCTCTTATTTCGTTTTCCCATAATTTCTCTCCATTGCTAAATGCTTCCATGAACCCATTAAGTTTCAAAACATAGAGAATATCCTGAACCTCCTGGACATTTTCCACTGTGGGAAACCTCACTGCACTCTCTGTATCGTAGGTATACTCCCATACTTTTGAACCTGTTTCATTCAGGAAAACAATCTTTGCATAGTCAGATTGCCACGTATCAAGAGAAAACCCGCGTATCAAGAGAAAAATGCCATTTTCACACACTTCGCAAGAAAGCCAGGCTTGATAACCAGGAGGTACATCTTCTCCATAGAAGTATGACCACCCTTCCAGAGATTCTGTAGATAGTGAAAAAAATCTATCTTCTCCCTCGCTAACAAAATACAAAACTCCATTATAATGACCACGGTATCTCACATAATATTCTTCGTCCATCTTCCAGATGATTTCTCCTGTTTCAATATCTGCTAACCCGTAATCAAATTCTTGTTCAGAACTGCGAAAAAAGAATTTATTGCCATGCAACTCCCCGTAATACGCATGAGGTATTTCCCAGACCTCTTCACCTGTTTCTGTATCCAGACACCTTGTACTATCATGACAAACTAGCAGGTTTCCTCTGTAGATTGACAGACCAAACTGAGCAGAATAAAGAGAGTCAACTGTCAAGTATTCGTGTTCCCACACAATAGCTCCAGAATGGGCATCCACTTTTACCACCCACATGGTGGCGTCACAGTCAAACACTGTGTAGAGTGCTCCATCGTCAACGAGAAACTCACCGTGAGACAGGCTTAACACTGTGTAGAATGCTCCATCGTCAACGAGAAACCCACTGTGAGACGGAGCAATGCATCCTTTTTTGCGGTTGACCTTCCACAGTATCTCTCCAGTTCGGGCTTCAAAAGAAGCGAGATATCCTGTCGTGAGTACAAACACGTGTCCGTCGATATACACTGGCTTTTCAAGGAGAGGCTTTTCAAGGTCAATCTCCCACAGGCATTTTCTCTCTTTCACCTCTGGAGGTCTGGCACGTTCACTCCTGGGGAAATCATATGAGATCCCTTTCATACTATATTTCTCAGGGACATCGGCAGGGTAGCACCCCCAGCGGACTTCCTTGTCGTACTGATACCACTCGTCTTTATCTAGCGCCATCAGTATCCCTAAGAGTGCTGTTGAAATCTCGCCAGAATACTGGGCATAGAATTTCCCACCGTACTTAACAATCCACGGTATGAAACAGGGCTTATCCGGGGTTGATTCCAGAACCATGGTTTTTCCATTTTCAAAGGTAATATACACAGTAAGAGGATGCCCCCCTGTGTATGTTGTGGATTCATAAAAATCGGTAAGACTTTCAGATAACCCTTGAATGAGTCCCGGATCAATTATTTGTCCATTACTGTAGTATTCTCCATTGATCAACTCTATTTTGTAGTAAACGGGAATATAGGTCGGTTCCTCAAGTCCGCACAGTCGTGGTTCAAGCTTATTATATGTTATATCCATATTCGCGATGGTGAACTCTTGAGAACCTGAAAACATGGAATCTGGAAAAGAGAGTAACCCAGCATAGATTATACCTGCAGCAAATGAGAGGACGAGTAACCCTTTCTTTTTTTGGTTCACCTGCACTAATTCGTGTGGAACTATTTAAGCATTTCACACAGATGGACTGTCAAGTTTCTGGATGTTCCTGGATTTTTTAAAATTGTCCATTTTTATTGAATCAAAGGCATCCATGATAATTTACCTGTTACACGTGTAACAGATTAGAAACTAATGATCTCAATAAATGGAATACCTTAATTTAGTGAAAAATACAATCAGGTCCTTCCTAGCCGCGAAATACAATATAACCAAGATACACAAAGTATATAATGAGAAGAACGGCCCCTTCCCATCTTTCCACTGTATTCTTTTTTCCGCCTGTAACCATAAATCTGAAGAGTAAAAGTGTAGAAAATATGACCATTCCAATATCAAGGTTTGATCCACCCTTAAATGGCAGAGATCTAACAGTTGCGCTCACTCCCAAAATAAAGAGTATATTAAATATGTTGGAGCCAATAATATTTCCCACTGCAATATCTGTATTCTTCTTACAGGCTGCAACAGCAGATGTTGCCAATTCGGGAAGCGAGGTTCCAGCTGCAACTAGTGTCAACCCAATCAAGGATTCACTTGCACCAAGACTTCGTGCGAGCTGAACAGCACCACTTACTACCAAGTTGCCGCCCATGATTATTCCACAAAATCCAACGATAATCAAAAAAGAAGAATAAAATAAGCTTTTTTTCTTGATTTCTGTGGTTTCTGTAGGTTCTGCACGTTTGTTTTTAGCAATTTCAAGAACATATACCAGAAAGAGTAAGAAAAATCCAAGCAAGGTGAGTCCATCAATCCTTGTCAGTTGATTTTCAGGATTGCCCTGAAAGATATCATTTGCCAGTACTGCAAGGACTACTACCGAGGTAAGGGTTAAAGGAATTTCTTTTCGGATCGTATTTTCTGTTACAGCTAAAGGGTAGATCAGTGATGAAATTCCCAGTATGACCAAGATGTTGAATATGTTGCTCCCCAAAACGTTGCCAATAGCTATGCCAGTATTTCCATTAATGCTTGCAAAAATGTTCACCACGAGTTCAGGTGCTGAAGTTCCAAATGCAACAATTGTTAACCCAATGACCAGATCAGAGATACATAACCTTCGAGCAAGGGATGATGCTCCATTGACGAGGAACTCAGCTCCTCCAATGAGTATGATGAATCCTCCACCAAGTAAGAGATATTCCAGCATATTCACTTCTCATGAGCAGCTGTGCTTATAAGGATATTCCAGGTTAGGTTTTACTACGTTGTGGCATTTATTAACAGGAATTTCATGTGTTTTTGTTACACGTGTAACATTGTCTTCTATGGGAAGATATGACGATCACAACTTTCATGCAGTCAGAAAGCACTACTGCATAGCTAAACTTCTTTTATTTTTGCTTTCATGTCAAAAATGGTGCAGATCATATTCCTGGTGACATCTGGAGTCATCACTTTCAAAAATACATTCACTCAGCATTCCTTTCAATCCTCTCACTTGTTGTAACACCTACGGCCACGGATAGTCGTCTCCTCCTAGTATTGCCAATCCCCCGTACGTGATGACCCACTTTTTGTGGTGACCTGATTCTTCTGAGCGCAGAAACCCTAAAGAGGTTAATTCCCAGAGAAAGGTATTCAATTCATCCCCTGATATGCTGAGGTTCTTGGTTTTTTCACAAATCTCCTCAATGGAAAGTCCTTCTTTATGTTTTACAAAGAGGGTGAGGATCTTCTTCTGTATAGGATTAAGTAGTGTATCGGCCATCTAATCACCTGGAGGTTCTATTTAGGTATCAGTGAGGGTTTTTCTATTTCTTTTAAATTTTCAAGGAATTTTCTGCCCTTTTCTGTCACTTCTGCTGTATCACCTTTGATTTTGATTAATCCACAGTTTTCCAGTTCTCCTATTAAGGATTGGGCCTCTTTGACTACTGCCTTTATTTTGGTGATATCCTGTTCTGTACATCTGCCAGTCTCTACAATGTGGTGAAGAATTGCAGCTGTTACTCCATCGCCTAACAACCCAATGACATCATCCTCACCAATGTGCCTGTGTGAATCCACTTTCTTCACATCGTCAACAGTGTCTCTCATGTCATCATGCCTCCTCTGTGAGCGTGTACCACTTTGTGTACATCTGTGGCTTCTGAACGTACAACGCTTACCCTCTCTAACTCTTTTAATATGGTCAGAACAGAACGTTTATTCCAGCCAGTCAATTTGACAATATCCTCACTTTGTATTCTATTGTCTCCGCTTTCTACTAGAGACAGAATAGTTTCATGGCCCTCTTCCAAGGGTTTTCTCAATACTATCTCAAGGGCCTGTCCGTAAGCTATTTTCATGTGCATTCCTCCTTTGCAGCATCTTTCACCTCAACACTTCCAGCTCCAGAGAAAGGTTTATAAGTACATTTTTAATATTGAGCATGGTGAATAATGGTGAGATCATCTTTTTGGCCCCACACAGTAGATACGTATGATCTTTTCAGAGTAGTCCTGGAGAACCCAAGGATACCAAAAAATCACATTTCCCGGAGGTTCAATGTGAAGAACCCAAAAACAGGGGAATCATGGATTAATTCGGCACTGAGAAAGCAGATTATTGGAGTTCCCGTTTTCAGAAGATATTCATTCTTAAATTTTAAAGAATACTTCTATTTTATTAGAACGGACTATCCTCATGAACTATTTGAAGATCTGAAAAAGGAAAAAGATAACCTCATGTATTTCTGCGTCCAATCTGGTCTTTCCAATTTCCAGGTTATTTCAACGCAGGAAATAGATCCAAAAGGAGAAATTATACTTTCAGGGTTCAGGTCAGATTACTATGTGACAATTCCGCCCAAATCTACTCCTGAGAATGCAATTCCTGTAATTCTCAAGAAAGCTGAAAGCATTACTGAAGAGAGTACGAACCTCAGTCCTTTGGTATTTCGTGAATCACATTATGAGAAGTGGGATAAAGGAATGGAGGCAATTTACAGAGAATTACACAACAACATGAGGAAACCATTCTTGCAGGTAATTAAGAATACAGGTACATATTCAAATAAAATAGCGAAATGGATGAAGTCAAGAGATGAATTTGGACAAACAATTATCACCTATTTTCCTCAGGGAGTCGCTGCATATCAATTGAGTATATTTTGCATTGAAACTGAGTATGATTCGTTACTTATCGACCTTTTCTCTTCTTTTCCTGTTTCAACAATTTTCTGCAGGGTTGAAAATTATGTTATCATGTCAATTTATCTACCTTTTCCTTATGAGAGTAGATTTTTTGTTCATAAGGTTTTAACTGAATTGGCAAAAAAAGAATTGGTTGGTGGGTATACCCACTCAACCATTGAATATGCTCACATAGTATAGAATCATCCCGGGAATGTGCCACCCCCTCCAGTGTCTCCACCAAGGGGCTCCACATCTCCATCTAACGGTTCAAAAGGCCAACCTCTTAGTTCTTTCATGTTGATCACCTCATGAGTTATGGGAGGGCCATAGTATAGAGTTTTCGCATACGGTTTGTAAGCATTTTGTACAACTTATGGGATTCTGAACTCGGTGGATAAATAACAAGCAAAATCGTTGCAGTATTTTTCCGATGCCCAAATCAAAGATATATGCAGGATTTTATCTAGAATTAAGTGGTTAATTGTAATTATATGTTATTTAAAAGTGGTTAGATTAATGATTGTCAATGAAGAGCACCAAGGCCAAGGAGGTGGAAGGAAGAGTTATTCATTACAAACAAAGGTTGAAATTGCCAGAAAATTTAGTTACCATAAGCTATACTTGATTCAGTTATTGTGTGAGGTTGTCATTCTTGGCGTTCATTCTTATACTTCTAATTGTCTATTTGTTGAATCATGAAGGTTACAGCTTCTTTGTTACACGTGTAACATAGAGAGAACATTCAAAGACTGAATAATTCTGGATGTGGAGAAGATTTTGAAGAAGTCAGATGCAAGAATAAAAATTGAAATTGAAAGGAATATTCAGTAACTATGTCTCGATTTTAAGTTGTTTTCTTAGTTCTTCAGCCTTTTGGTAGTACTAGTGAGCCTTATCTCTTTGTATAATATCCTCAAATACTTTTTAACTGCATCTCTATTTTTTCTATTTTGTGTTTGACTTTTAATTTCTTGAATATCTCTAGTGCTTTCTTGAAGTATTTTTCGGCATTTTCTATGTCCCCAATTTCATGAAGTGTCATGGCTAGTTCAAAGAAAGTATCAGCCAGCTCACCGATTGCTGACAGTTCCTGACAAATTTCAATGCTTTTCTCAAGTTCCTTTTTCGATTTCATAAGTTCTTTTCTTTTTCTGAAAATAATGCCATATATCCTGTGAGCTTCAGCAAGGTTGAGTTTATCTCCTAGCTTTTCAAGAATTTCAAATGAACTATTACAGTAATTTAAAGCAGTATCAACATCACTTTTTCTACAATATACCTCTGCGAGGTTTTCCCAAGTAATTGCCATTCCATGGATATCTCCTAATTTTTCAGAAATCTCCAAATCTTTCTCGTAGTAGTCTATAGCTTTATCCCACTCACCCTTATCAGCATATACCGAGCCCAGGTTATTATACGTTTGAGCCATTCCATGGATATCTCCTAATTTTTCAGAAATCTCCAAACTTTTCTCGTAATAGTCTATAGCTTTATCCCACTCACCCTTTTTAGCATATACCAAGCCCAGGTTATTGTACGTTAGAGCCATTCCATGGATATCTCCTAATTTTTCAGAAATCTCCAAATCTTTCTCGTAATAGTCTATAGCTTTATCCCACTCACCCTT
>SMTZ1_10003471_pt1 | contig 15835 bp, 13 predicted proteins | sample DeeMarSWOR136_30_FD_25667 | JGI IMG/M metagenome (IMG submission 25667)
GTGGGATCATTCAGGCTGCTGGGCAGTGGAGGTGACTGAGGAGAGATGCCCCAAGCATATAAAAAGGGGGCATCTCTCCTCTTTTTGGGCAGGTTGGAATACGGAAATTGAGGCAGGAGGGAAGCTTCACCCCTCTAAAATCTCTTCTTCCTGTCTTTTCAAATAGAAAATTTTAGAGGAAAGTTAAAGAGAGGCTTTGCCTCTCTTACATAAATATTCCCTCTTCTCCTTGCTAAGGGGAAGGGGGATGGGGTTAATAAACAGTCTCTATCCGCTCGAATGCTTGCCTATTCTCCCGTCTTGGGTTGCACTTTGATAGCGCCGCCACTGGTATAGGGATAGCCTTCAGGGGGAGGGATAGGAGTGGCAAACCGGCCGCTTTCCTCCAGAGCGGTTAAGTATTGTCTGAAGATAATATAGTTATCTGCCTGGCAGGAAACGGCTATGCTATCACCTTGATGAACAATGGACTCCACCTTAACACCGAATTTTTCGGCTTGGCTCCGAATAGTCACCAGGTCCTCAGTAAAGTAGCCCCCCATATCAACAATGGTCCGATATTCACCAATGGCCTTTTGTAGTGGCTCACGCCTTTGGATTTCAAGCTGCATTTGTTCCAGTTTAACATTGATAACGTTAAATCTTGATTGCAGGCTAGCCGTTTTAGCCGTAGCCTCGTTGGTTATCTGAAATAGAGGAAACAGCAGGGCTAAAGCCATTACGATAACGGCAAAGGAATATAGCTGTTTCCCGGTGGGCCGCCACGGTCGATAGGTATCAGGCAGGAGATTAATCTCGAGTGGTAAAGGTCCACCCTGCCCGGAGTTTTCAAATGACGCCGTTTCCCGCAAGGCGAGTCCGATATTAACGGCATATTGGGAGACGGGCAAGTATGCCGGGAATTCCACTGGCGGTGCCAGTGGCTCAACAGGATAGTCTAACCTAGCCTGCAGTTTCTCCATTAGGGTGATATCCGTGGACATCTGCCCCGTGATGAAGATGGGGATAGTCGTCTCAAGGGGAGTTTCAAGATGGTGCGAGTTATAGAAATCCACCGTCGTCTCTAGGTTTGTCGATAAATGTTCCACCGCGTCTACTTCGTCTACCGCTTTTTCCGTGGTAAGACCATTCTGCTGCCAGGCGATAGTGCGCATGATTTCGGGCACCCCATTGACTACGATAACGATATCAAAGCTGGAGGGCTCAATATTGAGGATAAGAGCCTGCGCTTTATTCACTGCCCTGGTGAGCGCCATAGCCTTGAGTTCCACGATGTGGGGATTGATGCCCACCGCCTTCAAAGCCCGCACCTCATTATCCATCACGTATCTAGGTATACCCACCGTAAGGATCAGCCGCTCGCCTTCATCAGCAGCCATAGTCTGCCATGAGAGATATGTCTTATCTCCAGACAAAGGCATTGTCTCTTTAGCCATCTCTAGAACGGCTTCCTGGGTTGTTGGTGCCGGAGGCAGCTTAGACTCCGGCTGGACACGACTTACCGAATAAAGACCGCTGATGCCGGCAACAACTTTGCTTGCCTTTATGCCATTCGAGGCCATCAGCTGCTTGACCGTCGTGCCCAGAGCCTTCTCATCTGGAACTACTTCCCCTTCACCATTGCCTGATTCAAGGGAGACGACCGCCCATTTTCTGACCACCCCTCCCTTGACTTCCAAGAGTTTGATGGCAGTGCTGTCGATATCAACGGTTACCACCGTGCCGCCTGTCCACTTCCCCGCCATTCTTCTTATGGCTTTCAGAAGCTTACGGACGGCGGTGCCTAAATCAAGGGATAAGACACTCTTTGTCTCGTTTGCTTTCTTTTCCTCCAAGGTCACCTTCTCCTTTTTTATTGCCATCACCAGAGTTCAGTTAACCTCCAGGTTTGGTATAGAGGACAACATTTAGGTTGGCAATAGTTTCCATGTCAACCTTCTCACTACTGAGATACTCGGTCGCGGTAGCTACATCCGGTCCATCAAACTGGCGCACCGTACCGCTCGTCCCGCAGGTGTAGTAATACTGGGTGGTTGGCATTGTCACATAGCTGACGGTCTCAAATTCAGTGCTATTGTCCGTGGAGATTTGGTCATGCTCATAGAGTACATATCCATTCTTCGGGGTGCCAGTCCCGGTATAGCCTTTTTCGGCAACCGTGGTGGTGTTATCAGTGAAAGCCGTCATGTCATTAGTCGCGGTACCGCCATCATAGTTTATCGGGTTAGGTACCTCGGTGAGACCATTATTAGCCATCATCTCAATCACCGCGGCTGACACCTCACGGAACTCCGCTCTCCTCGCGGCCACTTCTTCCTCAAGCCCAATCTCAATCTGTCTAATCTCCACTTTATTCAGCACGATGGTTTCCATCGTTTTGCCTGAATCCAGGTCAGAAATAAAAGACATCACACTGTCATGGTTACCCTTCACCCTGATACCGCTGAGAGATAAAATATGATAGGTACTCTCACCCATCTTCTTTTCTTGGGGACCAGACGGGGGGGGAATGTGGAACTTGCCGTTAGCCGGGTCAACATCAACTCCGCTCTCCCTGGCAATGTCAACAACTATCTGGAGGGCGTCTGGTATCGCCACCGGCGCCAGAGCCAAGTTGGCGTCATCATATTTTGCCTGTAACTCCTCTATACTGGGCAATGGCTTGGAGACGATGAGCATTGTTTTGTCTATTTGTTTCTCCAAGTCTGCCTGTTTTGCCCCCTGCTGCAAATAGACAAAGCCAAGACCAGCATAGATAATCAGGCAAACGCCGATTACCACGACGAATCCCAGTCGGCGAATTCTGGCAAACAAGTTTTCCATTTTTTCCTACCAGTCTTTTCTACCCACACGAATCAGTAGAAGGTGAAGCAAGCACTTTTTACGGCTATCGCCACCTTTCACGCAGTGCCCTTTGCACCGTCTCCTCTATGGTTTCCTCTAGGGTTTTTTTCTCCACCTTCTTTTTCTTTTCTCTCTCTTCCTTCGCGCTTAATTCTCGCATCAACTTGGCCAGCTCTTCCTCATAGAAACCCGCGTATAGTTGCCTGCCTCGTCTCCATCCCACCAGCCAGACCATAGTTAAGCCGAAAAGGGCAACCGGTGCCACGATTTCAATGCCAACATTCTGAAACAGCAAAATGATAACGATAATCAAAACCACGAACAGAAAAACAGCCACGTCAAGGTCCCACCTGGCAATTCTGGCTCTCTCCCGGGCTCTGTGGGCCGCCCATCGTTTGATGTCCCGGTTAGTCTGCTCGGAAACTTTAGCTTCAGCCTGCTCGGTAACTTCAACTTCAGCTTGCTCAGGAACTTTAACTTCAGCCTCCATTCATCCCCTCCTTTCGTTTATATCAAGCATCATTTTCGCCTCACTGGCATCTGAGCCTCCTAATAAATCTGCCATGAGGTGATGGCGATGCCTCCTAATATCAGCGCCATATTGGCATCGATAAGCACCTCACCGGCATCCGTTTGAGAGTCATATGCCGGTACGATGACGACACCCGTATTCCAGCTATAGCTCACGAAGTATTCTTCCTCAGAAAGACCAATGTCTTCAAATATCTTGGGAACGGGGACATCAGACAGCAATAAAACTTCATTATAGTAGCTGCCGGACACATCCTTGGTAGTCACCACCCAGAAGGTCAGGGTCAGTGTCTCACCAGAGGCGATGGACACGGCGTTACCGCCGGGGAACTCATCTTTGGTCCACAGCAGCTTCCAGCGGTCGACGCCGTTTGGATTCTCCAGGCTCTGCTGGGGGTTCAAGCTGGTGAGACCGCTGGTGGAGTTGTCGGTGTAGGTAAACCCGGAAGGGAGATAGTCCGTTATCTCTTCAATATGGTGGGTAAAACCGTCCATGTTGGTGACGTTGATAGTGTACTTGACGTCCGCCTCCACACCCGGCTGGATGATTTCGGGGTCGGAAACTTTGGTCACGGCAATCAGCCCGTCTTCATCGCACACCCCCGGATCGGCCGGACTCCCCACGCTTATGGGGGCCTGGGGACCGCTGATGGTGTCCCAGGGCTTGAGGACGGCCCAGTTACAGTGCACCTCGTTGTTTGGCAATTCGTCGCCCACCTGGAATTTCAGCTCCTTCACCTGCCGGACCTCGAAGTCCCGTATCGGCGAGGTGAAGTTGCCCGAGGCCGGCCAGCGCATCCGTACCTGGTTCTGTTCTACCTCAATTAAAGGGTCCCCGATGCTTTCCCACTCGCCGTCCTCCACCCTCAGGTAACTGCTACCGGCTAGGTAATCACTCGGTTCGAACCCCTTGGGCAGTATGTCGTAAACGGCGTCCAGGCCCTGGGTGTTGTTTTCGCTGATCTGCTCGAGGCGGATGGTATAGGTGTAGACCTGATACGTGTCATTGGGAACGGTGTCAGGGGTAACCGTCTTCGTCGGCTTGACGATGTCATCCGTAGCCAGGACAAGCCCCCCCTCACTTGCCACCGCCCGCATGATAAGGAGGATATCCACCTCTTTACCGCACACGTTGCACGGGAAGCTTACATTATCGCCATCGTAGGTAAAATTAGCCCCCAGACCATCATATAATAACTTCCACAGCACATACTCCTGCGCCCCGTCGGCGACATACAGTGCCTCCACCTCCCGGGTGACGATCTGGCTGCTCTGGAGGGAGGTACCGGTGAGCTTCAGGGCCGGAACGACCAACAACGACCCTATCGCCAGGATTATCAAGACCAGAATGAAAGCCTGTCCCGCTTCTCTTTTCTTCATCACTGTGCCTCCTCCGGCCGCGCATGGCTGATGATGCTGAATTCCAGATTCTCAACCCGTTCCATGATACCCGGACCGGTAGCGGTAAGATTGCAGGTGATCATTTTGCCGTTCTGAATAAAGCCGATAGAGGTAATATGCCTGCCGACAATCTTCGTCGTGCCGTCATAGTTGCGCACCAGCTCGGTGCCTGACAGAGTATAGTTGCTGGAATGGACGGATTCGTTCGCGGCCACAAAGCCAGTATTGTCGATCCAGTTCAGCGAAACCGAGGATTTGGGGACGGGGTCCCCGTCGGTCAGGTCTGTGTTCTGGGCCATCTGAAGGTCCCACTTGAGCCACATAGCCGCATAATGCGCGTCAGTCAGAGCTATCACCTGGTCATTGCTACGCTCTGTGCCCCAGACGATCTGATAGATGGTGAGCAAAGCAACGGTCATCACCATACCACCCACCGCCATTACCACCAATATTTCGATGAGAGTGAATCCTTTCTGTTTCATCTTTTAGTCCGGTACGTGCAGAGTGATAAAACCGGCCTCCCTTCCCGCGATACGATTGTGGTTATCTTCTGGAGGGTCTCATTGGCGCTGCCAGTGCAATTACCAAAAGTGATGCCATCACTGGAGCATTTGATTTCGACAACCATAGTATATTGAAAGGGAATGGTAATGTTCTCCCCAGCATTGGGGTAGGTATCAGCATAGGGAGAAGCTCTGATGGCCTCTAGATAGTCAGCAGCCAGACTCGCCGCGACCACTTTCTCATCAAGGGTGCGGGTACTTCTGGAGTTCGTGTCCATAGCTGTCAGTAAGCCGGTCCCAATAGCCGCCAGAATGCTTACCGCAATCAAAACTTCAAAGAGGGTAAAGCCCCTCTGCTCCCGAAATATTTTAAATTTTCCTTGTAATAGCTGTTTCATAACCTGCCCCAATTACAAATAGTAATCTCCTCTTTCCTCATTTCAGTTTAATTAGTGTTCTATCTCCTTTTTAATTAGCCAAAGGCACCGGTGAGAGTGTACATTGGCATAATCACTGATAGAGCGATGAAGCCGACCAGTAGCGCAATGCCAATGGTACTGAAGGGGCCTATCATTCCCACCATGGTGGCCGCTCTTTCTTCAGCCGCAGTTTCATAAAAATCGGCGACGACTCCCATGGTGAAGTCAAGGGAATTACTTTCCTCACCCACCGCTACCATCTGAACCATAAGAGGTGGAAAGATGGCCAGGCGGCTCATTGGGTCGGCTAATCCCTCCCCCAGAAAAAGCCTCTCATGAACGTGTTCCAAGGCATCACGAAACACTCTATTGGTGGTGGACTGGGGGAGTAACTCCATTATCTCCTGCAATTTCAGCCCGGCACCTACCAGCACGGATAAGCTTCGGGCGAAACGGCCTAATTCTGACATAAGGGCCGGGGGACCAATAAGCGGCATACTGAGCCGCACACGGTCAAGCAACCGCCTTCCGGTGGGCTGTTTCACCAGCCACAGTACCAGGGCAACTAAAAACACCCCGGCGAGGGCAATATAAAGCGTGTGAGTACTGAAAAGTTCGGTTACGGCGATGAGTATCCGGGTGGGCAAGGGCAGTTCCACTTTCATAGCCACGAACATATCCAGCAACTTGGGCATAACCACGGTTAACAGCAAGGCAATTACTGCCACACCAACGCCGAGAACCATCATTGGATAGGTTAAAGCCTTCTTCACCTTTTGTGCCAATAAGGACTGCTTCTCCAGATAATCAGCCATTTGGTGCAAAACCGCTTCCATATTGCCGGTCTCCTCCCCAACCGCAATGGTTCGGCAGTAGATTTCGTTAAAAGCCTTGGGATGCTTGGAAATGGCTTGCGAGAATGAGCCGCCGGCGCGAATTTCATTCAGGACACTGCCCAAAATGCTGGTAAATCCTCGGCTACTGCCTACCTGCCCCTGGAGAATCTCCAGAGCGGGCAGGAGGGAAATACCTGAGCGGAGAAGTGTCGCTAACTGACGGGAGAAGACAATCACATCTCGAGGTTTAACTTGAAAAAGGGAAGGCAAAGCTTCTTCCAAGCTGAACATAGAAGGAGCGACCTCCACGTGTTCCGGAAGGTAACCTTTGTCAATAAGAAGTCGCTCCGCCGCAATCTCGGTGGGCGCCTTGATGTTGCCTTTCACCTGTTCCCCCTGCCTGGTGGAGGCGATATAGCGGTAAGTAAACTCCTTTTGCTTTTTGGGGGCTTCAATGGTTCTTGCCATTACCTCTCCTTAACCGATAGAAGAGACGTTTCGTAAGACTTCATAGGGAGTAGTAACACCTGCTTTTACTTTCAGCATCCCATCATGCCATAGTGAGGCCATGCCCTCTTCACGGGCCTGGATACGAATTTCATCAGAACTGTCACCCTTCACAATCATTCTCCTTATGGTCTCGCGCACCAGCATAACCTCAAAGATTCCGGTTCGCCCCAGATAGCCGGTGCCGGCACAAAAATTACAGCCAGTACCAACATTGAATTCTGAGCGCTCTTCACGCAATTCCTCTTCGTAGGCCTCTCGCTCTTCGGGGCTGACTTCAGTGGGTTGGGAACAATAGGGACAAATGCGACGTACCATTCGCTGGGCAACAACACCAATCACTGCTGAGGTAAGCAGGAAAGGTTCCAATCCTAGGTCTATCATTCGGATGATGGTACTCACCGTATCGTTGGCATGAACCGATGAGAGTACCAAATGGCCGGTCAGGGCTGCCTGGGTACCTATTTGCGCCGTCTCGGCATCACGTATCTCCCCTACCAGAATAACATCAGGATCGAGCCTCATACAGGCTCTAAGCCCGGTAGCAAAAGTAACCCCGGCCGTCGGGTTGACTTGCATCTGATTAATATTAGTAAAGTGATACTCTACCGGGTCTTCAATGGTAATGATATTACGCCCAATGGCATCAAGTTGGTTCACGGTGGCATACTGAGTGGTGGTCTTACCCGAACCGGTAGGGCCACTGATTAATATCATGCCAAAGGGAGTCTTCACCATCTGCATGTATCTCTCCAAAACGTCGGGCAGAAAGCCTATCTCTGGTAAAGGTAGAAAGGCAAAGGCCTTATCCAGGATACGCAGCACCGACATTTCTCCGTAGACAGTGTTTGAAGTAGCCACCCGGATGTCCACCTCTCTATCACCCATATCAAAGGTAATTTGACCATCCTGAGGACGGCGGCGCTCAGCAATATTCAGTCCGGCCATTATTTTCAACCGGGAAAGCAATGGCGCATGCACACTCAAAGGTAATGTCATCACATCACTCAAAATACCATCAATGCGGTAGCGCACCCGTAGTTTGTCCTCCTGAGGCTCAACATGGACGTCAGAAGCCCGGTCTCTCACTGCCTGCTTGATAAGCAGGTCAATAGCACGGACAACGGGGGCTTGAGCGATGGCTTCAGCCGAGACCCGTGCCTCTCTCAGCCCTATCCCCGCGCTCCGATAACGGGTGGGGATTTGACTCAGTTGTTCTTCAATCTCCCCGCCGATCCGGTAGTTGAGGTCAATCATCTCTTGAATATCCTGGGAAGTACTAATCACCGGTTCGATTCTCTTCATCGTCACTGCTGCCAGGTCCTCAATCGCCTCGATGTCCTTCGGGTCTTCCATGGCAAGTACGATGGCACCATTATTCGTATCTACGGGAATAACACTATATTTCCTAGCAACTGACTCAGGGATTAACTTCACTGCCTCGGCTTTAACTCCCTCTTTCTTCAGATTAATGAAGGGGATTCCCAGTTGCAGGCTGGTAAAGAAGGCCAGTTGCTGCGGGGTGACGAACCGCTGTTGCAGTAGAACGCGCTCAAACCTATCGCCAGTCTCAGTTTGCAGATCTCGGACACGCTGTAACCTTTCCTCGGTAATAAGCCCGGCTTCAACCAGTATCTGACCTAGGTCTTTCCGCGATCTTTTCTTTGGCGACTCCATTTTCTTCTCCTCAAGGTAACTTGACAAGTAAAACCCCGCTTTGGTAAGCCCCAGTGATTATCCATAGACTAGAGACGTTACCCCTGCTTCAGGGTTAGATTGATTCTTCTTACCCCCCTTCTATCCTTGACAAAGCTGTCTTTTCCAAGTTGTTCGGGTGTTACTTCTGCCTCAGGTATCTTTGATGATAAGACACTAATTAAAGGAATCGGCTTATCTAAGACAACTGTTATCATAGTGCCCCGATTCCAAGACCCGCCGGTACGAACAAATTTTATCTCCGGCGTCGTTTGCAGGTAGTTATACAATTTTGACACTATATTTGGGTTTACCGGTACATCCATAGCTAGCTCTACCTGACCGGTATAAAGAGACTGGCTATCCCGCTTCAGAGAGACAGGTTTGGTGCCATATCCTTCCTTTTCAGAGTGCTGCCCTAAAGACTCTTCCACTGCCGCTGGCACCGGTTCAGAGATAGCCACTTCTTCTCGGGGTTGATTGGATTCCTCTGACTTTTCTTCAGCAGCCTCTTTCGCCATGGATAGATTATCTTCTGTCTCTTTTTCGGCGACTGTTTCCGAACTCTCCTTTATTCCCTCAGCTTCTTTTTTAGCTTGAGCAATAATTCTGGCAGCTTCCTCCTCAGCCTCCGCTTGCGCCCTCATCTTGATACTGGCAACTATCTGCTCGGCATCCTTTATCGCTGTCTTGAGAATTAAACCAACTGAAGTCGCAGGCGAAGCCTCAAGCTGCGTCACCAAATCATTATCAAAGTCAACCACCTGCTGCTCCCCCTCCATCCCGTTTTTGTCAGTATCTAAATTCTTTTCCTCTAACTGCTTCCTCTTCTGTTCTTCGGTCGCACTCCGCCGACCAAGCAATCGAAACATTAGGACTAACCTCCCACTTTAACCGGTACCATTTTCACTTATGTTTACATAATGATGCCAAATTTCCAAATGGCAAATCCCACATATACCAAGTCTATTTCGCAAATGGACTATTGTCAATGGTACTTTAGTGTGACCCCCTGCTCAGTTGCCCACTTTTTGACCTTTACTCTTGCCTGACGCGGTTACATGTCAATACCACCTTTGGATGATATTTTTTATCCAGTTGTCCACTTTTATAATTCCATCTTAGCATGCCGAAGTTAAATATCGGTTAAAATCACGTTACAATTTGGTTACATTTCACCACAATTTTATAATTCAGCTTAGTCCAGAGAAGATTACTTACCTGTCACGGCGAGGCAAACTCTTGATGGCCATCTCCTAATAGAGGAACGAGGCAGTCATCGTGCCGAAACTTAATGGTAATCCAGATTTTGGTTGGCGGCAGCGAACTAACGGTGTAAAACGCTATTGTCCTAGGTAAAATAGGTATACTGGAAGCCCTATTTGAAAAAGAGTGTGCTTTTGCGTTATAAATATAAGAGCATTTGGCCAGTTTCATTAAAGAAAGGGGTTAAGTTTGGCGAAAAAGAAGGTAGAGAAACCCCAGCGCATATTTACTAAGCGGCAACTTTCCCGGTGGCAGCAGCAGAAGAAGAGACAGCGCATCATTCTTGGCGTGGGTATCTCCACTATTGTCGCTGTTTTAGCGATTATTGGGGTGGGGTGGTATCTTGGTCAGTATCAACCACTGCATCAAACGGCAATTAGAGTAAATGATACTGAATTTAATATGAAGTACTATATCGAGATGCTTAAAGTCGATAGTTGGAATCAACCTGCTTCATACCTGCCATATCTGGCTGATGATGTGGTGAAAAAAATCGAAAGGAATGAACTGATGAGGCAAGGGGCCTTGAAACTGGGAATCAGTGTCAGTGATGATGAGGTCAAAGAGGAACTCAAAAGTTATAATCTGCCTAATGAGGATATCCAAAGGGATTTGATTCATACCAAGCTGGTGATAGACAAGCTACTAAATGAACACTTTGAGCAGCAGGTACCGCTGTCTGCCGAGCAGGTGCATTTAATGGCGATGCTGCTGGAAAGTGAGGAGCAGGTAACTGAGGTTAGAGCCAAGCTGGAGAATAGTGAGAGCTTTACCGAACTAGCCGAAGAGCTCTCCTTAGACTATTTTTCGAAAATCAATCAGGGTGACTTTGGCTGGCACCCTGAAGTTATCTTGAATGAATTGCTGGGGGCTTCCATCGTAGAGGATGTCTTCAGCGCTGAAGTAGGGGTGTTAAGCCAGCCGATATACGATGAGGAAGTCAGTAAAGAAGTAGGCTACTGGCTGGCCAGGGTCTTAGACAGAAATGAAGAGGAAGAAGAAGCTCAAATTGAGGTAATGTTGCTGGGCAATGAAGCCGAGGCACAGGAGGTAATAAGCAGACTGGAGGCAGGTGAAGACTTCGCCACTCTGGCTAAGGAGTTTTCCCGACTTGAAGGAGTTGAGGAAAACGAGGGAGAATATGAGATAACCACGGGTATGATAAGCCCAGTAGTAGATGAGTTTGTTTTTAACCCTGAGACAGCACTGAAAACGATAAGCGAGCCAATTCGTGACGACACTATCACCACTGAAGGGGGTTACTGGCTAATAAAGGTTATAGCCAAAGATGAGGATAGACGGATAGATAAGGAAGACAGAGATTTGCTAAAGAGTAGGGCATTAGAGGAGTGGGTCTCCTCCCTGTGGGATGACCCGGAAAACGAGGTGGATGATAGTTATCTCGATGATGAGAAAAAAAGCTGGGCAATAGAACAGGCAATGAAGGGCTAGGCCCAAATAGAGGTACTAAGGGAATGAAAAAACGAAGCATTGGCATCGGGCTAATGGGATTGGGGATAGTTGGTGGACAGGTGGCTAAAGTTTTAACGGAGAAGGCAGATATTTTAGCGGAGCAAGCCGGCTGTCCTCTGGTCCTGCGCAAGATACAGGTATTACCTGTCGACCTGGATAGAGAGCAGGCACGTGAGATGCCAGCCGAACTTTTTACCACTGATGATGACGAGTTTTTCGCCGAACCCGGGATAGACATCATTGTTGAGGCGATAGGGGGAGAGAACCCGGCCCGAGAGTACTTGAAGCGAGCCATATCAAGTGGCAAGCATGTGGTCACCTCGAACAAGGAGGTTATTGCCAAACACGGCGCGGAGTTGCAAGCTCTAGCGCAAAAGCACGAGGTGGGGTTGCGCTACGAAGCCAGTGTCGGCGGCGGCATTCCCTTGATTACCCCTTTTAAGTATGAGCTGGTAGCCAATGAAATAAGCGGTATTTACGCTATCATTAATGGGACGACCAACTATATTCTCACCCGGATGGCTAAGGAAGGCATAGATTTCCCTGCCGCGCTGAAAAGCGCCCAGGAATTAGGCTATGCTGAAGCCAATCCCGAAAATGATATCGAGGGAATAGATGCTCACTATAAACTGGCCATCCTTGCCTCTCTAGCCTTTCAGAGCGAAGTTCGACCTGAAGACATTTACCGTGAGGGAATTTCTAGAATCGGCAGCCGTGATTTCCGCTATGCTCAAGAGCTAGGGTTCGCCATTAAGCTGCTGGCAATTGCCAAACAGTCTGACAACTCAATTGAAGTACGGGTTCACCCGGTTTTCATTCCGGAAGACTCCCTGCTGGCTAAGGTTGACGGAGTCTACAATGCCATCCTAGTGGAAGGCGACCTGATTGACAAGGTGCTTTTCTACGGCCAGGGTGCCGGTCCCTATCCCACCAGCAGCGCTGTTATCGCTGACATTGTGGCCTCGGCGCAGGACATCGGCTTTGGTGTTGGCAATAGAATCAAGTGGAAATTAGCGCCGGGCAAGAGGATTAAACCAATGGCGGAAATCGAAACGCAATATTACCTCCGGATGAATTGCGCGGACCGTCCCGGTGTTTTAGCTCAGATTTCCAAAGTTTTAGGTGACCTCTCGATAAGCATCGCCTCAGCCATCCAGAAGGAGGCGGATATGACCGCCCAGACTGCCGAAATTGTCCTCATGACCCATCCGTCTCCAGAAAAGGGGCTGCAACAGGCGCTGGACAAGATAGCACGGCTTGAAGTGGTTAAAGAGATAAGTAACTTCATTCGCGTTGAGAATATTTAATCACCGGATAAAAGACACGGTTATTTAGGACGATGCGGAAAACAGGAGTGCTATTTAAATACAAAGACCTCTTGCCGATTACCCCCAAGACCCCGCTATTTTCCATAGGGGAAGGGGATACCCCTCTGGTCAAATGTGACGGGTTAGCGGAGGAAGTCGGTTGCGGTGAGCTATACGTCAAGCTGGAAGGGTGTAATCCCACCGGTTCGTTTAAGGACCGGGGTATGGTAGTTGCCGTAGCTAAGGCACTGGAAGCAGGTAGTAAAGCCATCATGTGTGCTTCCACCGGTAATACCAGCGCCTCCGCGGCTGCCTATGCGGCTTATTGTGGGCTGACCGCGATTATTGTCGTTCCTGAAGGTAAAATTGCACTGGGTAAGCTGGCACAGGCAATTGTCTATGGGGCGAAAATATTGACCATCGATGGCAATTTTGACCGGGCGCTAAACATAGTACGAACTCTAACCGAGAAGCATCCGGTTACTCTGGTAAACTCCCTTAACCCCCACCGTATCGAGGGGCAAAAAACGGCTGCCTTCGAGATTATTGACGTTCTGGGTGAGGTGCCAGACTACCTTTTTATTCCGGTAGGTAATGCCGGTAACATTACCGCTTACTGGAAAGGTTTTGTGGAATATCACCAAGCCGGCAGAACCAAAAAGGAACCCAAGATGATGGGATTTCAAGCCGAAGGGGCCGCCCCCATTGTCCGCGGCTATGCCATCGAAAAACCAGAAACGGTAGCCACGGCAATACGAATCGGGAACCCAGCCAGCTGGCAAAGGGCAGTTGCCGCTCGCGATGAATCCGGTGGCATCATTAATATGGTCAGCGATGATGAAATCTTATCTGCCCAAAAACTTCTGGCGACCAAGGCCGGTGTCTTTGGCGAGCCGGCTTCAGCGGCTTCCCTAGCCGGACTTATCAAGCTCTCTCATCAGGGGACGAACTTCTCAGGAAAGAGAGTAGTTTGCGTCATTACTGGTACTGGTTTGAAGGATACTGATACCGCCTTGAAAGACGCCCCGCCCTTTCTTCAGCTTCCAGCTGATATCACCGCGGTGGAGCAAGCTTTAGGCTGGAGCTAACCGCGCTGGCGAGCGAAGCAGAGTCCGAGGGAAATGAGTCAACCATACGAAGCCCAGACGATTACGCCAGATGAAAAAGGCTATTCATCTGAAGCAGTAGGCTATCTTTTAAGCCGGTTTGGCTTATTAGTCTTACTGGGATTTCTCCTGATAGCTGCCTGGAATGGTCAGGTGGTGATAGTCATCCTGCTTGGTTTAGCCCTTTCCGTCGCCGGCCTGGCTAGATTGTGGAGTCGGTTCTCCTTGGTCGGTGTTCACTGCCAGCGTTTTCTAAATGAGCAACGTGCCTTCCCCGGGGAAAACATAGAATTGAGATTACGGCTGGCAAATCGCAAGCTCCTGCCACTTCCTTGGGTGCAGGTTGATGATGAGATACCTGACCAGTTGGCACCGTTAGATACTTCCTTGCCGCCGGGAAGTCGGCCCGGATTCAGTCTGCTGAGCCATGCCGGGGCACTCCTGTGGTACACTGGAATAAACTGGCGGTACCACTTGCGCTGCCAGAAGCGGGGGTATTACACGCTGGGGCCAATCAAAGTAACCTCCGGGGATATTTTTGGCCTGTACCCCCGTTCCACCACCCAGCCACTCACTGACCACGTCATCGTTTATCCCAGGCTCTTCTCGATTGCGCAATTAGGCATCCCATCATTGTATCCACTAGGGGAAACCCGGGCGGAGCGGCGCATTTTTGAAGACCAGACCCGCACCATTGGGGTGCGTGATTATAGCCCCCATGATAGTCTCCGGCACATTCACTGGAAAGCCAGCGCCCGCCACCAGAAGCTGCAGGTGAAAGTCTTCGAGCCAACGACCACCCTGAAAGTGGCGCTCTTTCTGGCCGTTGACAGTTTTCAGGGCGATAGAGTGAGCGACGACGACTTCGAGCTGGGCATCAGCGCCGCCGCTTCCATTGCCAACTATGCGATAGAGCAGGACAGCCAGGTAGGACTCTTCGTCAACTCACGTCTTCCTGACTCCGGACAGCCGATAAGAATTCCCCCCGGTGGTGGCCTCCATCAGCTGATCAATCTACTGGAGGCACTGGCGAAGGTGGTTTCAGTCTCCAGCAGCTCTTTTGAGGGATTCTTTCAGGAAGAGTGGGGTAGCCTCCCCTGGGGAACAACGCTCATTCTGGTAATTGCCAGACCTTCGGCAGCCTTGCCGGAGTTGCTGACCAGTCTCCGTGAAGCCGGATACAAATCGGTAGTCATCCAGATTGGCGAGCCAGAGGGGGAGGGAGCTGAGCAGGCTACCGCCTGGTATAATATCACGGGTACCGGAGACCCGATTGGATTGGCATCTGGAGGGTCCAGATGAAGCTAAACTGGCGTCAGAGCACCTTCTACGCCACCACCATTGGTATGGAGGGCTGCTGGCTGTATGCATTACTTATTATGTTAAATAATCAGGTGACTGATGGCCGCCTGTCAGTTTTCGGGCTCTTACTGCTCTATCCCCTGGCTTTTGGCCTGAACGGACTGTTACTCTGGCTGAGGTGGCACCGAGTCTATCGAGATATAATCAATGTTATAGCCTGCGGCATCGCAATACTGCTCATAATAAAAGCTCAACTCTTCAGCGGCCTAGCATTATCCGATATCACCTGGCTTCTCACCTTACCCAGGGCAATAGCTAATATTTTCTACGCCTTTGCCCCCGAGCTTCTGATTCTGGTGAGCAGCGCCGTTCTCTGGTGGTTAGGTCGGCGTCTGTCCCGTATCCAGGTCAGCTTTGCCAACTCGGTCAGCGAATTCCAATTCGGGCTCGCCATCCTGCTCATCGTCTTTTTTGTTGCCTCTCTGCTAGAAGTTCAGCTTGCCAATTCAGTGCTGATAACGCTGACCTTTTTCCTATCCGCCCTGCTCGGAATATCTATAGCCCATGCCCAGGAAGGCACCAGCTGGTTAGCCGGCTTGCACCAAGGTCACTGGTCCGGGCTTTTGCTGGTCAGCATCAGTCTGA
>SMTZ1_10003473_pt1 | contig 15833 bp, 13 predicted proteins | sample DeeMarSWOR136_30_FD_25667 | JGI IMG/M metagenome (IMG submission 25667)
TATCCTTTGTACGTGCCGCTTGAATAAAATCTTGCACGATCAAGAAGTATCCCGCAAAGCCCATTTTTTTAATCACACCTAATTCATAATCCAATCGCTCAATTATTTTATGATCCGCCTTTTTATATCTTTCCCTGATCCCTTTATGCGCCAGTTTTTCTAAGTAATCATTCGGTGTTACACCACGTTCAGAAGCTGGAATGGGAAATTCTGGCAAGTAGCGCTGATTAAAAGCAATCTCTAAATTTATTTTATCTGCTATCTCTAAAGTCCGTTCGAGTACCTCGGGACGATCTTTAAATAAGGTATACATTTCCTCCGGCGATTTAAGATAGAGCTCTTGCGTATTGTATCGCATGCGGGTAGGATCATCGCGGTCTTTACCAGTTTGCAAACATAATAAAATATCATGCGCAGCACTATCTTTCTTGTATAAATAATGAACATCATTGGTTGCTACAACGTTAACCCCCATCTCTTTGCCTAGATCATATATCTGCGGATATATGCTGTACTCTTCTGCTATGCCATGATCTTGAATTTCAAAATAAAAATCATCCCCGAATAACTCTAAATAATATTCAGCGCTTTCAATCGCTGCTTCTTTTCTGCCTTGTCTAAGTTTATATGCAATTTCCCCTTTAAGGCATGCCGTTAGCACAATTAAACCTTCGGAAAATTCCTTTAATATCTCTTTGTCTATGCGCGGACGATAATAGAAACCTTGGAGATAGGCATAGGATGACAGTTTTATTAGATTACGATAGCCCGTTTGATTCTTTGCCAATAAAACGACATGATAAGAATACGGTTCACCTTCAATTTGTTTTTGAAGACTGCGTTCCCTGGGCGCAATGTAAGCTTCACAACCAATAATCGGTTTAATACTTTTACTCTTTGCCTGGGTATAAAATTCCAGTGTGCCAAACATGTTACCATGGTCAGTAATGGCAATACTGTTCATACCCAGGTGCTTTGTTTCCGAAACGAGTCTACTTATTTTGGCAGCCCCATCGAGCAGACTGTAATGTGTATGTGTGTGCAGATGGACAAATGACATAATATATTAAAAATATTTAAGTTATAATAATTACTTTTGCGTTCCGATGAATATGACGTTCATTGTTTACAATCTTTCAATTTAAGCCCAGCTTCGATTATTGTCAAAAGGAATTAGTAAATTTTTTTCGAGTATTTACATGTCCTTACGTATAACCAAAAAATTTATCAAATTACATTTAGGTAATAGAAGACTTTTTGAATATTTATAATTAATTTGTAATTTCTCTCCGCATATTCCACAATAACAATCCAATAATTGAAGGAGTCCTTAGCAATGGCAACTGTAAAACCATTCCGTGGTTTACGTCCTGTAGTTGAACTGGCTGAAAAGGTAGCTAGTCCTCCTTATGATGTAATTACTAGTGATGAAGCGCGTAAAATGGCCATGGATGATCCTTATTCCTTCCTGCATGTGACCAAACCGGAAATTGATTTAGAACCCACTATTAATTTATATGACGCAAAAGTTTACGAGCAGGGAGTCAAAAATTTCAAAAAATTTTTAAAAGATAAGATATTCATTCAAGATGAAAAACCGTATTTTTATCTTTATCGCCAAATAATGGGCGATCATCAGCAGACGGGATTAGTTGCTTGTGCCTCTGTTGCTGAATATAATGATAATATAATTAAGAAGCATGAATTGACACGGTTAGATAAAGAGGATGACCGCCTTAATCATATCTTAACTTTAAAGGCACAGACAGGCCCTGTCTTCCTTACCTACCGTGCAAAGGAATCAACAGCGGTATTGTTTAATAAATGGACTGCTACAGAACCAGTTTATGATTTTTTAACACATGATGGCATAAGACATACCTTCTGGGTCATCAACGACCAAGATACCATCTCAAAAATTGAAGAGCAGTTCAAAGCGATTGACTGTTTATATGTCGCTGACGGACATCATCGTTCCGCCGCTGCCTCAAGAGCCTGTACAACGTTAAAAAAGAACAACCCAAATCATTCAGGAAAGGAAGAATATAACTTTTTTCTTACGGTAATCTTTCCTCATAGTCAAATGCAAATTCTCGATTATAACCGTGTAGTAAAAGATCTGAATGGACTTTCCGTAGAAGAATTTCTCGAACGCCTAAGTGAAAAATTTTTAATCCGAGAATTTTCGTCTGCACACGGTTATAAGCCGTCTGTTAAACATGATTTCGGGATGTATGTTAACGGAGTATGGTACCGCCTTTCAGCTATTCCTGGTAGTTGGGATGATTCCCAACCAACCAAAAGACTTGATGTAAGCATCCTCTATGATAACGTATTGCAGCCGATATTAGGTATTGGTGATGTTAGAAAAGATAAGCGTATAGATTTCGTAGGAGGAATTCGCGGCCTGGAAGGTTTGCAAAAACGTGTCGATAATGGTGAAATGACCGTAGCTTTTTCCTTGTTCGCCACGCGGATCGAAGAGTTATTGGAAATCGCGGATGCAGGTGAAATAATGCCACCAAAATCTACATGGTTTGAACCCAAATTATGCAGTGGTCTGGTAATTCACCTTTTAAATTAAGAACCTTTAATTCCGAACCTTTCCATCATAGAATAAAGCCTGCGTCTCGTGATCCCAAGATATTCGGCAGCCCGGGTCTTATTTCCACCCGCCTTTTTCATTGCCGTAATGATTAGCCTTTTCTCTAATTCATCGAGTTTAATACCTGCATCTGGAATTTCATCTAAATTCCTGCGCAAGCCAGGCAACTGTATTTCTGAGGGCAGATGTTCAATATCAATGGTGGTATCGGCCACAATTGCTGCCCGTTCAAGAATATTAATTAGTTCTCTAACATTACCCGGCCAGTCATACTCCATGAGTACCTTCTTTGCCTGATGTGTAATGCCTTTTGTACCAAATTTACTCAAGAAATGTTGAATAAATTCCGGTATATCCTCTTTATGTTCTCTTAATGCTGGCAGATAGAGCGGAAAAATATTTATGCGGTAAAATAAATCTGAGCGAAATGTTCCCTGCTCGATCATTTCTTCCAGATTTCGATTGGTGGCTGCAATAACCCTTGCATCCACGACAATTTTCTCTGAACCGCCGACTCGGATAATTTCCTTATTCTGCAAGAGACGGAGTAGTTTGGCTTGAATACCCAATGGTACATCCCCAATCTCATCAAGGAATATGGTGCCGTTATGTGCCAATTCAAAAATACCAATTTTTCTTTGCATGGCACCGGTGAAGGCCCCTTTCTCGTATCCAAAAAGCTCGCTCTCCAATAAATTTTCAGGTACCGCTGCACAGTTTACTGTAATAAACTTATTCTGTGATCTATAGCTTTTATAATGGATTGCCTCGGCTATTAACTCTTTACCTGTTCCACTTTCACCGCGCAGAAGAACCGTTACATCGCTGTCGGCAACTTTGTTGATGAGTTTATACACTTCACGCATTTTCTCGCTCTTACCTATAATGTTTGGCATATGAAGCGAGCTTACTTCCTCTTTTAGTTGCAGGTTCTCTGCAGCCAGTTTTTTTTGTTGCATGATGCGTTGGATGCGAATGGATAATTCATCCAACTCAAACGGTTTGATTAAATAATCATAAGCACCTAAACGCATGGCTTCAATTGCAGTTTGTTGCGATGCAAAAGCTGTCATTAATATAACCTCTGCCGCGGGTTGTGATTCTTTTACTGCTTTTAATACTTGCAGCCCATCAATCCCTTGCATCTTCAGATCTGTAATTATCAGGTCATAATTCTTAGACCCATTCAGAATTTTAAGTGCCACCTGACCGGAGAAAGCCATATCGATTGTGTGATTTTCAAGCTCTAAACCAGCTTTAATCACTTTGCACATGCGTTCTTCATTGTCAACAACAAGGATTTTAGCCATGAATATTTGGTGAGGTTTATTTTAGAATTGCACGAAGTAGAATCAAAAAACCTTTTTTTATATTTCCAACCAGTTTCAGGTTTTTACTAGCTTCTGTATAATCATTATTTAGCTCAACTGCTTTTTCCAATTCTCGTACAGCTTGTAAGAAAAGGTGGCGACATTGAATAATGTGAACAGTCCCCATCTCATTCCAATAATCAGCAAAATCTTTTCGTTCCGCAGTTAATTTCAGAATTCTTTCTTCATACGCTTCCAGCTCCTTATAATCCAGTTCACGTCCGCCATACATAAATCTCAGATAAAACGATTCTACCAGTGTATCTATCTTTAGATACGTAATTAATTTTAATTGTAACTTTTCTAAACTAGAGAGAATTTCTGGTAGATTCCCTTCGCTAATATTGTTCAGCGTATTATCAAATGTCTCTAGCCAGTATTCATCTTTATAACGTTCCAGCTCCATCAGGGACTTAATATATCGTATAACGCGTGATGGTATGACCGCCCGTTCATGCATATCTGAATCTGCGACGGTGCTACGAAACAAGGCTACCCCAAGATTAAAATTTGCTTCCGCATAATCTGGATTTTTTTTAAGAGCCTGCTGTAAAATACTCGTTGCTTTTTGATACTCCTGCATAAATGTCAACGCCACGCCCAGACTGTTGGCCAGGTCAGGATATTCAGAATTGGCTTTGTATGCTTCTTTTAAGATTTCCACAGCCTTTTTATATTCTCCGATTCGCATATAACATCGCCCCAAATTCATGTAAGCCGGAATAAAATCTGGTTTTAATTCAATCGTCTGTTGAAAGTTTTTTATGGCTTCCGAAATAATGCTGCGATAATAAAAGATAGCCCCCAATTTGAAATGCGCAAGGTATAGCTTTAACGGGCGAATTTTAGATTGAATATAGAAGAGCATATTGATCTCTTCTATGGTATCTTTATGTAAATCTGCGGTTCGAGATTTAAGATAATTAATTTGTGCCTTCTGGTCTTCGGGATCCCTTATTTTAAAAGATAATTCTTTAGAGGATATAAACTTACCTTTTTCAAAAACCTCGCTCAGGATGGACTTTTTGTCTGGTATACTACCGGTATGAATATAAAATTCTCTTGAATCAATATTGAGCTTACTATGAAGTATAATGCTCTTCAAATAGGATCCCTAGCTTTTAAAATTAAAATATATCACCCTGTTTTCTAATTTTCAACTCATTATTTATTTACTGTAAGTCAACTGAAATATAATAAAAAAATACCCCATAAGTTATAAATATTATCGTATAAATTAATGATTAGTTAAAGTAAGCCGGAGAAAATTGCTCAAATCCCGAATATAATAAATATACCTAAAGATTTCCTAGCTTGATGTGTTTTTAACTGTGGCTTGAGATATCAACTTATTGAGTTTATATTTTAAAATATCTGCATCAAATGGTTTACAAATGCAATCATCAGCTTCTTTCAGAATGGAAAATTCATTCTGACCATCTTCATCCATAAACATATAAATAACAATAGTCTTGACCTCCGGTTTCTCAACCTTAACAGATTTTAATTTTTCTTTAAGATCTGGATCTGGCGTGTCTAAATCTATTATAATAAAATTGATATTGTATTTACTAATATATTCAACCAATAGAGAAGTACCAGCCATGGCATACACCAAAAAGGTGTCCTCTAAATATAAGCGGATGCTGTTAGCTAAATCGTTATCATGCTCTATTATTAAAACCGATAAAGGGAAATTTTGCCTGGAATTCATACCTGAATAAGAAGCAAAATATATGCCATATAAAACTGCACAATAATAAACAACAGCAATTTTTACTATTTTTTAACAATTTTTATTTATAAATGTAGGAATGGAAGAAGTCCAATTCTTCGTTAATAGGAAAGATGAAGGGAAAATTCTTATAAATGGGAAATTTTTTTAGCAAATACGAGGTAGTTGTTCACCGGCTAACATATCAATAATACGTTGCCCTCCAATTGCGGTCTCCATAAATACTTTACCTGGCGGATCACCAATCACTTCACCAATTATACAGGCGTTTTGTCCATATTTATATTTTTGCATAATAGTTAATACTTGATCAACCTTGGGAGCGGGACAAAATACAAGGCATTTACCTTCGTTGGCAATATACAAAGGATCCAATCCAAGTATTTCACATGCGGACTGTACTTGAGGTAAAATTGGAAGTGCTGATTCCACTATTTTTATGGCAATTTTTGATTGTCGGGCAATTTCATTCAAGGTTGTAGCGATCCCACCTCTGGTAGGATCTCTTAAGGCATGTATTTCAGGTACTGTTTCTAATATTTCAGCAACGAGATGATTTAATGGCGCCGCATCGGTCTCAATATTTACCTCCAACTTAAGTCCTTCGCGACTTGCCATCACAGCGATACCATGTTGTGCAATAGGCCCATTGATAATTATCACATCTCCAATTTGCGCATTATGTCCACTCACATGCGCCCCGGAAATTGGTTCGCCGATGCCAGAGGTGTTGATAAAAATTTTATCCACAGCCCCATGGGGTACAACCTTGGTATCACCAGTAACAATGCGAACTTGCGCCTCTTCAGCAGAATCTTGCATAGACTTTAAAATCAATTCTAATTGAGCGACAGAGAATCCTTCTTCCAGGATGAAACCCACACTTAAAAATAGTGGCCTGGCACCCAGCATGGCAAGATCATTCACCGTACCGCACACTGCTATTTTACCTATGTCTCCCCCCGGAAAAAATATAGGATCCACGACATATGAATCCGTAGAAAAGATGATATTCTCGGCTGAGAAGTTTAAACGAGCCGCATCATCCAATTGCAAAAGGGCAGGATCATTAAAATATTTTAAAAATAACTCAGCAATTAGAGCGTGTGAAAGTGTGCCCCCACTTCCATGTCCTAATAATATGTTATTATTTTCCATAAACTCTATTCACGAATTTATGACCGTTCATATTTATACCATGCGGCACAGCTACCTTCAGAGGAGACCATGCAGGCACCAACGGGATTCTCTGGTGTACATGCAGTGGTAAAAAGAGCACAATCTATTGGCTTCGAGATTCCCTGCATCACCTGGCCGCAAATGCAAGCGCTATTTTCCTTGGTGGGTTCTACCTTTACTGAAAATACCCTTTCCGCATCAAAAGCTCGATATTTTTGCGCTAATTTTAATCCACTTCCCGGGATTGTACCAATGCCACGCCAGTCACTGGTACATTCTTCGAATACTTCAGACATTAATTTTAAGGCGATTGGATTTCCCTCCACCGTTGCAACACGTGAATATTGAATCTCCACAGCAGGTCTGTTATTTATAAATTGATTTAAGAGCATATCAATCGCCTCTAAGATATCTAACGGTTCGAATCCTGCAATAACACAGCATTTACCGTACTTTTCAGCTAAAAATTCATAAGGTTTTGAACCGATAATGGTGCTAACATGGGCAGGACAGATGAAACCATTAATTTTAACCCCTGGATTACCTGCAATTACTTCCATGGGCCGTGGCATTGTTTTATGGGCACAGTAAACAAAGTAGTTCTGCACATTTTCTTCCCTGGCTTTGATTAGCGATGCAGCAATAGTAGGTGCCGTCGTCTCAAAGCCTACGCCAAGAAATATGATTTTTTTATCGCTATTCTTCTTTGCTATATTTAAAGCATCTATGGTAGAATATACAATGCGGATGTCGCAACCTACCGCGCGTTCTTTCTCCAGGGAGGTGCTTGATCCCGGTACACGCATCATATCGCCAAACGTTGTGATGATCATACCATCGAGTCTGGCAAAGGCAATGGCTTTATCTAAATAACTGTTTGGAGTAACACATACGGGACATCCAGGCCCCGATATCAATTCTATATTTGATGGTAATATTTTTCTGATACCGTATCGCGCAATGGCCATCGTGTGCGTTCCGCAGACTTCCATGACCTTTATTTGTGTTATTTTTTCAGCTTTGCGTTGAATTGTTTTAGCAAGAAGCTTGGCTAACTCAGGATCTCGGAATTCTTCAAGATATTTCATAGCATTCACCTTCAGGGAAATAGTTTTATCTCTGATCACATTTGCATACGCATTTGTTGTGCGTTATGTATGCCCCAATATGCTTGTCCCAGAGAAATTCCACCGTCATTAACCGGTACCTGTACATTGGTATAAACCTGAAATCCTTTTTTCTTTAGTGCCTGTTGCAAACCTTCAAGAAGTAGTATATTCTGAAAGCAACCCCCACTCAGTACAACGGTATTAATATTTTTTTCATCATATATCTGCATCGCGATTTCAGTAAACACTTCTATGAGCGCCTCATGAAACGCTCTGCTGATAGATTGAGGTAATTGTCCATGTAACATTAAGTTAACAGTTGCATTGATGATGTCACCAGCATCAATAGTAATTTTATCATTCTGTCTTACCAACCTGAATTTTCCGATAGCAGCTGTAGTTTCTTCGCTACATTTTTGCGCCTGTGCTTCTAATATTATTGCCGCCTGACCTTCATAGGAGACACGTTCTCGAATACCCAATATTGCCGCCACAGCATCAAAAAGCCTACCGCAACTGGATGTAAGTGGTGCGTTTATTCTCTTTTGCAGCATCTGGATTATAATATCTATTTCACCTGAATGTTGCGGAAATAATTTTTGCAACAATTCTTTATGTGGACCTAAATAGTGTTGGATATAGGCAACAGCCATGCGCCAGGGTTCTTGAATTGCCTTTTCTCCACCGGGCATAGGAACAGTTTTAAAATGAGCATATCTTTCAAATGATTCTATATTACATATTAAAACTTCACCACCCCAAATTGTACCATCTAAACCAAATCCTGTACCGTCTAAGGCAAAACCAACCACATTATCTTGAAGACCCTGTTCAGCCATGACACTTAGAATATGAGCGTAATGATGCTGTATTCCCAGATATGGTACCCTGGCATGCTCAAAAACCCATTTTGTCGAGAGATAATCCGGGTGTAAATCATGAATGATATATTTTGGAATTATTTCGAAAATATTTTCCAGGTGTGCAACCGTTTGCTCGAATGCAATTAGTGTTGCTAAATTCTCTAAATCACCGATATGCTGGCTAACAAAAGCAAATTGGTCTTTTGTGAGACATACGGTATTTTTAAGATGACCACCGACTGCAAGGATCGATGGTCCTTTTTCTGCCAACAGGATTGGCCTTGGAATAAATCCCCTGGAGCGTCGAATAAAAGAGAGTTTTCCACCTGATAAGCGTAATACAGAATCATCACAACGGGTGTAAATATCCCGATTGTGTGCCAGAAAATAATCAACAACCTTACTCATTCGGTTTATACATTCATCGTTGTGATAACAAATCGGTTCCTCGCTCATATTGGCGCTGGTCATGACCAGGACGTTTAAGCAACACTTTTTAAAAATAACCTCATGTAAAGGTGTGTATGGCAACATGATTCCGAGGTAATCGTTATCCAACGAAATATGTGATGAGATATTTGCATCTGGCTTTTTTCTACATACTACAATAGGGCGTTGCAGGGATTGCAGCATTATTTCTTCATCTGAATTTATATAAGCTATAGTGGCTGCAATTTTCACATCGGATACCATCAAGGCCAGGGGCTTTTCAAAACGATGTTTGCGTTCGCGAAGGGTACAGACAGCCTGATCGTTCCGGGCGTCAACAGCAAGGTGAAAACCTCCTAAACCCTTAATGGCGACGATCTTTCCCTGTTCAAGAGCCATAACGATATTTTCGATGGCGTCTCCCGATACTACTTTGCCATGCTCATCATAACAGATGACTTGCGGTCCACATTGATAACAGGCATTAGGCTGGGCATGAAAACGTCTATTATTGGGATCATCGTATTCATTCTGGCAATTCGCACACATTTTAAAATTAGCCATAGATGTTTTTGGCCGGTCATAAGGTATATCGCTAATGATTGTAAAACGAGGACCACAATTAGTGCAATTAATAAAGGGGTATAGATAACGCCGATCGTCCTTTGAAAAAAGCTCAGACAGGCAATCGGTACAGGTAGCAATGTCAGGTGATATGAAGGTAGTTCTTTGTACAAATTCCTGACTTTTAATGATTTTAAATCCGACATCTTTTTTGAGTGCAATTTCTCTGCTATGGATCGCAGTGATTTGTGCCAGTGGGGGTGGTTGATTCTTCAGACTTTTAATGAAGTGTTCGATATTGTTAATAGTGCCCTGAATTTCGATATTTACACCGTGGGAATTATTGCGAACATTTCCCACTAAATTTAAACGATTGGCGAGGCGATATATATGGGGACGAAATCCAACACCTTGAACTATACCGGATACATCTATTGAAATTCTCTTCTGCATTCATGTTTTATTTCATTTCATTATCGAGCTCAGCCATCTCTTTGAATAATTGCAGAGTCTTCATGGCTTCTTCTTCATTAAGTCTTTGTATTGCGAAACCAGCATGTACGATGACATAATCGTCAACTGCGACTTCCGGAAGCATCATAAAATTCACTTCCCGTTTGACTCCTCCCATTTCTGCAATTCCCGATGCTCCTTCTTTTGCAATAACACGCATAGGTACGGCTAAGCACATATTTCAGCACCTCACAATGATTAATCGCGCATACCGATAACAATATCTATTCGACGATTGAGTGCCCTGCCTTCGGGTGTTTCATTAGAAGAAACAGGTTTGGCCGATCCATAACCAATAGCCGTTATCTGCTCACGCTCTTTATTCATATTGGCTATAAGATATTCTCTCACCGCCTGGGCACGTTCTTCAGAAAGACGTTTATTTGTCTGTGGATTGCCACGGCTGTCCGTATGACCTTCTATCAGCAGATGTCGATCGGGAAACAATTTGATGGCCTCTTGCACTTTCGTTAAAAGCGAAAAATACTCGGGTTGGATTACTGCCTGACCCGATGGAAAAGTCAATCCATGAAGGCGTACGGTAAGATTCTCACCATCGAATACAACCGTTGCTCTCTCTCGGAAAACATTGATTTCACTTTTTGGAATTTGGCTTCTCTCTCTTGTTTCTTTGCCAATTCTGCTGAAGAGCTCGTGGCTTGTTCTTTAACTGCGGTATATTCATTTTTTAATAATGTGTTTTCACTTAATAATTCTTTGTTCTCATTTTGCATTTCTTCAATTTTAGCAGTGATCAGTGCAATGGCATCCTTCATACCGCTCTCATAAGCAGGGCTTTCATTGAACTGTTTGGCAAAACCGGTTAAAATATCCTCATATTGCAGAATTAACTTTTCCCAGTTTTTTTCATCTTTCTTTAAACCTTTAATTTCTTGTGCCAAAAAAAGAGCATGCCTGGCTTCATATATGCATTCCCTTGCCTTTGCACCAGCATCTTCAGCCGCATAACGGTTATAAGTCAATAAATCTTCAACTTCATTTAACAATGTTTTCGCCCGATTAATAGTCTGTGGCGCATATTCCTCTACATCATTCTCATCTGCTTGCTGGATTAACAGACGTGCTTCACCTATTATCTTATCCTTAATCGATTTTAGTTCTGCTTGTCTGTATAATTCTTCCGCTTCACTACCTCTATCCCTGGCGTCATATAGATCATCCTTCTCTACCTCTCTTGTAGCATCAGCAAACTTTTCCTCAGCGTTGTCAAATATTTCTTTGGCATATACATTTGCTTCTACCTTTAGGGCATCTTCACGTGCTTTGATGGGCTCTTTTAATGAAATTTTAGCAACTTTGACAACTTCTAAAGCTCGAGAACAGTTCCTTTGGGCTTCGGTTAATTTTTCCCTGATATCGCGTGAACTCTCATTTTTTGCCCAGTATTCGTTAGCATCTTTAAAATTTTGCACGGCTTTATTATAAAACGTGGGGGATAAATAATCGGCACCCTGTTCCTTAGCTTCATTTAACATCTTTTCAACGTCACCAAAAATACTTTCCTTTGCAGTTTGAGCCAGTGTAATATGTACACCTAAAAGAAAGGCAATCAAGCTGATATAAATAATACGTGTCACTTTCATCTTGCCTCCAAGATTTTTTCACAAATTAATAATATTTTTAAAATTACATATTGTATAACTAAAAATAAAGATAATTTTAACTAAAGTGGATGGAAAATGGTTCCCCTTCTGCTTATTAGGATAACCAATTGAGTCATTCAGTTATTGTAAAGTGTGACTTTCTAAATTCAGGTGATTTTAATTTGTGTATACAACCAGTTCATCCATTGATCTATTCCTTGACCGGTACGACAGGAAGTTTCAATGATTTTTAAATCGGGATTAATACGATACGCATTTTCCTTTGCTGTTGTGACATCAAAATCGACATAATTTAAAAGGTCCATTTTATTAATTATCATAACATCAGATACATGAAACATGGCAGGGTATTTAAGTGGTTTATCATCTCCTTCGGTAGTACTTATTAGAACAACCTTTTTTGATTCTCCTAGATCATAGTTGGCAGGACAGACTAAATTACCCACATTCTCGATGATCAGTGCATTCAATGCGTTGAGATCGAAATTTCCCAGTGCATTTTGTATCAGCTGAGCTTCCAAATGGCAACCACCATTTGTGATAATTTGAACGACTGGAATATTATATTTTGCAATGCGCTGCGCATCTTTGTCTGTTTGAACATCACCTTCAACAACGGCAATCTGGATATGATTCGCCAGTCTGGCTAAGGTCTGCTCTAAAAGGCTGGTCTTTCCTGAACCCGGGGAACTGAGCAGATTAATCGTAAAAATTTCTCTTTCCAGAAACAATTTGCGATTTTCAGCAGCAATTTCGTCATTCTTTTTTAATATCTTTCTCTCAAGTGTTACGATTGACATCTATGTAACCTCCAAATGGCTAATTTTTAATTCTTGTCCCTGCATGATGTCTAGATCAGTAGAATCACACCTAGGACATGAAAACCACATTTTTTCTATTCTGAAACAATGTCCACATGTTTTACACATTCCTTTCAAGGGAATAATATTAATAGTTAATTTGGATCCCTGGTAAGGTGTTTGCTCGGTTAGTACAGTATAACAGAACTGAAGGGAATCAGGTACGACAGCAACCAACTCCCCAATTTCAAGAACAACCTCTTTTAATTGAACTCCATCTTCCTTAGCGAGTGTTTCCTGAACGATTTCAAAAATACTTTGTGCAATAGACATTTCGTGCATACTAATCCTTGTTCCCGAGATAGTTAAGCAGACGTCTCACACCTACCTGGCCAATTCCCTGCACAGTGATAACAGCCTTTTTAGTTATTATACGCTCTAATGTATCCAATATTTCATTTATTGAATTACAAGTAACCACCATTTTTTCTTTACTTTTAATTAGCGAGACACCTTTGCCAATATATTCAGCATAATAACCTACCGTAATAAAACAATCTATAGGTAAAGCAGACAAAAAATAGCCCATATTAAGGTGCTGTTCTTCTACATTTGGGCCCGACTCTAGCATATCTCCAATAATATAAATGAGCTTATCGGAATAAGGTTTGAATCCTACTAGAGTTCGCGCGGCTTTAGCTACCGTCCGCGGCGTGGCTTCATAACTTTCATCAATCACATAAAAACTATTCAATTTGTATAATTTTCCTCTGCCACGTGGCAATTGATAATTACCCCGAAAGCTTTCAATAATTTCTTCTATTGAAAAGCCGAGGGCAACCAGGGTAGCTGTACTGGCTAAGAAATTATAAACATCGCTGATACTATGTACTGGGATTGTAACATGGTACTTATCATTCAATACAAATTTTGTTCCAACAGGGCCTAATTGTTCTATGTCAGAGGCGTAAAAATCTGCCGATTGGCTTAATCCGAACATGATTATGTTATTTGTGCTGATATGTCTGCTTAAGGAAGCACTCAATTCATCGTCTTTATTTAAAATTGCTATACCATCCCTGGCTAAATATTTAACAACTTCGGTTTTTTTCAGGGCTATATCTTCAATACCACCGATATAAGATAGATGGGCATCACCTATATTGGTTACTATACCAATATTTGGTTTGATGATACGCAGAATTTCAGCAAATGTGTTATTACGATGAAAGTCGAATTCGAAAATTGCATAGGCATATTCTGGTGACAGCTTTTCCAGCGTGTGTACATTATTCAACCAGTTACCATAACCATGATGATGCTTCAATACTTTTCCATAAGTATCCAGTACATGTCGTATCATTGCGATGGTTGTAGTTTTTCCCACATTGCCTGTTACACCTATAATAGGAGACTTAAATGCCCGGCGTAAAGCAATAAATTGTTTTCTTTCCTCTAAAGTTAATCTTCTTTCCATATTTTATTTTTATAGCTACAATCGATTAAATTTTAAAGAACTTTATTGCCTCCTTTAACTGTTTTACAAAATAATCTATTTCATCTTTTGTGTTATAGAAATAAAGACTTATCCGTGTAGTTGCTGCAATATTTAATTTGCGCATAACTGGCTGTGCACAATGATGACCGGCTCTTACAGCAATGCCCTGTTGATCCAGGAATTGCGCCAAGTCGTGGGGATGTATTTCGCCAAGATTAAATGAAATAACACCACCCCGCTCTGGTGCAGAACCATAAATGACGATGCCGTCTATTGCTTGCATTTTTTCTAAAGCATATGTGGTCAACTCCTGTTCATATAATGCCAGAGGTACCATTCCCACCTGGTTTAGATAGTTAATGGCGGCAGCAAGGCCGATTGCTCCTGCAATATTAGGTGTTCCCGCTTCAAATTTATGAGGAATTTCATTCCAGGTAGCATTTTCAAGCCAAACCGAATTGATCATCTCCCCACCACCTTGATAAGGATTCATATTTTCTAAAATTTGCCCTTTACCGTATAATACACCAATCCCAGTCGGTGCAAGCATTTTATGTCCGGAAAAAGCAATGAAATCGCAATTCAAGTGCTGAACGTCCATTGGTAAATGGGGTACGCTCTGCGCAGCATCCAGCAAAACAGGAATACCGCGATCATGAGCCATTTTAATAATTCTCATAACAGGATTTATTGTTCCGAAAACATTAGACATGTGTGTAATGGCAACCAATCTTGTTCTTCCCGTTAATAAGCTAGAAAATATAGGAAAATCGATTGTTCCATCATCTTGAAAGGGAATAAATTTCAAATGTGCTCCTACTTCTTTAGCCAGGATTTGCCAGGGAATCAAATTGCTGTGGTGTTCCATTTCACTCAGGATGATTTCATCGCCAGATGTTATAAATTTTCTTCCCCATGCATTAGCAACCAGATTAATTGCTTCAGTGGTACCGCGGGTGAAAATTATCTGTCGTGCGGACGGCGCATTTATAAAATCTCCTACTTTGCCGCGTGCACTTTCGTAAGCAGCGGTTGCCCTATCACCCAATACATGAATTGCGCGGTGAACATTGGCATTATTGTGTTCATAGTAATCCCGAATGGCCTGAATGACTTGGATTGGTTTTTGTGTGGTTGCTGCATTATCAAAGTAGATGAGGTTTTTGCCATTCACTATTTCTTTCAAGATAGGGAAGTCATCTCTATATTGGAAAGGATCAATCTTTTTTTTATTCTCTTTAATTCGCGCCGCGATTTCCATAAACTTCACCCCGAAATGATTAATCATTTATTTTGTTACTAACAGGTTCGAATTAAAAATTATTTGTTGAACTATCACTATAATCACATAAATCCCAATTCCAGTTTGGCAGCATCGCTCATCAAATCTGGAGACCAAGGCGGATCCCATACAATTTCAACCTCCACACCAGACACACCAGGTATAGATTCAATCCTCGCTTGCACTTCACCTGGCAACATTTCTGCAGCAGGACAATTTGGACTGGTAAGGGTCATCTTTATCTTTATATTCTGATTTGCT
>SMTZ1_10003477_pt1 | contig 15829 bp, 20 predicted proteins | sample DeeMarSWOR136_30_FD_25667 | JGI IMG/M metagenome (IMG submission 25667)
AGACGAGATTCGAACTCGCGACCTCTTCCTTGGCAAGGAAGCATTCTACCGCTGAACTACTTCCGCCCTTGAGTCAAATTCTACCGTCCCTTCTCGGTTTCAGCAAGCCCGGTCTGGTGCCGAGGGGGAGACTTGAACTCCCACGGGCTCACGCCCACCACCCCCTCAAGATGGCGTGTCTACCGATTCCACCACCTCGGCATGGCAGGGGCGGCAGGACTCGAACCCACGACCGGCGGTTTTGGAGACCGCTGCTCTACCAAACTGAGCTACGCCCCTGCAATCTCACTAGCCCAGATTATAGCAAATACCCCTGGGGCGACTCGAACGCCCGACACGCGGTTTAGGAAACCGCTGCTCTATCCACCTGAGCTACAGGGGCAAAGTGGAGATAGGGGGATTCGAACCCCCAACCTCTGCGATGCGAACGCAGCGCTCTCCCTACTGAGCTATATCCCCACAGAGGCAATTCTAGCAACTGCACGAACCAAGGGGCAAGTGCCGGTGAATGGCCGGCCGGTTCCAAGGCAATGGTCAGTCCATGACCTTCATCACCCGGGCAAGCACTACTGCACCAGAGGACAATATAGCCAAACACAAGGGCTAGGATTCTTCGCCGACATGTTTCGCCCGCTGTGGGCTACGGCGAATCATCACCGGCCTGACGTCAGCCAACCCAGGGGAAGAACGCAGTGCCTTGCTCGCCGCTATCCCTCTCCGGCCACACGCCCTCAGAAGCCGAACTCCCCGGGCTGAGTCCAGTGACCCCATGCCCGGGGAACACACAGAGAAGCCTACAGCGCAGCGAGGGCCATCTCCGCGGCGTTGACAATGGGGTAGGGTATGGGCGAAGGGGTGAATAACGGATGGGTCCCGTATTGGAACGTGGCAACCTGGCCGGCCGTCATCCTGTTCTGCACCAAGGCCGCCAGTACGTTGACAACCTCCCCCACCGTCGACCCACCGCAAACCTGACCACCCAGGAGTTCATGAGTCGCCTTCTCAAACACAAGCTTCACCGAGAACTCCTTGGCCCCAGGCATCGAGCCCGGGTGCTTGTCCGGAGTCTTGACCGCGGCGACAATGACGTCAAGACCGGCTGCCTTTGCCTGCGTCACGGTAAGACCCGACAGGCCTACGCCAGAATCCCCGATGACCGTGGCAAAGCTGCCAATCACCCCCTCGTTCCGCCTTCTCAACTGGAACAGATTGGCGCCGACAATCCTGCCTTCCTGTGTGGCAATGGAGGCGAGCTTCAACGCAGAGGGCTTCTTCGTGAAGAACGATGTCTTCTCGGCGCAATCCCCAACGGCAAATATGTCCCCGTCACTCGTCCTGCCGTACTCGTCAACCCATATTCCCTTGGCATCCCCTATTCGGAGCCCCGCCTTCTGAGCTAGCTCGGTGTCAGCGCGCACTCCGATACACATGAACACCAAATCCGCCTTCAACTCCTCTCCACCAGCAAGTCTGACTGCCTTGACCTGCTTGTCTCCGAGGATCGCTTCGACCTTGGCATCAGTCCTGAGGTCTATCCCTCTTTCCTGCAGCCTGCTCTCAGCCAAGGCACAGAAATCCTCGTCAAAGACAATCTGAAGGCAGTGAGTTAGCATCTCTACGACAGTGACATTCAGACCCCTCTTTTTGAATTCGTCAGCGAATTCCAGGCCTATGAATCCTCCCCCAATGATGACCACATCCTTAACCCCATCCAATACCTTCAGTAGCCTGTTCAGGTAATCCACATCTTTGGTGGCACAGAAGACGTTCTCGAGATCTGTCCCCGGCATGGGAATTATGATCGGCTTCGCTCCTGTAGCCAGTACCAACTTCTGGTATCCAACGGACTTGCCACCTGCAGTGGTGACCGTTTTCGCTTTTGTGTCTATAGAAGTGGCTTCATCCACAATCAAGTCGATCTTGTTATTCGCCAGCAATGCGTCCGGTATGAGGTTCTTCTCCGGAGCTCCCACCGTCCCAAAAATGTACGGGATCCCGCATGGCACCAACACCTGCCCTTCCTTCTCTTTGCGGATAACGGTTATCGTTGCGTCCTTGTAGTGCTTCCTCGCCGTAGTGCCAGCGACGATTCCCCCCGCACTCCCGCCAATGATTACTACGTCGGCCTTGTCCATTGCTTCCTCCTATTCAATTTACTGGCGTGCATTATCCCATTCTGCGGCCACGCAGGTCAATACTCCGGCTCATCTGGGCAATGCTGCGCCGTCAACCCGAGAGCTACCGGCCACCAGACGAGACCGAATTACCGGGACAACTGATTAGCCGATGAAGGCACCAGAACAGCGGATTGCCACCAACACAAGAGCCGTGCTAGACTATGGCATAGCTGGACAGTACGGTCATGCCCTTACCGGCGTGGTCACCGGGAGGGTTGCAGCGGGGCCGGTTCTCTGCTGGGGCTGTAGACTCAGGTCCGGTAACTGAGAGGGAAGTAGATTGCCTGCGTATCTTGCCATTGCTCAAATCCTGGTGTCATCGGCACTCATCGCTACCATTCTGTTTCAGACTCGAGGAGGTGGGTTGGGCGGCATATTTGGACAACCTGATTCCGTCTATCGGACACGTCGGGGCGTAGAGAGAACGCTCTTTCACATGGTCATTGCGCTGTCGGTCGTCTTCGTAGTCTTCGCCATGTTGATTGTCGCCGCTTCCTAGCGAGCAATGAACCCTATCATAACCCTGACCACCGATTTCGGCGCTACCGATGCGTACGTCGCTGTGGTAAAAGGCGTCATCCTGAGCACCAACCCCAACGCCACCATCGTGGACATCAGCCACACAATCGAGCCTCAGAGTATCACTCAGGCGGCTTTCATTCTGAGCATCGCCTATCGCTACTTCCCCAAACACAGCATCCATATGGCGGTCGTCGACCCCGGTGTGGGTAGCGAACGCCTGAGCATAATCTTGAAGACGTCTTCAGCTCTGTTCGTCGCCCCCGACAACGGCATCCTCAGCTATGTAGTCAGCCAACTGCTGCCGGGCGCAGAGCCCTCAGGTCGGCCTCAGCAGCTTGAGGAAGTGAAGTTGAAAAGGGGACTCGAAGCCGTGGCAATCACTGATCCGCGCTTCTGGCGGCATCCGGTTAGCCCGACTTTTCAAGGCAGAGATGTCTTCGCCCCTGTGGCTGCCGGACTCTCTCTAGGCATATCACCTTACGAGTTCGGGGAGAAGATCGCCTGCCTTCACGTCTTTCCAGTCTCAAGACCGTCTCTGGATTCGGACGGCGAATTGGTGGGTCATGTGATATACATCGACCATTTCGGCAACTTGATTACCGACATCACCGCCGCCGACCTACCGCAAGGCAGCCTGGCCACCGAAGTAGGCCAACAGCGCATCCCAGGCATTGGGCGTTACTACGAGCAGGTGCAGGGACTGATGACTATGCTCGGCAGCAGCGGCTATCTGGAGGTATCGCTACGCGACGGTAGCGCATCCGCTTTTCTCGGAGCGATGGTGGGGGACGAAGTAAGGGTAGCGGCGACCTAGCCATAGCACGCTACAGCGGCAGTCCCAGCCAGCCGAAGACACCTATCATTCTGAGCCCTATGTAGAGCATCAGCGCCACAAAAACGTATCTCAGCCGTCTCGCCGGTAGGGCATGTGCCGTCCTTGCGCCAAGCTGCGCCATAGGCACGCTGGCAGCTATCAGGCAGAACCACAGCGGCAGATTGATGTACCCGATTGAGTAGGGAAGACGTCCGGCCACCCCTGCCCCATTCGCGACATAGCCAATGATGCCACCCAGACCGGTAAACATTATCGAGGCCGCAGAGGTCCCTACAGCAAGATGCACGGGGAAAGCAGAGGTTCCTACCAGTGCCGGCACTATTAGTGCACCACCGCCAAGGCCCGTTAGCCCACTGATCATACCTATGGGAAAGCCCAGAGCCGCAAGAAGCAAGCGGTTGTCCCGCGGTTCCACTCCCTCCCCGGACGGCCTCGACGTAGGCCCCAAACCCATCCATGCAGCCACAGCGAGAACGACGCCGCCGAACACCGTTCTTAGAACCCATCCCGGCAGGTGAGCAGCCAGGGTAGCCCCGGCCAATCCCCCGAGCAACCCGCACGGCCCCAGAACCAGCGCCGCTCTCCACCGAACCACCCCCTTTCTGCCATGTCTCCACGTACCACTCGCCGCAGTGGGCAATATCACCAGCAAGCTGGTGCCAAATGCGGTCATGATAGCCACGGATTGCGCGGTGCCCGTCGCCACTATCAGCCAGTACATGACGGGCACCATCACAAAACCCCCACCCACCCCAAGCAACCCACTGGCAAAACCAGCACTGGCGCCCGCAGCCAACAGTATGACCAAATGTCCCGGTGACATCCCCAAACGGCTCCCTAGACTTTCTCCAGGCATGACAGGAAGGCCAGAGGCTCTTCCTGCCCACTACCTCGTTTCAAGACGCTCTCGCCCGTGCTATGCCAACCTTGTCTGTCTGAACTCCCCGGTTCACAACAGGAGCGGATTGCCTCCTGCTATCCAGTCGGTCCCCGGTCAACGGACCAGCCACGCCAGAGGTGACAACCCCTTGACAGCATTGGCTCGGAGGCCGGCTCCGGAGCGGGGAACTCAAACGCTGCACCGCTCATCCACGCGAGGGAAATACGGTTTGATATCGAGAAGCGGCGTGCCATCAATGGCATCCAGTCCTCTCACTTTGAGAGCGTTACCTTCCCTTCCCAGCAGCTCCACAACGCACAACCCCAACGGGTTGGGTCTTCGCGGCGACCTGCTGGTGAACAACCCATGCGGTCTCACATCCCAACGCGGGGTGACGCTGAGCGAATATCCGACAGACAAGTGAAACCAATAGATCAAGATAAGGTGAGAGAACATCTCTATGTCCCTCAGACCCTCCTGGAATGCCTCGAAAACCTCTACCTGGCAGATCTCGTCACTGCCGCTGCCTTGCCGCGGCGCCTGGCCAACAGTTTTGTAGGGAGAATGGATGATCCCTATCGGCGTCAGTACCAGCACTTGGCCTTCTCCCATGATAGCAGCACCTTAACACGGCCAGCAGACCCCACTACTCCAAGAACAGCAACCATCGACCGCCAAGAACCCAACCGGGATCTGCTATGGGCCCCCCCTCGACACCCCAGCCCGTAACGAACAGTGTATTATGGACCCTGCCGCGGTTTCAAGACAACGGCTCCCGTCAGACCGATCCCAGCCCGCCTGTCGCCTCAAAGTCTCTCCGCAAGATGCCGTTCTGTCTTGATAGTGAAGCGGAGGTGCATTGCACGCAGTCACGCAGTCGGCGGGGCGGCCTGTATAGGGCGCTCCCCGGCGCTTGTCCACCGAGGGCGGTTAAGGTACCATAAGCTGGCCACGCATGACGCGTAGAATAGTCCGGAGGCTAGTCACGAGCGCGGCAGTTGGAGCGGAAGCAATCGGTGAGCGACCGGATGCTCGAGAACTCTCCCTGACACAGGCCGGTTGCAGATTACTCAAACATCTTATCCCTGGCTTTCGAACCAGCAATACAGTACGGGAGGTAGCGCTATGGCGACCAAGTACGTCTATTCCTTCGGAGGCGGCAAAGCCGACGGCAAGGCGAACTCTACCGACCTCCTGGGAGGGAAAGGGGCCAACCTCGCAGAAATGGCCAGGATGGGGGTCCCCGTGCCCCCGGGATTCACCATCATCGCCGACGTCTGCAACTTATACTTCCAGAGCAATAGCAGCTATCCAAGAGAGGTGACACTCCAGGTCGAAGAGAACCTGGCCAAGCTAGAGCAGACAATCGGTGCCAAGTTCGGTGATGAAGAGAACCCGCTGCTTCTATCCGTAAGATCGGGAGCCAGAGTATCCATGCCCGGCATGATGGACACCGTTCTTAACCTTGGGCTGAACCAGGCTTCCGTGGCCGCCTTGGCCAAAAAGACAGCAAACGAGCGGTTTGCCTACGACGCCTATCGAAGATTCATCGAGATGTACGCGAACGTGGTAATGGGGGTGGAAGATACTATCCTGGTTGAGATCTTGAGAGAGACGCGGAAAGGCAGGCCGGGGATGGAACTGGGAGCGGAAGACCTCAAAGAGCTGTCCTCCAAGCTACGCGCCACGGCGAACGCGGCCACCGGCAAGGATTTCCCTGCCGACCCCATGGAGCAGCTTTGGGCAGCCATTTCAGCCGTCTTTGAATCATGGAACAACCCCAGAGCCATTGCCTATAGAGAGATAAGCAAGATACCTCACCACTGGGGTACGGCGGTGACCGTCCAAGCGATGGTATTCGGGAACATGGGAGACGACAGCGGCACCGGTGTAGCTTTCTCACGAAACCCGGCGACCGGTGAACGAGAACTGGTCGGAGAGTTCCTTCTCAACGCCCAGGGAGAAGACATAGTGGCAGGTACGAGAACGCCTCAGCCAATTGCCGAATTGAGGCAGGTGTTGCCAGCATGCTACGACGAGCTGGTAGACGTCTCCCGGAGATTGGAACGACACTTCAGAGACATGCAGGATATCGAGTTCACCATTCAGAACGGAAGGCTGTGGATATTGCAGACTCGGACGGGGAAGAGGACGGCCTTTGCCTCGATAAAGATCGCCATGGACCTGTTGAGGGAGAGACTGATCGCCGGAACCGAGGCGTTCCTCCGCATAACCCCAGGTGAGGTAGAGCAGGTACTGCACCCCATAATCGACCCCAGCGAACGGAGGGAGGTGATCGCCAAAGGGCTTCCCGCTTCTCCAGGGGCGGCCTCGGGCAAAGTGATATTCGATCCAGACGAGGTGGTGGAGCTTGCAGGCAAGAACGGTGACTACATCCTGGTGAGAGAACAGACATCCGCTGACGATATCCGCGGGATAAGCGCCGCCGCTGGTGTATTGACCACTCGAGGCGGCATAACCTCACACGCTGCAGTGGTGGCCCGCGGAATGGGCAGGTGCTGTATTGTGGGTTGCAGCAGCATTGACGTCGACCTGGAGAGAGAGGAGTTCGTAGTAGGGAACAGGATTGTCAACAAAGGAGATTTCCTCACTCTGGATGGCTCTACGGGAGAGGTGTTCTTAGGCAAGCTTTCGACCGCCTCGGCCAAACTGAGCAACGAGTTCAAAGAGCTTATGGTATGGACCGACTTGGTGAAGGGAATGGGGGTGCTGGCCAACGCCGACAATCCACAGGACGCCAGACTGTCCAGGGACTTCGGAGCCGAGGGCATCGGCCTCTGCCGCACAGAGCACATGTTCTTTCAACTCGATAGAATCGACCATTTTCGGGAGGCGATCCTGGCAGATGCGACAGAAGAGCGCAAACAGGCTCTGCAGAAGCTTATCGGGTTTCAACGGTCCGATTTCCGAGAGATCTTCAAGGAAATGGAGGGACTGCCGGTAACCATCCGACTTCTGGACCCGCCCCTGCACGAGTTCTTCCCTCTACCCCACGCCGAAGACGAACTGAGAGCCCTGGCTAAGAGGCTGGGGATCTCTTTCCGAAGACTTAAGGAGAAGATGCAGACCTTTAACGAGTTCAATCCCATGCTAGGCCACCGTGGCTGCCGTCTGGGCATAACTCACCCCGAGATCTACGAAATGCAGGTCCGAGCCATAATGGAAGCCGCCTACGAACTGATGAAGAAGGGGACTGCCGTGTATCCCGAAATCATGTTGCCGTTTGTGAGCACGGTGGAAGGACTGAGAATCCTCAAGAAGCTCGTGTCCGACACCTGCGAGCAGGTTGCCAAGGAGATGGAAGTGACGGAGCCAAACTACCGCGTGGGCATAATGATCGAATTGCCCAGAGCTGCCCTTATCGCCAGCGAACTGGCGGAGCTTGTGGACTTCTTTTCCTTCGGGACCAACGACCTGACCCAAACCACGTTCGGGCTCAGCCGAGACGACTTCGGCACCTTCTTCCCAGCCTACCTAGACAAGGGGGTACTCCGAAACGATCCCTTCATCTACCTCGACGAGACAGGGGTAGGCGAGCTAGTCAAGATAGGATTGGAGCGAGGAAAGAGAGCCAAGCCCAGCTTGAAGGTGGGCATATGCGGCGAGCACGGCGGCAATCCCGAATCCATAAGATTCTTTCACCAGATAGGGCTGGACTATGTAAGCTGTTCTCCCTACAGGGTACCTGTCGCCCGCTTCGCCGCGTCGCAGGCAGCCCTGGAGACGAAGACAAACAGCGGTGCCGACACCCGCGGGTAGAGCGGACCCAAGTGTTGCCGGGTCAAGCTCGGGAGGAATTGGCATCTCGCCGATCGAATTCCTCCTGCTGAGAACCAGAGGAGTACGAAATGTCGAAGTACGAAGTGATCATAATTGGCGGAGGACCTGCCGGGCTTGCCGCGGGGCTCTACACGTCGCGCGCAGGCCTGAAGAGCCTTCTATTGGAACGCGGCATGTTTGGAGGCCAGATGGTCAATGCTGCACTGGTGGAGAACTACCCTGGTTTCCCCCAGGGCATCTCGGGCGGTGAACTGGGGTCTCTCATGCATCAACAGGCCCTGAGCTATGGTCTGGACACGATTACGGCAGAGGCTACAGCCATCACCGGGATACAGCCCTTAAGCGTCTCTACCTCCGAGGACACTTTCGAAGCTTCGTCCGTCATAATCGCCGCCGGGTCGAAATACCGCAAACTGGAAGTCCCTGGCGAGGAAAGTCTCTCGGGGCACGGCGTCTCCTACTGCGCCACCTGTGATGGTTTCTTCTTCCGAGGCAAAGAAGTGGCAGTGATCGGAGGAAGCGACACAGCACTTAGTGACGCCCTAGAGTTGAGCCGTCATGTCAACAAGGTTTACGTGGTTCACCGGCGAGACCAACTCCGGGCAGGGAAAGTCCTGCAGCAGAAGGCTTTCGACCAGCCCAAGGTGGAGTTCATCTGGAACTCTGTAGTGGACGGAATCCTGGGGGAGGAGCTGGTTACAGGGGTAAGGCTGCGTGACACCAAGACGGGCAAGCTCACCGCGCTGAACGTGGCTGGCGTATTTGTCGCCATAGGCTCCACGCCCAACAGCCAGTGGCTTTCCGGCATTGTGGAAATCGACGACGCCGGCTACGTCGTCACCGACCAAGCTATGACCACCTCAACTGAAGGAATCTTTGCCGCCGGCGACATCCGCAGGAACTCGCCACGCCAGATCGCCGCTGCTGTTGGTGACGGCGCCACCGCCGCCATCTCCGCTTTCAAGTACCTCCAGGCGACGGGATAGGACTTCGACCTGAACCGGGAAGCCGGACCGCCAGGGGCATTCCCAGGATTTGACAATCCACCAATAGGAATCGATAATCTGGGCGGCAGGCTCATATGAGAATTGGTGCCTTCGAGCTTTCAGAGCCTCTCCCAGCGCTAAGAGAACCTCATGCTCTGGCCATGCTCCGACCATGGATAGACGTGGGCAGCGTAGGCACCCTCACGGTTGTTGGCCTGGAAAGTCGCTTGGGAGCCAAGGAAGTGGGAAGACTGGCAAGACCAGGGAATTTTTTCGACTTCACGCGCTATCGCCCGACTGCCTACCTCAAGGTCGGCCGCCGCGAAATGTCAATCCCCAACACCACCATTACCTACGCGAGACTGGAAACGGGACATGACTTCCTCTTTCTCAAGCTCCTGGAGCCGCACATGTTGGGCGAGTTCTACGTTGATTCCGTGCTGCGGGTCCTCACTGCAGTCGGGGTCAAGAGGTACTGCCTGCTTGGCAGTATGTACGACGTGGTACCTCATACCAAGAAGCTCCTGGTGAGCGGAGGAGCACTCGGCCTGAAGGCCCAGCAAGACCTGGGAAGAACGGGAAGCCTACCGACGGACTATCAGGGACCGAGCACAATTAGCTTCCTGATTTCCCAACGGGCACCTCAGCTGGATATCGAGAGTATGTGGTTTGTCGTGCATCTGCCGCAGTATGTCCAGCTCGAGGAGGACTACATGGGAAAGGTACGGCTGATGGAGATACTTGGGACACTGTATGGCGTTGCCCAGGACGAAGGGGATATCCACAGAGCGGAGCAACAGCTGAACTACGTCAATTCGGCCGTGGACGCAAGCCCCGAGTTGAAGGCGATAATGCCGCAAATAGAGGCTCACTACGAGGCCAGACTGGCGAGCAGGAAGGAAGACATCGCCCCCCTACCCCCCGAGATGGAGAGGTTCCTAAGGGACCTCGGAAACCGCTTCGGACAGAACTGAACACCGCTTGAAATGGGGCCGTCAACCACAATCGCTCACAGACAGGTCCCTTCGTGCCACCTGAGTCAATAGCAGCCAACAGAGGAGGTCATCTCCTGTAGAGCCGCTTCCACGGTTCGTTCTTGCAGCGTAGGTAGTCGCGGGCTGCCATCTGCATCGTCCTTGCCGCCAACAGGGCACAATGGCGGCTCTCCTCAGGGAGTCCGCCCAGAGCACCCAGGATATCCTCCTGGGTAATCCTGTGAGCCTCGACAATGCTCTTCCCTCTAACCATCTCGCTGACCATGCTGCCGCAGGCAATACTGGGGCCACAACCGTCCGTCCAGAACGTGGCATTCACCACCCTGCCGTTGTTAGCCTTGAGACATATCTGCATCGTATCGCCACAAGGGCCCGTCAGTCTTGCATACCCGTCCGGCGCCTGGATCGATCCCAGATGCCTGGGGCTGAGGAAATGGTCGATCGTCTTCTCAGAGTAGACCTTCCTCATGTCCTCCATCACGGACTCTTCAAGTTCACTGAACGGACCGTCCGTTTGGGTCATCTTCTCTTCGTCTCCGTGCAGGAAAGCAGGGAATCTCCTTCTATTATTCTTTGGCTTTCAAAATGGCCGTGACGTTCTCAAAGAGCTCAGACAGCGCATCGGACCGATATCTTTCAATACTCCCCTCGTCGCACAGACTGGCCAGCTGAGGATCCAGGGGCAGCCGTCCCAGGAGAGGAGCTTCGGCGGCTTCGGCCATCTCTTCCCCCTTGCTGCTGCCAAAGACCTCCAGCCTCTCCCCTGTGCCAGGTAGCACAAGATAGCTCATGTTCTCTACTACCCCGAGCACTTGGACTTCCATTTTCCTCGCCATTCTCACAGCCTTCTTCACGATCATTTCCGTCAAGTCCTGAGGGGTGAAGACAGCGATCACGCCCGAGAGGGGTACCGTCTGCATCACGGTGAGTGGAGCATCGGCGGTGCCCGGCGGCAAGTCTATTACGAGATAGTCAAGCTTACCCCAGAGGACATCCTCCCAGAACTGGGTAATAGCTTTGGACATTAGCGGGCCCCGCCATATCACGGCTTCTTCCTCGCTAGGCAACAGGAGGTTCATAGACATGATCTCGATGCCGGACTTCGACAGTATGGGCAAGATACCTGTTTCGCTACCACTCGGTCGAACGTTCAGACCGAACATCTTGGGAATGCTGGGACCCGTGATATCAGCATCAAGTATGCCAACATCCTTTCCCTCCCGAGCAAAGGAGGAAGCAAGAAGGCCGGCTACCAGAGACTTACCCACACCTCCTTTGCCACTCATCACTGCCACTGTCTGCCGAATCTGATTCAGCTCGTTCGGTTTGACATCAGCGAAAGTGACAGCAGCGTCCGTCACGCCTGGGACTTCACGGACTGTGCTCTTTACCTTGCCCTGAAGCCAGCCATGATGCTCAGCAGGAATTGCGGTAGAAGCCAGACCAATCTTCGCCCGGCTATCTTCGATTTCAATGCTTCGCACCAAGTTCATTTGCACCAGACTGCGCATCACCCCAGGGACCACTACCTGTCCCAGTGCACGCCAAACCTGCTCCTCCGTTCCGTCACTCATGGTAACCTCCTGTCAGTTCTAGTGGTCACAGAGATTGTCGCCAGTCGCCAACGTTCCTTTGATATGGTCCAAGACGGCTGCTTCTGGATCGCTTTGCAGTGTCCCAACGACAACCTGGATGCGGTTCTCCCTGAAAAGCCCCTGCGCTCTGGATCCCATGCCACCAGCCACAACAACAGAAACCCCCTCGTCGGCAAGCCATGCCGGGAGAAGTCCAGGCTGGTGCCCGGGCGAAGGGACGATCTCCTTTCCCACGATCATCATGGTTTCTTCGTCAACGTCAAACAAGGCAAAATGGCTACAATGGCCAAAATGGTCAGCCAGCTCACCGCCAGTGATAGGTACTGCGTATCGCATCCGTTACTTCCCTCCTCTAACTACATTACTCTACGCCCAGTTTCGCCCGAGTCCTCTGCCACAGTCCCTCTATCTCCTGAGTGACCTTGCCGCTGGAGTACTCTACCACCGGCAAACCTCGAACAAGCGCCTCAGTCACCACGTTGTCGAACGGGACTCTGGCCGCAACCTCTATTCGCTCATTATCACAATACTCTTCAATACGGCTTGAGTTGTCGCCGTTGAGATCGCACTTGTTTATGCATACCATAGCAGGAATATGGAAGTAACGACACAGTCCGACAACTCGCTCGAGATCATGAATCCCCGACAGTGTGGGTTCAGTCACCAGGAGCGCCAAGTCCGCTCCCGTCAGAGAAGCCACGGCCGGGCAACCAATACCCGGTGGGCCATCGCTGACAATGCAGTTCAATCCCTCCTCCTCCACCACACGCCTAGCGTTGACACGAACCAGCGTGACCAGTTTGCCAGAGTTCTCCTGGGCTATCCCTAGCTTGGCATGAACCAGAGTCCCGTGCCGCGTATCAGAGATGAACCAGTACCCCGCCATGCACGGCTGCATGGCGATGGCATCCGCAGGGCAGACCCGCGAACATAGGCCACAGCCTTCGCAGGACACCTGATCAACGGAGTAGTCCTTTATTGCCCCGAAACGACAAACGTCCTGACACAGACCACACCGGGTGCATCTTTCCTCATTCACAAATGCAGCCTCTCCACTCCAGAACTCTTCATCCCTTCTAGCCGTAGGCTGAAGCAAGAGGTGGAGGTCAGCCGCATCCACATCGCAATCAGCTAGTACTTTGCATCGAGCTAGAGCAGCAAAGGAAGCCACTATGCTTGTCTTCCCCGTTCCCCCTTTGCCGCTGAGAATCACCACTTCTTTCATGTGATCACCTGCCCCACTGGCAACTCCTCACCACTTTCCTACCCGCTCGCTCCAACCGAGGCAACTCGACCGATCTCTTCGAACAGGTCGAGGAAGACAGAGCGCCACCCGGGTATCCCTTCCACCAGGGCAATCCCTTTCGAGTACAGAGTCGCGATCTTCCTATCAAGAGGGATCTTCAGCAAGATAGGAATGCCTTGCTCATTGCAGTAGCCCTCGACTTTTCTGTCTCCTACTCCCACCCGATTAATTATCACGCCACAAGGGATCCGCAACTTCCTCACCACCTCCACCGCCAGACAGAGATCATTCAATCCAAAAGGAGTGGGTTCAGTGACCAGCAGGCAGAAGTCACTACCACTGATTGATTCCACCACAGGGCACGAAGTCCCCGGCGACACATCAATAATGACATGACTCGTAGGCTTAATATGCCTCTTGACTTCCCTGATTATGGGGGGAGCCATCAGTTCACCAATCAGAAGTCTTCCCTGAACAAGCTCCAGCCTCCCAGAGGTCCCCATCTCCACCACACCTATCTCTCTTCCACGCTCGGTAATAGCCGATTCGGGGCACAGATAGGAGCACGCCCCACAGCCATGACATAGCTCGGGAAAGACGAGTACCTTCTGCTTGATTGCAGCAATGGCATTATAGGCACAGACTTCGGAGCACGTGCCACAAGAGGTACACTTGCTCTCGTCTATTTCGGGCACAGCCACATACACTGGCCGGCTTTGATCGGCGGTCAAGTTGAGGAATATGTGGTCGTTCGGCTCCTCCACATCGCAATCCAGCAGTTGCACTGGATGCCCATTGGCGAGGGAAAGAGCCAAGCTGGTGGCCACCAGGGTCTTTCCTGTGCCTCCCTTGCCACTGGCAACGGAAACGATCACGCTATGCCCTTACCATATTGGCGCCGCATGAAGGGCACTTCAAGTCGTAGCAAGGTACGCCTGCCCCGTGTGACACCCTCGCCCCACAACTGGGACAAACACAATTGCCGCTGGGACCCGCCCCGGGACGGCTTCCACCCATCCTTCCCCTGCCCACCCCGGCACCACGTCCCATTCCCCGACCTGTTCCCGGTCCTTGGCCGTAAGGTCCCGTACCATCTCCTCTAGGCATAGCAGCACCTCACTCAAATGATAACTGGCTCCCTTCATACCATTGGAGGGAGTCCGCACACTCCAGAACTGCAGGTGGGGCAACTCGCGCCCATCACGTCATCCTGGCTGGAGCCAGACCTGAAGAATGAAGAAACCAGCCGCTCAGGATTGGGCGCATGGCACTTGGGACAACTCAAGCCGGTCCCGGTTTCGCCCATGGCCTGGCGGACCTCAAATCTCTCTCCACACTTCAGACACTCATATTCATAAATAGGCATAGTCTCTCTATCCTCCTTTCTCCAGTTCCTCCAAACGCCGCCGGATTTGGCTCAATTGCTGTTCCAGGCTCTCAGCCTGGGCCTTCAGCACCTGCATCTCCTGTGCCGGACCTGTGTCTTGAGGCACAGGTCCTGACGGAGACATCATTCCCCGCCCCATACCCATGCCCATGCCCCGACCCATCCCCATGCCGTAGTGAGACCCGACGTTGGGCTGTACGCTCGACCGAAGTTTCCCTGCCTTATACGCCTCCACCGCATTCGTTACCGTTCCTGAGACACCACTAATCACCTGAACACCCGCAGCAGATAGCGTCTGGTAGGCGTTCGGTCCGCAGTTTCCGGTGAGAACAACTTCCGCCCCCTTGTTGGCAACCATCTGCGCCGCACTGATCCCTGCACCGCCAGCAGCCGCCGCACTGGAGTTCTCGAGCACCTCAAACTGCATCGTCTCAGCATCAACGATAATGAAGTACTGGCACCTTCCGAAGCGAGGATCCACATTGGCGTCCAGACCAGGTCCTGTCGCCGATATCGCGATTTTCACCATGCACCGCCTTTCCTATTGTCCAACCTCCAAATCCTTCATCCTCGCCTCAATCTGATCCAGTTGACTCTTCACCTCTTGAGCCTGATTCTTCAATAGGTCAAGCTCTTCCTCTTTGGTCATTTGGGGGGCATAAGGGCCTCCCACACCGTAGCCGTATGGCACAGCGCCAGCGTACGGATTAGCATAGGGCGCCCGCCACCCGAAGCCGTACCCCCGTCCCGGCCCAAATCCCCGTCCGAAACCAACTCCCCGTCCAAAGCCCCAAGGGCCACAAAGACCCCATCCCCCTCCTGTCATCGGACCCATTCCACGCGGTCCTGTTCCATCAAGTCCTGGCATTGTATCACCTCCTCAGTAGTTTTTCACTTCGCCGCTCGCGGGCACACTCATGGCTGATACCCCCTGCGGCACGCTGCTTCAAACTAGGCCTTCCAGTACGGCGGATGCCCATATGGGCCCGCAACGTACGAACCGTAGGCACCATAGCCGGGGTAGCCAAATCCCCCATAGGGATGGCCATAGGCTACACCGTGTCCGGGCCAAGCCCAGGCATAGGCACCGTACGGCCCAATCCCGTAGGGCATCCGCCACCCAAAGCCATACCCCCGTCCCGGACGGAATCCACGTCCGAACCCAAGCCCCCTTCCTCGCCCCAAGCCAAATCCACGGGCCCAACCGCCTCGCCATCCGAACCAGCCTCTTCCAAACGGCATACTACCTCACCTCCTTTCTCGCTGTGCTCACCACTGCCTTCCGCCACGAACTCTTCCCTCTCGAAACCTCCTGCCTCTTCCCCTCGCAAAGCCAAAGGCGAAGTGTGAGACAGACTGGATGCTCGCGCTGGAGCACACAGGACAGAATAGCGGAATCCTGTTG
>SMTZ1_10011511_pt1 | contig 15828 bp, 14 predicted proteins | sample DeeMarSWOR136_30_FD_25667 | JGI IMG/M metagenome (IMG submission 25667)
CGGGTAGCCATTGCGCGAAGCCTGTGTATGAGCCCCAAGGTCATGCTCTTTGACGAGCCCACCTCAGCGCTGGACCCGGAAATGATTAAAGAGGTGCTGGACGTCATGGTGGAGCTCGCAGAGGAGGGAATGACCATGATCGTGGTCACCCACGAGATGGGCTTTGCCAGAAGCGTGGCCCACCGGGTCCTATTTATGGACTTCGGGCAGATCGTGGAGGGAAATACGCCCGAGGAATTCTTTGCCCATGCCCAGCACGAGCGAACCAAGCTGTTCCTGAGCCAGATCCTTCACTAGCGGTCCGCTGAAAAACGGACATGTCCCCGCTAAGGCAGCATCTCGTGATACACAATGGGGAGTTTTCGCTTCAGCCTCACTTCTTCAGGCGCAAAAGGATCTTCAGGTCTTCAAGGTCTTTGCTTCTTCCTGCCGCCCTCTTCATCGTAATGAGATCATCCAGGGAAGCATAATAAACTTTCTCGTCTCCGTAGTGTCCCTCTACGCGATTCTTCCAGACCTGCTCAAAGTCCGTTCCGCTGACAAAAGGATGAATATCGGTCTCAACCAGGTATTGCCGAATCAAGATCTTTTTGGACAGAAGCTCTTCTCGGGTTAAGTCTGTCACATCATAGCCGAATTCTCTGAGGGCATTGAAGGTACGCTCGGCATTTTGAAGGTCCGGTCGAATGAAAATGTCGAGATCGAGGGTGGCTCGGGCATATCCGTGAACAGGGAATGCTGTTGCCCCTATGATCACGTATGCCACTTTATGACCGTTTAATGATCTCAAAAGGCTTTCGGTATCCAAGTTCCACCATCTGTTTCAGCATGTCTCTGGATTTTTGCCTCACCATATTGAGGCGTTCTTCAAAGGTGAGTGAGCGGAGGTATGCCAACTCGAATTCCAGTTCTTTTTCCTCGTCGTGATGGGATAGCTTCAGAATGAAGGTGTTCTTTTGCATAAAGTTATTCTACCAACTTCCCCAGGACGATACAAGGCTCTAGAATTTGGCGTTTGTGATGTAAACGCCGGTCATGACGAAAAGGGCGCCTAAAAGCAAAGAAGAGGTCATAGGCTCTCCGAGGATGAAAAACGCGAGAACAATGGCGCTCGGGGGAACGAAGTTGATGAACTGACCTGCTTTGGTCGGGCCGATCGCCTTGATCCCTTCGTAGTACCAGACGAATCCTATCACGGTTCCAAAAATCCCCAAATAGACAATGCCGAGCCAGTCCAACAGGGTGTAATGAGAGATGTCTGTAAACATGCCCTCGAGCCATGCAGGCACCAAAAGCGCCGCAGCGCCGACCGCGGAAGAGTAAGCCACAGCCACCAGTGGTGAAAGATGGGTCATCACCACCTTGCCGATTAAGGAAAAGCAGCCCCAGCTGGCCACACAACAGAAGATGAAAATCTCGCCCCAGCCGATGCCTCCCCTAAAGACCTCCGCAACCTGACCTTTGGAGACAACAATGATCGCCCCGATCACGGAAAGCACAATCCCCATGACCTTGAGGACAGTCAATCTCTCTCTGAAAATCAGGCCTGCAAAGAGGGCAATAACGATGGGATTGTTGGCGATAATCACCGATGCCCGGCCTGCGTGAATGAGTTTGAGTCCCTTGAAGAAAAACACGTTGTAAGCAAAAACGCCTGTCATGCCGAGAAGAATGAGAGGAATGACCTGGCCTTTTTCGATGGAAGGCAGCCGGCCTTCGGCCCGCCGGACGAGCAGGAGAAGAAGCACGGAGGCCACTGTGAACCTCAAAAAGCCGGCTGAAAAAGGGCCCACATCGCGCGTAATGTACCGACCGGCAATAAAGGTGCCGCCCCAAAAAACAGCGGTCAGAAAAAGCTTTACATAGATAAGAAACGAAGCCTTCTTGTCCATCGGTCTTGCGCGCAAAGGCGCGCTAAATGTCCACCCTGACCCGATCCACCAACTGGTGAGAAGACTCCAGGACTTGCCCGCCGAATCGATTGCTCAAAGCCGCCCGAAGCATCTCAAGCGTAATCACCTTGTTCAGTTTGGCCAACACCGAAAGGGCCGCAATTGCCCAGTCGGTGCTTTTGATTTTTTGCCCCTTGAAGTCCACCCGGTGCACCCTCGCACGCGTGGGCGGAAGATCCACCCCCTGAACCTGGAGGATCAGTGTATTTTCATCCAGGTCACGGAATAGCGCTTTTCGACGCTGAACCCCCTCTTCCGCCATGGCCACCACAACGTGAGGTCTGTCAATGCCCGTGTATCCGATCTGTTCAGGAGACAGAATCACCTCACTGATGGAAGGACCTCTGAGCACGGTGATGTTGTACTCGTTCTTCTGGGTCACCTCCATCCCTCCGGTGAGTCCAGCAAGGCACAGGACCTCTCCGGCCGTGATGATTCGCTGACCTGCACTGCCCAGGATGATCACTTCCTGCCTCCCTTTTTCAGGAGGCTCAAAAGCCTTCTCTATTTTTGCCGGGGGAGACACCGGTTTCAGAGTGGCGGCCATTTCCCTGTAGTGACGGCCGTATTCCTTTCTGGCATTTTCTTCTACAAGACCCTGGATAGGTGGCAAGGCCTGAAGTTTTTCCTCGATCATCTGGGGAGTCAGCTTGTTTCGCTTGATGTAGCGACCCGTGCAAATCCCCCACACATCGAGCACAGAAAAGCCCTCATGGCGTATCGCCTTCTCGATCTCTTCGGGCAGATTCTTTCCATAGCTCGAACACCGGGTGACGTGAGTTGCCCCTGCCGAGCGGGCCACCTGGCCCACGTCCAACGGTCGCTCAAGGCGATTCAGGAAGCCGGAGCCCACCTGGGCGTCCGGAGGTGTGGTGGCTGAGAACTGCCCGCCTGTCATCCCGAAATTGAAATTGTTCAGGACAATTAAGGTGATGTTCAGGTTTCGGCGGCACGCACTGAGCAGATGGGCACCCCCAATGCCCATGCCCCCGTCCCCCATGGTGACCACCACATTGAGATCGGGGCGAGCTAGCTTGAGGCCCATGCCGTAAGTCAGGGCACGACCGTGGAGGCCATGCAAAGCGTGGGTGTGGAAGAAGGTGTCGAACAGCCCTGAACAGCCGATGTCGCTGATCATGACAATCTGATCGCCTTTAAGGCCCATGTTCTGAAAGCATTTGTCGAGGGCCTGGGTGATCCGCTCGTGGGAACACCCCGGACAGAACACGGGAGGACGCGCTTCGTTCAACAGGCTATCCATGGCGAATCACCTCCCTGATCTGGCTGGGAGATATCAGCCTTCCGTCCATCTGGCCGAAAAAATCTACTTTTTTGTCCGGCAATACGCGCTTTATCTCCCATACATATTGACCCGTATTCATTTCCACCACCACCACCCGCTTGACCTTATCCGCCTTTTCCCGGATCAGCGCCTCGGGCACGGGCCAGAGCGTCTTGAGGACGAGAAGGGATAGGGGCATCCCTTCCGACTCGAACGCCTTGTGTACCGCCTTCGCAGCACGGGCGGTCACCCCATAGGCCACAAGCAATGTATCAGCCTCCTCTGCCATAAAAGCGTCGTGGAAACTGAACTGATGAACCGCTGATTCCAGCTTGGTTTTCAGCCGCTCCTGGTTCCTGCCGATCTCGTGATAGTCCGTGGTGATGTACCCGTCGATGCCATGGGTGGAGGAAGTTTGACGGACGAGGATTCTGTCACCAATGGGCAGAAAGTGAGGCACCGTTCCATCCTCGGGCACTTCAAAGGGGAGGAAGGGTCTCCCTGGTACCGGACCCGCACGGTCAACAAGGACAGGCCGTGAGATGGCATCCAAGTCCACACTCTCCCGGGTCATACCGATCTCCTTGTTGGAGGCGACAAAAACCGGGCACCGGTAGGTCTCGGCAAGGTTGAAGGCATGCATGGTCAAAGAGAAGCAGTCCTCCACGTCAACCGGTGCCAGGGCGATGACCGGGAGCCCGCCGCTGCTGCCCCAGCGCATAAACTGAATATCCCCGTCCGCACCGCGGGTTGCCGAACCTGTAGAAGGCCCTAACCTCTGAACTACCACAATGACAATAGGGATCTCACTTCCTACTGCAAAGGAGATGTGTTCGCTGTAGAGGCTCAAGCCCGGTCCTGCCGTGGCGGTCATCACCTTCAGACCCGCCATGGAGGCGCCCAGGCAAGAGCCGATCGATGCAATCTCATCCTCTCCCTGAATCACGATGCCCCCTAAGGGGGGCAGCACCTGCAGCATGGTGTTGAACACCGTGGTTGCAGGGGTAATGGGATATCCTGCAAAATACCGGCATCCCGCCTCCACCGCTCCCCAGGCAATGGCCTCATTCCCTTCCATGAAACTGAGCCCCATTATAGCCTCCACTACCAATGCAGCGTCGATTCGCTGTATCAAAACTTTTGAATCCCGCCCCACACCGTGTCCAACAAGAAGCCCCTCATAAAATAGCCCGTGACTCAAGACATCTTTTATTCTAGAGCGATTTCAGCCTTTCTATGGCTTCCTGGATGGAGGCTTCGTCTGTGGCAAAGGAAAACCGAATACAGCGATCTTCACCGAAGACGGAGCCGGGCACACAGGCTATGTGAAATTTGTCCAGCAGGTATTCACAAAAACCGACCGAATCAGTAACCCCGTCTATTTGACCATAAAGAGAGCTGACATCCACAAACAGATAAAACGCGCCGGCAGGCTTGAAGGGGTCGAAACCCTGGACATGCTGCAAGCCCTCAAACATGAGGTCTCTTCTTCTTTGAAAGGATTCGCAGAAACGCGCCACCGCGGTCTGATCCGAAGAAAGGGCGAAAGCGACCGCCTTTTGAGCGATCGAGTTGGGGCATGATGTGGCTTGGCCCTGTATCTTCACGGCGGCGCTCATCAATGTTTCAGCTCCCAAGGCAAAGCCGATGCGCCATCCCGGCATGGCATAGGTCTTCGAGACACTGTTGATGACCACCACCCGCTCCTTCAGATGGGGAGCTACAGAAAGGAGATTGGCGAATTTCAGGCCGTCAAACACGAATTTTTCATACACATCGTCGGAAATGACAGGGAATTCATATTCTTCAACCAACCCGGCGATACCTCTCAACTCTTCTGACCTGTAAACAGCACCGGTCGGGTTTGACGGTGAATTGAGGATCAAGAGCTTCGTCCTGCCGGTGATCGCGCGTCTTAACCGGTCCAGGTCCAACTTGAAGCCCTCTTCCTTCTCTGTTTCCAAAACAACGGGAAGACCGTCTGAAAGCTTGACCATATCCGGATAGGACAACCAGTAAGGTGAAGGAATGATGACCTCGTCTCCTGGATTCAGAAGGACCTGGAATATGTTGTGGAGCGCATGCTTGCCCCCGTTGGAGACCATGACTTCTGAAGGATCGTAAGTGATTCCCAGCTCTTTTTCATATTTTCCCACAATGGCCTCCTTCAATTCGGGGATGCCTCCTGCAGGCGTGTACTTGGTAAACCCTTCCTCCAGCGCCGCTCTCGCCGCCCCTTTGATCGCTTCAGGCGTATCGAAGTCCGGTTCACCGGCTGAGAAGTTGAGCACAGGGATACCCTTTGCTCTCATGGCCTTGGCTTTCGCCGAAATGGTCAACGTGGCGGAAGGATTGATCCGTTTGGCTCTTTCCGATAGATTCATCATGGTCATGTTTGCCTCTCCTGGATCTTTTGTGTGAAATTCACCCCGGAGGCCCGGAGGACACAGAGAAGAGAGTTTTGCCCATTTGCGGGAGAAAACGCGAATGGGCAAGTCGCACGTCCGCCTTCGGCGGAGTCTGATCCGTGTTGTTGCACAGCCACGAAGTACAGCCCTCCGACCTTTTCATAAAGACCTTCGGGGCATTCAGAGACACACCTTTCATTTGCCGGAATCTCCCGGCAAATGAAAAATTTGAATTTCTCTGTGCTCTCGGTGTCTCTGTGGTAAATCCTTTCATTTCCTATTCAACACTGAACCTAGGGTCGCTCTGTCAGATGTTCCCTTATGTGTTGCATTGTCTCTTGCTGCTGCCTGAAGGCTTCATGCGCCGCCTTTAGAGTGACCTTCTCAAAACGGATTTTGTCTCCGGGCTTTGCTTGCGCAACACGGGGAATATCCGTGGAGATCACGGTGGCAATTTTTGTGTACCCTCCAACGGTCTGTTCCACCAGCAAGATGATCGCCTGTCCGTCGGGCGGTATTTGAACGCCGCCGGGCAGACTGGGTTCCGAAATAATGCTCTCCGGAACGCCCACCTTGTGCGTAATCTTAGGTCCCACAAGCCGGTATCCCATCCTATTTGAATTGGTGCTCACAGCGAATTCCGACGCAAAGAATGTGGCCAGCCCCGCCCGAGAAAAAAAATCGTCCTGAGGTCCTGGGACGGCTCTGAGGGAGATTGATGAAGCGTAGGCAGGTATGAGGGCCTTCGGCACTTCCCTCGGTAAGGTCAGAAGCCTGCCCACCGCCCGCTTCAGAATATCGTCTTTGGCCAGTATTCGACCCTCATGGCCGCCGATTCTGGCTCCCACATAACATGAGCGGCTTCCCATGACAATAGGGACGTCCATGCCGCCGGTCAGCGCCATATAAGATCGACATCCCTTTTTCACCTGGCCGATGTTTAACACGTCGCCAGGTTTAACGCGGAAGGAACGCCAGCTTTCCACACCCTGATTGTTCAAGGTGATGGCTGCCTCGCCGCCGGTCACGGCCACATCGGTTTCCGCAAGCACCTCCAACCTGGGGCCCATGACGGTTGTCTCGAGTACCGCCGCATCTTCCCCGTTGCCCACGAGCATGTTGGCTACACCATAGGCAAATGAATCCAGCGCACCCGTCACTGGGACCCCGAACTGCTGGTAGCCGAAGCGTCCTCTATCCTGTACCGTCGTATAAGGCCCAGGAGATATTACTTTAAAAGCTTCCACTAGCTGTCTACATAGAGCAAGATCTTAACATTTACCCGCCTGAGTTAATGTCATGTTTTTGCCGGAGCCGGGATGGCTGTTCCCCGAAAGGCGATATCTCAAAAGAATTCCATCAAGAATCGCCTTAGCGGTCCCAATCTCTTTCTTTAAGAGCATCTCCATTATCTTCGGAGGAGCTGGTTTGATCTTTGAGAGTTTAACAAACCAAAGTGGATGTCGGAACAAGAAATTCTGCCAGGGCTTACCGGGCGTCAACCCTCAAAGATCAAACCAGAATGTGCCTCTGAGAGAATGTGCTTCTGAGGAATCTCTTCTGGGAGATGCTCTTTCAGAAAGAGACAGGGGCCGCAATCTGGGCCTTTGACCATTCGCCTTTGGCTTAGATATGGCCTTGCCTCCGGCCCGTAGGGCCTACGCCCCGGAGGGAAGGGAATGGCCATCCCTGGCGAAAGCCTCGCCCGTCCTCCGCAGTAGCCTGCTACGGCGGATGGATCGGTTTGAGGCCAAGCTTCGCTATGACATAAAAAAAACAATGACACAAAAGGCCAGAGCGATCACCCAAAGGGTATGGCTCACCGTGCCTTTCGTGACCGGATGAAAATGGGCATCAGGCCGTTTGTGGCCCTTTGCGCAAACATATTGGGTTACCGGCTTGCCCGTCTTTTTCTGGACCGCCTTGGTCCTTTTGACAGAAGCGCCACAGGGTCGGCCCTGATCACCCACCTTGTTGCACGTCAACCGCGCCCCAATCACCAGGCTCACCAGATTGTAAATCCAGTTCCAACTCACTGAAAGAATCAGGAAGGAAAGAAAGACGACCATGGAATGGGTTTTGCTGACGCCCATCCCTGCCAGCGTTTCGCCGATATTGCCCGGGTTTAGGGGCCCTTCAACGCCCCCGAAAAAACCTGCGTAGTAGAGGGGAAAGCAAATCAGCATCACCAGGATGGAAAGACAGAGGCGGACCATTCTTCTCTGTATAAAGCTCCGGCTGTTCCACCATTTCCTGAAAGCGCTCTCCTCACGTTGTGCCTGTGAGAACTTCATAACACCGATCATAACATGCTCTCGATTCTCAGTAAAGAATGGGTGGCGGGCCCGCACCCTCTTGCCCCGGGTTCGGGCCCGCCCTATGGATTGTCGATTTTCTGTGTGCCGTGCCCCGCGCTTGCCGGCTTTCCTAGCTTAGCAAACGTTTCTGAATATCCGGCCAAATCTTGTAAAACGAGTAAGCCGCCAGGATACAGCAGTAAACAGGAACAATGAACTTCCAGAATTTCTCGGGCAAGATACGTGTCGTGTAAGGCGCCCCAACAGCGGCAAGCACGGTCCCGATCACAAAAGAGGGCAGCAACAGGTAATCGATCACGACCCCTGTGCTGAGAAGCGCAAACCAGGTGATCACCGCAAAGACGCAGGTGGCTCCCTCAGCGAAAGAGGTCACAGCGACCATGCTCTTTACCGGCACGCCGGCAAGAAGGCCGCCCACCGTGACAACGGGGCCGTAGCCGCCGCCTCCGATTCCCTTGTTAAACCCGGCAAGACCAGCGAACAACCACATCCACTTGGGACGGTAGTTCTTGTATGTCTTCGCCGTCAGAAGCGAGCAGACGCCCATGACGATCAACAGGATGGTCACGTACAGCTTGATCCAGAACTTGTGGATTTTGAGAACCTTGTAGGCCGCCGTTATGGAGAAGCCGACACAGGCCATGCCGATGAGTGCCACAATAACGACAAGCTTGGTGGTTTCGTTCATGGGCCTGAACTTCCACTCCACGTTCTCAAATTCGCCGTGGATCATCCCTGCAATGAGCCCCGTAAACGCCTCCGTGATCATGACGCAGGGAACGACTTGCCTGGGGTCAAAGCCCGCCATGAGCATCAAAGGCGTCAGAGCCGTGCCGTAGCCCATGCCGCCGGCCGAATCCATGTATTCAAAGAACGCACAGATCAGGACCACCCACCAAACCACCGTCCAGTTGTCCGTTCCCATCCAGCCCTTGGCCTTCACAAAAGCCGAAGGAAGCCGCTGGGTGAACTCAAAGGGATTGCCCGCAAGCCAAATGGCAATCAGAAAAAGAAAGATAAAGGCGCAGGCATAGATAACGAGCGTTTTGACCTGCTGCTTGCTGAGAATCGCGCGCTCCACCATGGTCTTCTTTTCCGCCTCCACGTCCCGGGCGATTTCCCATCCCATCTTTTTATCAACTTCTTGTTCCATAAATCACCTCCTAGGAATCAGATACCCTTAAACGGCTCAATGAACGGCCCCTCCAAATTCTCTCCTATTGAAGAATCCTCTTGCCTCGATCGCACAGCGCTTCATGGATCAGCCAATTTATCCCGCAAGTTATGTATTCAAAAGGTGTGCCATCCTTCAGGCAAAAAGAATTAAAAGGCTAACCCGGCTACACGATTGATAAAGAAGGATACCGGCCGGGCATGACCTTTCGTCTCTTCCGCAAAAAGTTCCTTGATGAAGCGCGGTGTGTAACCTGTCAATGGACATGGATGGCCTCTGCCAATTTACATGTACGGACGCACCCACAACAAAAGGGTGATCAAAAAACAGACCGCCAGGGATACAATCACGTAGGTCACGGTATAACGGAAAAACTCTTTGAGCGGCACCTTTCGCTTGTCCTCTTTCTCGCCCAGATTCACGGCCACAAAAAGGGCCGGGGCACCGGCAATGGTCAGGTTGCTTCCGAGGGTCCCGGCCCAAAGAAGAGCCCAGTAAAGAGGCCAGGGGTTTATGGCCGCTTCCTTTGCTGACAGGTCGCGAATGACATAGAGCAGGGTCAGGATATAGGCGTCGTGCTCCACGATCCCACAGACAGCGGCAGATACCCAGAAAAGGACCGAGGTGCCCAGAATCAAACTCGACTCAATAAAGGGGACCATCCAATGGGCAATCCCATCGATCACCCCTCCCTTTTCCAGGCCGCCCACAAGGGCGAACAGGCTCACATAGAAGCAGATCGCCCGCCAGTCCAGTTCCGCCAGCACATCCTCAAAGGACGGGGCATTCAGCTTTTTCTTGAAGATTTCCAATAACAGAATCAGGATGGCAGCACCGGAAAGGGTAATCATTCCCAGATGCACCCCAAGGACAGGGCGTATGGCCATGCCGACTATCGTCCCCACAAAGGCTAGACAAACGATCCCGGCAAACAGCTTACTCTTGATATGTTCTCCCGGCTTTTGTTCAGCAGGGTCGAAGTCCATATGCTGGTCACGCATGCTCCTGGAAAAGAGTTTGTAAAAGACAAACACCACGACGCCGTAGGTTGCCGTGAGCACAAAAAAGGAAGAAGGCCGCCCGGAATGCCACAAGAAACCGCCGAACTCAATGCCCGTGACAGAATGGAGCAACTGCGGCGGCAAGTCTCCCAATAGCAGCCCTGTCCCCATAAAATTCGAACAAAGGCCGATAAACAGGATAGCGCCGTAGGCGGGAAACTGGTACTGGCGGCTCACAGCGAAAAGGACCGGTGCCATCATCAGAACGACCACCACGTTATCCACCAGTAGGGAAATGAATCCGGCTGCCGCTCCGATCAAGGTGATGAAGAGCGGAACGCTTCCTTTTGAGAGGATCAGAAGCTTTGCCGCCATATATTCGGGAAGGCCTGTTTTGCCTAAGTAGGTGGCTATGATCCATATTCCCACAAGAATAAAAATCACATTCCAGTCGACTACTTGAAAAGCCTGTACGTCCGTCATGACGCCAAAGGCGACCATAGCGCCGACGCCCAAGAAAGCGGATATCACCGTGTCAATGGCCCCTGTAATGACCAGGACAATGCTGATCAAGAAAATAGCCAATGGAACAATCATCGCAGCTTCCATAACAACCCCTTGCATTGGAGACCCATGGCACGCAGCCGGATGGACCCGATACCTGAGAGCCTCTGGGCGTAGTTTTTTAGAGTTCTGTAAACAAGATATGTGCCAAAGTGGGACCATTTTTCATTATGCCCTATCCTGCCAATATCCCTTGTGTTTTGGTTTTTGCGGGTTGATGACACGCCCCGAACCCTGCCAAGCGAAACCCATCAGTTTACAGTGGGTGTCATCCTAAGGGGACGAATTGAGGACCGGTCCTTGTGTTCTTATGACCCAGCGGACCGGCCCGAGATGCCCTATCTGGTGCTAAGTGATGGTGTTTCTAAAAGGCACCTCTCTCAGAAAGAACATGGCATCTCTTTTGCAGAGCTTTTGGATAGAACGGTGGCCTGTGGGCATGGACGTTAAGAATCCGGGCCCTGAGGACTCGGCTTTGGGCTACCTCTAGAGCGGGCTTATAGGGTCTTTAACTGATGCGGGAGTCTGATGGAGTACTGGAGTGTTGGAGTAATGGAGCGTCACCCATTGTCGATTTTCGATTGCAGATTGACGAATGGTTGCAGCTTAGACTCAATCTGAAATCGTCAATCGAAAATCGTAAATCTCGTGACTCCAATATTCCAGTACTCCAAAAGAGCTCACTATCTTTACCGGCAAAGCCATTGAAATTAGACCTGGCCCAGAGGACCACGTTCTCTATGATTAGATGAAGACCCAAGGGATCAACTGAAGACAGGCTGTTGCCCAAATCTTGACATATGATGCGGGGGTGGGGCTGGGGCCACCCCACAACGAATGGAATCCATTCTATCCAGAGATAAAGCCGATGATTTGAGCAACAGCCTGAAGGATCTTGACCACAGTGGAAAAATCGGACCTCACGCCATGAGATGCAAAGAAGTTCAAGAAATCCTCCTGCCTTACAAAGAGGGCACGCCCCTCGATCCCTCAGTCAGCCTGGAAGACAAGATCATCCGCGCAATCGAACTCATGGTCACCAATAATCTCAGGTGTATTGCTGTCATTCGAAACAACCGGCCTATTGGTATGGTCCGCCTTGAAGATGCTTTTGAGAAAGTTGGGCTTCAGGGATCACGAAAAATCTAGTCTCACGCCCAAGAAATCCCTATAAAAATTCCCAAAGAGGGCATGGTCTAAATTGGATTTTCACGGGGCCGTCGGGGGGATGGGCGTCCAGCCCGCAACCATACCTCCCGTGCCTTTGGAACGGCCCCATATTCTGAATATTTGGCACTGGGCAGCCCCAAAGGACAGTCTATCAAACACCTTACATCTTCTGGGCCTGCGCGGTGCATCTATTGACATGATCGGGGCGTCCAACATGCTCCGAGAAAATTTGGGTTGCGGGTCTGTCAGACCATCCCCCCGACGGCCCCTCAGGCAATTGAGAACTTCTTCAAGTTATTTCTGGGACGTGATACTCACTTCGAAAAAAGAAAAGGCCCGGCGAAGGTGATTCGCCGGGCCCTCGACGTTTCTGTCCCTTGATCTATGTGATCCCGACCCTCTGTTCGAGTCCCTAACGTAATTAGCGCTTGAGCCTTCTGCTCTCTTTCAAAAGAATTTCCGCTTCAGCCTTCCTGATCCGCTCTTCATGTTCTTCCTTTCTCCGCTTCGCGCTTTCCACCTTGTCCAACAGATCCTCGAAGTCCGTAGGCTTCAGAAGATAGTCAAAAGCGCCGAGTTTCATTCCCTCCACGGCAGTCTGTATGGTGCCATGCCCTGTGAGCATAATCACCTCCACGATGGCAAACCGCCTCTTTATCTCCTTCAGGACATCGATACCGTCCATGCCCGGCATCTTGATGTCGAGTATGACCACGTCAATGTTGTCCTGCATCAACGCGTCCAGACATTCCCTGCCGTCATAGGCAACCTGAACCTCTTTCCCAACTTCTTTGAGTTTCAGGGCGAGCAAATCCACAAAGTCTTTCTCATCGTCAACCAACAATATGCGTTCGGGAAATTTCAGCATCGGACTATCTCCTTCATAGGCTATGGTTTAATTGAACGTCTCGGGGATTTTACAACCTATTCGATTGACAACCTTTTTGGTGACAACGCCACGGCGTTTTTCACTGGAATGATGGAACCGTGGAATAAAGGAATGTTGTGACAAAAATCGGGAAAAGACTCGATGTCTATAGAAAGTGGACCTCATGCCGCTGAACCCATTATTCCAATATTCCAGCATTCCATTATTCCCTCCGGGCCGCAGGCCCTACGGGCCGGAGAGGCGACGCTTCGCTAGAATTCACCTCATAAAATCGTGGCATGGTAATGCGGAAAACGGTTCCCTCACCAAGCCGGCTTTCAAATTCAATGGTTCCGCCAAGTTTCTCAACAATGCTCCGCGACACAAACAGGCCAAGACCAGTTCCTTTACCGGGGCTTTTTGTCGTGAAGAAAGGTTCGAAAATCTTGTCCCGGTTTTCTTTGGGTATTCCCTCCCCGGCGTCCACTACCTCGACACACACCCGGTCGCCACCGCTCTCGGTGCGGATTGTGATTTTCCCTCCCGCCTTGGTCGCATCAAGCGCGTTGGTCAGAAGGTTGATCAAGACCTGCCTTAACTGGTAGGGATCGGACCAGATACTTCCAGGGTCCCGATCCATCTCACGAACAATGGAAATTTTCCTTTCGGCTGCCTCCCCGCTGACGAGTCCAATGCTTTCATCGGCCAATTCTTGGAGATTCACTTCGTAGAACACAGGATCATGATTTTTGACGGATTGTAAAAGCTGGTGGGTAATCCTTTTCGTTCTGTCCACAGCTCTGTCTATCTTGTCAAGAACCGTTTCAAACTCGTCCTTTAGCGGCATTTCCGACAGCTCTTTCCTCTTCAGGAGAAGCCTCATCCAGTCTGCCGCCTCATTGATAATGGCTATGGGGTTGTTGATTTCATGGGCCACCCCGACCGCCATAGTCCCCAGAGAGGCCAGTCTCTCCGTAACCACCATTTGCTTTTCGATTCTGACTCTCAGTTCTTCTTGCCTCCGATTCTCCTCCATGAGCCGGATCTTTTCGAATGCCTGCTTAATTTTTCCCAACAAGTGCTCTATCTCTATGGGCTTACTCAGATAATCAAAGGCTCCGGATTTGACACCCTCAACGCCATCCCGGGTGTTCGCATGTCCCGTCAGGAGAATAACCTCGGTCTCCGGGTATTTCGACTTGATGTGGCGGAGCGTCTCAATGCCGTTCATGCCCGGCATCTTAACGTCCAGAACCACCACATCCACCGACTTTTTTTCGAGAAGGGAAAGGCATTCTTCCCCGTTCCCCGCTGTTTCAGGCACAATCCCCTTGTTTTTGAAAACCTTGGAAAGGGAATTGATAAAAGCAAGCTCATCATCAACAAGAAGGAGGCGGATATCCTCCATGCCTGCGGTTTCGCCCATGAGATCTTATCCCCAATTGCTCCAGTAAGGGCCCCTTGAAATCCCTTTGATCACCATCACAGACAAAATAATGGATATCATGAGTGTACAAAAGCCGGCCGCCAACAAAACCATCACGGCTTTTTTCTCGGTCCGTTTCAGGACCTCAAAGGCGTCGGATAGGGTTTGCTGATACACCAGCAGCCACTCTCCGTTTTTCAGAAAAGTCGCTGCATAGATGTTTTCTCGCCCGGAAACATCCTCACCCTCAAAAATCTGGACCTTCTGTCCAGCCTCCTCGGCTTTCTTAAAAAAATCCTTGTAGATAGCGATATTTGACGAGACGTCGAGCCTTGGTTTTGTCTGAAATTCACCCGCCCTATTCAGAACGAAGGCGAATCCCGTTTCCCCAACGCGAACACCTTCGACAACCCTGTTAAAAGCATCGAAGTCGATGGTCGCCCTCAAAATCCAGGGTCCCCCCTGCCAATTCCTTTTCACGGCCATGATGAAATGGGGGCGCTTGCGGAAGCCCAGAAAGACATCGCTCACGTAGCATTCTGTTTCCATAACCTTCTTGAACCAGAAGGCCTCTTTGTAATTCTTGTCCAGCAGGTCGTAGGGGCCGATGTAGGCCACATGGCGGCCCTGCTCGTCAATAACACCCAGGTCCTCAAAAACATTTCCATAATGCGCCTGAAGCCTGTCCAGGCTACCCCTAAGGGTCGCTGGACGCGCCAGCTCACCAAACCCCGATGTGTCTGCCAGGAATTGGATATTGCCGAGCCTCTCCTTTAAGAAATTGTCGATGTTTTGTTGATGCTTTTGAACCAGCTCCCGGAGATGATCATGCACTTTCTCGTGGTAGGATCTATCAAATTGGCTCAAAATAATGGCACTCACAAGGATCATGGGTGTAAACGATATAATGACAAAGACCAGGACCATGTTTCTGGCCGACGATTTCTGAAATATGTTGCTCACGCTTGGAGTTGGATTCATTTCAGCCTTGCACCACAAGGGCATTTCCTGATATGGAGAAGCAAAATATGTGCCACGGCCTCAAAGTTCTCGCGCCACGTCTCAAAATAGCCCGAGAACACAGCGCGGCATAGCTGCAACCGGAATCGTTGCCGCCCCCTCACCCCATCCCCTGGTCGCCTCTGGCGCCGCCGAAGGCGGGTAAACCTCTCCCCCGCTTTCGGAGGAGAGTCGCCGACGCGCCATAGCCGCTTTGGCGACGGCGCGGGGAAGGGAGAGGGGGCTCGCATTCAAGAAGGCTTAACAAAATTTCAAGACAGCAAACACGTCGATAAAAGACAGGGACATCAAAGCCTGGAACAATGAATAGCCATTTTCTTGACCGTATCGACATTGACCATATGATCGCGGGGTATCCTACCCTGCTTTTGGTTCTCATTATCGTTGTCTGCCTCGTCCTGGTGTCTAAGGGGGCAGACTGGATGGTCGAAGGCGTGGTGGAGTTGGCCCGGAGGACGGGTCTGCCCAGATTGATCATCGGCGCAACGATCGTTTCGCTTGGAACGACGACGCCGGAAGCCGTCGTCTCGGTCATGGCCGCATTCATGGGCAGCCCGGGTCTCGCTCTGGGCAATGGAATCGGCTCGATCATTGCCGACACCGGCCTGATTTTTGGACTCACCGCCATGCTCAGCGTTGTTCCTG
>SMTZ1_10010726_pt1 | contig 15826 bp, 12 predicted proteins | sample DeeMarSWOR136_30_FD_25667 | JGI IMG/M metagenome (IMG submission 25667)
GAGGTTAACCTATATCGTTTGAAAAGAGATAGACATATACCAATCAAAGGTGCAGCAACCCTATTATCAAATATTTTGAATCAAAGAAAATTTTACCCATATTATGTCCAATTAATTTTAGGTGGTTGGGATTCCGAAGGCGGTCATATTTATTCATTGGATGCTGCTGGAGGAGCAATACCTGATAAATATTCTTCCGGTGGATCTGGATCACCCTATGTTTATGGTGTTCTAGAAGATTTATATAAGGATGATTTATCAGTTGATGAAGGAGTAGATATTGCCACTAGAGCAGTTAACGCTGCTATGCAAAGGGATTCAGCTTCAGGAAATGGAATTGATATTGCTGTAATCACTGAAAAAGAATTCAGAATGATTCCTGAAGATGAAATAAAATCACGGTTGGAAAAATTTGGAAAATAAAATCGGTTCATTATTTATACATTTTCAAAAATTATAAGATTTAAATTAGTTATTTTAAAAGGAAAAAAGAAATGACAGTAGATGACGTTTTAAGAGATATAAAGGGAAAGATTCGAGGTTCAATACCTCCAAGTATAGACGTATCTGACATTGAATTTGAAGGGGCATTGCTTGTTATATATACCAAAGCACCCGAAAAATTCGCTAAAAATAAAGATCTAGTTAAAAACCTTGCAAAGACACTGCAAAAACGTATTGTTGTTCGCCCAGATTCTTCTGTTGTTACAAATATTGAACGAGCTGAAAAAAAAATAAAACAGATAATTCCTAAAGATGCAGAGATAACAGATATTTATTTTCAACCTGATGTTGGTGAGGTTACAATTGAAGCACTAAAACCCGGAGCTGCAATTGGTAAAGAAGGTCAAATTCTCAATGAAATAAGAAAGACCATAAACTGGACACCTAGTATCATTCGAGCACCACCCATTCAATCAAAAACAGTTAGAGAAATCAGAGGCTATCTTAGATCAATGAGCGATGAACGAAAAGATATACTAAGAAAAATAGGACGTAAAATCCACCGCGGAGTTTCTGAAGGAGAAAAATTTGTAAGAGTTTCAGCTTTAGGCGGTTTTAGACAGGTAGGGCGATCTTGTGCAATGCTTCATACACAGGATAGTAAGGTATTGATTGACTGCGGTATTGATGTCTCTGCAGATAACAATAATTCTCCCTATCTTCATTTACCTGAAGTATTACCTTTAGAAACAATTGATGCTGTAGTTGTAACCCACGCTCATCTTGATCATAGTGGTTTGGTGCCACTTTTATATAAGTACGGCTACGATGGTCCTGTATACTGCACTCCTCCAACAAGAGACATGATGACTCTTCTTCAAATGGATTATCTAAAGGTTGCGGCAGCGGATGCAAAGAAAGTTCCATATTCCTCAGAACATATACGAAATTTAATTAAACATTGCATAACAATGGGCTATGGAGATACAACAGATATTACTCCAGATGTTAGACTTACATTTCATAACGCCGGTCATATACTTGGTTCAGCTATTTGCCATTTCCATGTCGGTGAGGGTCTTTACAACATTGCATTTACTGGCGATATAAAGTATGAGAGGACTTGGCTTTTTAATCATGCTGTTAATCATTTTCCCAGATTAGAGGCGTTGGTGCTTGAATCCACATATGGTGGGAGAGATGATCATCAGCCAAGTAGAAAGGAAGCAACTCAGAGACTTAAAGATATTATACGTCAAACAATGAAAAAGAAGGCAAAAGTTATAATACCTGTTTTCGCAGTTGGAAGAAGTCAAGAAGTGATGATTGTTATTGAGAATCTTGTCCGAGGAAAGGAGATTCCTGAAATCCCTGTTTATCTTGATGGTATGATATGGGAAGCAACTGCGATCCATACAGCTTATCCTGAGTATCTTAATAATAAACTTAGAAGTCAGATTTTCCAGAGAGGAGATAACCCATTATTATCTGATATTTTTAAACGTGTAGATAGTGTAGAAATGAGAGAGAAGATAGTCACAGATAATGATCCTTGCGTTGTACTAGCTACAAGTGGAATGATGAATGGCGGTCCTGTTATGGAATATTTTAAGGCATGGGCTTCAGATCCCAAAAATTCTATTGTATTTGTTGGATATCAAGCAGAAGGAACAAACGGGAGGAAAATCCAAAGAGGAGTAAAATCAATTCCTGTAAATGTAGGTGGAAACTTTGTTGATCTTGAAATAAAGCTGAATATTGAAACTTGTGATGGATTCTCTGGACATAGTGATCGCAGACAGCTTTTTGGATATATCAACAATATGTCACCACGACCTGAGAAGATTATCTTCAACCATGGGGAGGAATCAAAATGTTTAGATATTTCATCTACAGTTCATAAAAGATATAATCTAAATACCGCTGCCCCTATGAATTTAGAAACCTTTCGATTCGTATAGTTAGGTTTATACAATTATTTTTTTTAATGCGGACAGCTCAATATTATGGAATTTGAGCTATATCTCTTCCAATAAGGAACACTCCAAGATAGGAAGGTACTTTTTGCATTCCTTTTTCTAGATGGAAATCCTCTTCTTTCATTTTTATTCTAAAGGATTTATTTAACTTAATATCAATAGACTCGTCATCCAAAATAACAGCATCGTTTAAAGGATTAAAATCATCTAAATTGTCAATATCTACTTTTTTCACCAGAAAACCTGTTTTACCATGTAATGAAAAAGGCAGCCTGATAAGTCGTTTGATATCACATGTTACAGGTTCATCTGTTTCACCGGCGCTCAGAGTAACTGCCGTTTTTCTCAATGCTCTATTTAGAAAGAATTTTCTAATTGTCTTAGATTGATCAAGAAAACCATCTTTTATTCTTTTTACTCTTTCTTCTGACAGCTCTCTTGCTAAGTTTTCAGCATCTTTTTCTTTTACACCATATTCTTTAAGACGTTCTTTTGGATTTTCACTTTTTTTTATTTCATCAACAATTTCAATTATTTCTCTACTGATTCGTCCTTTCCAACCTTTCTGATTTGGAGTTGGCATTTGAAGACTTTTTCCGCCAGGAAAGTTACGTTTTCCATATTGTTTCTTACCTGTTACATGCTCACGAAATATATAGGAATCCTGTAAGTTTCGTCCAGTTATATAATCAACAATTTCTCTTCTTTCGTTGCCATCTAAATCAAAAATAGCTGGGTCTTTCACATGACAGTGATAACCTCGGCCACCACTAAAATAAAGTTCTAGATACTTATCTTCAAATCCAAAGTCTCCTATTAAAAATTCTTTTACTAGTTTTAAAAACTCGATTTTAACAATTTCTAGTTGCTGACTATAACTTAATTTCTCTGTATTTGGAAGATGGTCAGAATCTAAATCAAAAATAAGTTCTGCCCCCATCCATTTTTTATCCTGCATCGTAGATGCATCAGGTATCTGATAGTACGCTGAAGAATAATACACATGTTGTGGAATTCTTTCTTTTAAAAAGGTCAACACATCTGTTTTTTTATCAAATGATAAGTGTCTAACCATTCCCGTTCCGCTAAAAAAAGTAAATGCAAATTCTCTCTTAGTAAATCTATCTGGTAATTCAATATTACATGTTTTGTAATAATTGAAAAACATATTCTTTATAAATTCTATAGATTTTTGTGAATAATCTACCATTTTCAATAATTACTATAGTTTTTGTGGCTATAATCTTTATCCAGCTTTAGAGATAAAGTTTTTAGAATAATATATATTACAGTTTCTAATGAGTGACTTTATAGAAGATGAACTTCTTTCCTCTTCAGTAATAAAAAATCTTCATTCCCTTGACTTTGATTATGTCCCTGAAGAATTACCTCATAGAACTGAACAAATTCGGATAATTTCACAGATTTTTAAACCATTACTTAGTGGAGTTTCGCAAAATGCTTTTATTAGAGGCCCAGTTGGTACAGGTAAGACTGTAATTGCGAAGAAATTCTGTCAATCCCTTGTAAATATTGCAAGGAAACAGGGAAAGTTTATCGAATACGTTCACATAAATTGTAGAAAAAGATCAACTGATTCTATGGTTTTAATCGGTGTTTTAAATCATTTTGATGAGAGATTTCCAGACAGAGGATTTTCTGTTCAAGAGATGTTACAAATACTTAATAGACAATTAAAAAGAAGGGGCGCTCAGCTGTTATTAGTGTTAGACGAAGCTGACGCACTCATTAAAAAAAGCGGTTCTAATTTGATATATAATCTTACACGATTTACAGATGAAACACTGAAATCAGATAATCCAATCTCTATAATAATGATTTCCCAAAAAGATATACTCTTAGATTTAGATTCAACAGTTCTAAGTACATTTAAAAGAAGTAATTTGATACTTTTAAATAAGTATACTCGCAACGAGCTTTTTGATATAATTAATCAGCGAGTCGAACTTGCTTTTCATAATAAAACAGTATCGTCAGATAGTGTAGATCTTATTGCTGATATATCAAGTGAATGGGGAGACGCACGGTTTGCCATAGAACTTTTATGGAAAGCTGGTATTTGTGCTGATCAGCAACATGTTCAATGGGTAGTACCAGAGCATGTTCGAGCTGCTAAGGCAGAAACTTACTCTGTTGTTACTGATACAAAACTAAGAAATTTAGGAAAACAACAACTTTTAACATTACTCTCGATTGCAAAACGATTTCGAAAAGATGATATTGCATATGCAAACACTGGTGAGGTTGAAAAAATTTATGCAATAACATGCGAAGAATACAATGAAAAACCTCGAGCTCACACTATGTTTTGGAACTATTTGAAAGAATTAGAAAATGCCGGATTTATTGACATTAAAATTTCAGGAAAAGGACAACTTGGTACAACACAACTTATTTCTCTTCCAGATATACCAGGGGAGATATTGATAGAAAGATTATTTAAACTTATTTTATACCATTTAAACCAAAAAATTTATTTATAGGTTGTTTAAATAGTATATTTGGGGTCTAGTTTGGAAAACAAATGATTTTTATGATTTTTCTTTTCATTTTGTTTTACCTCCCGAAACCTAGGCCCCATCACTAATCTAAATACAACATTTGTAATGAATGTTAAAATCGGATTATTCTTTTTCAAATAACTATGTTACAAAAGTATCAAAATATTTAAAATTTATAAAAAAATTTAAAAACAATAAGAGGTTATCAATTAAAAAAAGAGTTGAGCAAAAATGCCAAAAAGCAGTAAAGAACAAATTGACGCTGATGAAAAAAAGGTTATTAAAGAAATCAAAAGAAATTCTAAAGATAGTATTGACAAAATTTCTAAAAGATGTGGTTTTTCAAGACAGAAGGTTTGGCGAATCATAAAAAAATTAGAAGAAGACAAAACAATTTGGGGTTATAATGCTGTTGTAGATGATGAAAAACTAAAGGTAAAAAAATATATTTTCTTATTTAAAAGAAACAATAAACCAATTTCCCTTAATAAATTAGAACTGGCTTGTTCGGGAAAGATAAAAAAAGAGCTAGAAAAAAAGGGAATTGATATTGAATTTACCTTATTGGTTCATGGTGATTATGACTTAGTATTATGTGCAACCACTCCTAGTATAAAAGAAACGATAATACTGTCAAATACATTCTCATCACATTTTGGAGAATACATTTCTGATATTAAGATATTGGATGTAATTTTTCCTGTACAAAAGGGAGGTTTAGATAATCCTAATATGGGGGAATTAAAGGAATTCTTTTTATAAATATCTTACAATCTTTTAAGACAATTATTTTCTAAGGGACAAATAGTGCAATCTGGTTTGGTTTTACAAAAATTTTTAGCTAATTTAACAATTAAAGCATGCAGTTCTTTGTAAACAGATACTAAATCTTTTATATCCAAATATTTTTGTAGATTTTTTTCAAAGTATTGTTGTATTTTAAAATACGTTTCTTTCTCAATAATTAAAGGCAATCTTTTACAAATTCGTTTGGTATAACCATCAACTACAAATACAGGGTAATTCCCAGCATATAATAAAATGGAATCTGCTGTTTCAGAACCCACCCCATTTAATGATAACAGTTTTTTTCTAATTTCCTGTAGATCTAAATTGAAGAACTTATTCAAATCTCCTTCATAATTTTCATTTAAAAAATATGCAATATTCTTTAAACGACTTGCTTTTTGGTTAAAAAAACCAGAAGGCTGAATCATCTTTCTAAGATTTTCTATGTCGGTTTCTAAAACTTTTTTAACAGTAAGACAGTTATTACTCTTTAGATTAAACAATGCCTTTTCTACATTTTTCCATGCAGTATTTTGAGTTAATATAGCTCCAACTATAATCTCAAACCTAGGGTCACTTTTATTTCTTTTATGATAGTCTTTTTCAACCGGCCACCAATCTTGATAGCCAAAATGATCAAAAAGTAATTTATAAATTTCAAAAGGTGTTATTTGCATATAATTTAAACTGTATGCAACTTATAATAATTTTTCAACAATTTTCATTATTTCGTTTGTTTTTAAATCTGCGTTTTTTTTAAGTTCATCTATAATTAAAGAAGTTTCTTTGACATATTCATTATCTTTTATTGAACCTAAATTGATAGCGACATTTAGGATTGCTGATTTAACACCAGCTTGTGCCATGTGTGCTGAAACTGCTGCATCAGTAATAGAATTCTTATTTCCCTTTTCTGCAATAATAAGTGATAAGTCAAGAATTTTTTCACAAGTTTTAGCTGTTTTTAGTGGAACGTTTGCTGCAATTTTATATCCTTCTTGAATAGCTTTATTTCTTTTCTTTTTTTGTTCCTCTGTGTCTTTTGGTAATTTAAATGCATTCATAACATCATTGAATGCTTTCGTATCTTCATCTATAAGTTTTATCAGATCTTTTCGTAATTTTTCACTTTTTTTTAAAATATCTTTAATTTCCTCCTGAACATCAGCATATTTATCTTTTCCCAGGGTTAAGTTACAAACCATGGATGATAATGCTGCACCAAGAGAACCAGCTAATGCTGCAACACTTCCACCACCTGGTGCAGGTGAGGATGAAGCCAATTCAGAAAGAAATCTGTTTAATTCCATTGAAGCAAGATAACCTGTTTCTTCAACCATATATTCGACAACTTTTTCTTCAGGTTTAAAAGGATAAAGTTCAGATAAGCCAAGTTTATCAATTGCTAGAGTAACAAGTTCCTCCTCGTCAATTATTTTTAAACCTTCTTTTTTAGAATAGAATTTTCCAGCAAGAACAAGGGATTCCTTTGGAACTAAACCAACGATTTCACTACCTGTTACTTTTACATCGAGTTTTTCTGCTTCTTCTCTGACAGCTTCGTATACATGGTGGAGATTTACCTCTTTGTAATTTAGTAGATTCATAGAAACTTGGGCGATATTTTCATCATACATCATACCACCAGCTTGAACACCTTTGAATCTACCTGGGATTTTCTCAGCGTTTCCATCGGGTCCAATTATTTTATTTCCATCTTTATCTTTTTTAAAAACACCACTTGTTCTAATTTTTCCAGAAATTTTAGACGCAATTGATTTATCATTTGTGTCAAGATTTATATTATATGCTAGAAGAATATCTCTACAACCTGTTGCTGTGGCACCGCTTTTAGGTACAAAAATTGGTTTGCCAAAGTCAGGTTTAAAAGATGGGTCTTTAAATTTTTCTTCAAGTGCTTCATATTCACCTTTTCGAATATTTGGAAGTCTTACACGTTCAGGTTTAATTGCAGATTTTGCATAAAGAAAAACTGGAATTCCAAGTTCCTTTGTCACACGTTCTCCAAATTTTTTTGAAAGATTAATACAATCCTTCTGAGTTAAGCCCTTTATTGGAATAAATGGGCAGACATCAAGAGCCCCCATTCTTGCATGTTCACCTTTATGTTTTGACATATCAATAAGTGCAATTCCAACTCTCGCTGCTTGAAATGCTGCTTCTAAAACAGGTTCAGGTTCGCCAACAAAAGTGTAAACTGTTCGATTGAAATCTACGCCAGGATCTACGTTGAGTAATTTTACCCCTTCGATAGTTTTTATCGCTGCAGCAATAGCCTCGATAACTGATTTGTCCCTACCTTCGCTAAAATTTGGAACGCATTCAACTATTTTTTTCATAATGGCACCGCAAACCCTTAATTCCGGTTACTATTTTAACCCTTTGGGGAAACCATAATGGAAACCGTAGATATTCTCCTTGAAAAAGCTAGTGAAATAGTAACATTACAGGGACAAAATATCCCAAGGATAAAAGAACAAATGAATGAACTATCAATAATTCCAAATAGTTCTATTGCAATTAAAGATGGTAGAATTGTAGATATTGGAAAGAATTTTAATTACAAAGCAGAAAATGTAATAGATGTTTCTGGAAAAACAATTCTACCCGGTTTTGTTGATCCTCATACACATGTCGTATTTGCCGGGTCTCGTGAATTTGAACTTGATATGAAACTCAAAGGTCTCTCCTATATGGACATCCTTAACAAGGGTGGCGGAATTTTTCATACAGTAAATGAAACAAGAAAATCATCCGAAGAAAATCTTTTATCTCAAAGTAAAAAACGTCTTGATACAATGATTTTTCATGGAACTACATCTTGTGAAGCTAAAAGTGGTTATGGCCTTGATACAAAAAATGAACTCAAAATTCTAAAAATTCAAAATAAATTAAATAAAATCCATGAAATGGATATAATTTCTACTTTTTTAGGAGCACATGCTGTACCAAAGAATATTAGTTCCAATGATTACGTTGATATTGTTATTAATGAAATGATTCCAAGGACAAAAGACTTGGCGAGTTTTTGTGATGTATTCTGTGAAAAAGGAGTGTTTAGTAAAGAACAAAGTAAGAATATATTAGAATCAGGTAAAAAATATGGTCTAATACCTAAACTACATGCTGATGAAATCGTTGATACCAGTGGTGCATCTCTAGCTGCAGAAGTGGGTGCCATTAGTGCAGATCATCTTTTAATGTCTTCTTATAAAGGTTTAAAGGAAATGGCTGCTAAAAATATAATTGGTGTTCTTCTTCCTGGAACTCCATTTTCGTTAATGCAACAAAGATATGCACCTGCAAGGAAAATGATTGATTTAGGTGTGCCCGTTGCACTGGCTACTGATCTTAATCCTAATTGTTGGTGTGAAAATATGCAATTTATTATTCAATTGGCGTGTCTTAATATGAAGATGACGCCTGCTGAAGCTGTTACTGCAGCCACATTTAACGCTGCATGTGCAATTGGACTAAACGATTTCATTGGAAGTATTGAAAAAGGGAAAAAAGCAGACGTTATTGTTTTGGATTGTCCAAGTTACAAATTCATCCCTTATCATTTTGGAGTTAATCTTGTTGAAACCGTAGTAAAAAATGGTAATGTAGTTAAGGCTAAATTTTAGTGATATATCATGTTTTTCTAAGAACTTGATTTTTTATGTGCTTCCATAATTTGACAGGTTATATGATATACTTCAGTTCTAAAGCTCTCATAATTAGGATTTTTTTCGATAAATTCTTCAACAATAAATTTTACATTGGTTTGTTTTTTTCTTTCTAAGATAAAATCATCAAGTTTTATGGTTAACAATCTTTCAAAACTACTTTGTTGATAGTGTCCATGTATATCCCGGATAACAACCCCTACTTCTATTACTGATAAGATAAACAAGAGAGTCGTTAGTCCAATAATATATGGTTCGTTGATTCGTATTGCATGTTCGATTAGTATAATATCTATTGCTATTACAAAAAATGGGAGAATAAAAGATATTTTTTCTATTCTTGGTGATTCAGCAAGTTCTTGTATAAAGTTTCTTAGCCTCCCAATTCGAACCATATGAGGTGAATAAGATAGTAATAATTTAACTCTTATGATTTTTATTAAAAATTAAACGTTTATCAAAGATATAATTAAATATAGCCAACTTACAAATATTATATATATTAATATATCATTATATTAATAATATTAATATCTATTATCTCTTTAAAATTATAATATTAAATCGGAACTGGGAAATTTAATGAATCCAAAAATAATCGTTTGTTTATTAGTGTCTCACTTCATATTATTGGCATTAATTCCAATAAATACACCTGCATTCGAAGAACAATGGTGGAATAATAATTGGTCTTTTAGAAAAGAGGTTATTTTACCAATAAAAACAAATACTGAGATTGCAAAGTATCAACCAATAGATATTCATATTGAATTTGACAATCTGTGTTGGGCAAAAAATGAAAACGAACATTCCATAAGAGTTGTCTTTCAAGAAGGAGAATATTTCCAGGAATTAGATTCACAAATATACAATCTTAAATATGAAAACGGTAACTACATTACATCATGTGATCTTGTTTTTTTAATTCCAGAATTCGCCAATGGAAAAGAAAACTATTTTATTTACTACGATAAAAATGAGAAAGACTCCCCTGGTTATGAAGATCATTTATCAATCGAAGAATCCTATTACTACTATGAACCCATAGCAGGTTATCCTTTTGAATCCCGTTATTTTAAGATTATAGAAGATGGATTTGTTGTTTATGCAGTTTCACAAGAAGGGGAGTTTATGGGTTATTCTACCGCTCAGCACATTACAAAACTTATTGAAAAAACCACAGAAGTTTTACCGAAAAATGGAGAATTATTAGCTTCTTTTGATTTTAGATATTATTATGGTGAAGGAATGATGGACTATAGTACTACCAGTGAAGTTCTTGTTTCTAAAGAAATTCTTGTTGACGGTAATTTAATGGTTGAATTTGGTATAATAAGTAAATCTAGTAAAGACGATATAGAAACAACTGCTATATACAAATATTATTATTGTCCAAGTGAACATAAAAGAATACGAGCTCATATCAAACATAATATATTTGAAGAACTCAAAGTCGATAAAGATGCAAACACAGATGGAGTATATGCAAAGTTACAATGTGGCGGGGTAACTAGCAAATCTATTGAAGATTTAAACTTTGGTGAGATATTACCATATCTTCATATCTACAATGAAAATGAAATGGTAGATGAATATTCTCTTGATCTCGACCCAGAGTTTATTCCAGATGATTATGATATACGGGTGTTAAATAAAAATGACGATATTGATTTAGGGACACCACCTTGGGCTTCATTTGATAGCGGTTTATCAGGAGAATCTCATTCTATTATATTGGGTTCAAATAATGTTTTAGTTTCTGGTGTGGAAGAGCAAGACGGAATACAGATAGATGCATATGAGTTGGATTATCCTCATTTCCCTGGTATTGAAGCCGATAGAGCAATTTTTCAACTAGGTCGAAATTCTTACGAGAATGAAGGGATTCAAGATATTATTATACCCGAAGATTTTTCCGTTGAGTTTGATGCAGAATTTTTTTCTGCCAAAACAGGTGGTTACATCATAGTTCAAAACGAGGCAGAAATTTTTCAATCTCTCGTTAAAATAAAACCACTATGGGGAGAAAAATTCTCAGATGAGATAGATAAAAAAGAAGGCAAAACACTTTCAATTGTTGTTCACTTTGCTCAATCTTTTCCCCTAGGAGCAGCATTTTCAGCTTTTACGGGAAAAGAATTCAGTTATATTACCGTGGAGTTGTATAAAGAAGATGAACTTATTTATTCAGGTACACCTGCTAGATATAAATTTAATTCAGTATTAAGAGATTCAAATAAACTGAAGTGGTTAATATCTATCTTTTACCCAGTTGATTGGAAAAACCTCTCAATTTTTAAGGAAATATCATTTCAAGACATTGAACCAGGTAGATATCTAATAAAGATAATCAAGGAAAATCCATTTTTCAGTAAAGAAAGAAAATATATCGGATTTAAAATAATAGAAGTAAAAGAAGATACGAAAACCCATGTTTTCTGCGGGGTCGAAAGCTTAGTTCGCGTAACTGTGGTTGATACAAAAGGAAAAGCTGTTGAAGGCTCTAAAGTGATATTGCTAAAAGATGATTTTGTAATTGCAGAAAACATTACCGATAACTCAGGCCAAGTCGTAATTAAAGCACCAAGTAAAAAAAATTACGATTTAAGAGTGTTATATAAAGGTTTTATAATTTTTGATGAACAAAATAAACTACGTTTACTCAATAGAATTATTCCAATAAAAAAAACTGTAGAAATTGAACGACATGATCTTAAGTTAAAGATAGTAGATAATTGGGGATTACCGCCAACAATCGAACTGAAACCAGTTATGGTTAGTAATGAAATGGATGAACCAACCACTATTTATGCAAGTAAACTATCCTCGGGTTTATATTTTTTATACGATCTAATACCTGCTATTTATCAATTAACCCTACAATATAAATCGTTTTCAATAAAGGACGAAATAGAGATTCCTACACAAAAAGAATTTACTATTATTTTTCCAGCTGAATTTAACATAAAAATAAACATATTGGATACTAGAGGAACACCTTATTCAGACGCAAAGATAGTTCTATCAAGAGAGGACAAAGAATTAAATTTATTAAGTAAAAACACGGGTTTAGTTATTCCTCTTCCTCCAGGTGTTTACAACGCTAAAATATATAACCAAGATTTATTGGTAGGCTCACGAAGAATCAATGTTTTAGGCGAAAGAAGCTTTGATTTAATAACTAACAACGAGCCATTATTTCCTTATTTAGTTGCTTTATTTATGATAATTTTAGCGTTGATAGCATTAGTTTTTAGTTTTTTTAAAAAAAATGTATTGTTTTTTTTTAAAATATTGTCTGTTTCCATCGCAACAATATCTATTACTTTTCCATGGTGGATTTTAAATGGGGCGTCTTCACAGGTTGAAACTTCGACAAAAATGTTTCTCCTTCCTTTAGAATTAGTAACAATTACAACATCTACTGGTATAATTGGTGGTGAACTAGCTTATCTACCTGATCTTTTTGTATATGCTGTTTCTATAATTATAATATTAACAGAAATAGGTTGTTTTCTAATTCTTGGAAGTATAATTATCAAAAAATTCAATATAAAATTAAGTTACTTTACATTAGTGTTGGCATTAATATTGCTGATTAGCTCAATTTTAATATTTTCTTTTGCTATGTCTCAACTTGCAGAAATTGGAATCGGAAGCTTCTTTGGGGATGGAAACCTTGATGTCAAAATACCCGGAGAAGATAAAGTTTCAGCGATATTATGTAACTGGGGCCCTTCTACAGGGTTCTTTTTATATTTGTTATCTATAGTATCTTTATTTATTACTACTTTTATGATTATTCAAAAAAAGATTTTTTAGGTGATTATTATTTAATCATCCTTTTCTGTTTATCTTGGTCTCGTTTTATTTGTAAAAGCAATTTTTCTTTTTTACGTTGTTCTTCAGATTTTTTTTGTATTTCTTGAAGTTTAATTTTATCAACGTCTTTGGTTTCTTCAACTTTTTTCTTTTTCATTGTTTTTTTTGGTTCTTTGTTTTTTTTAGGTAATATCAACTTTGTAAGTTTATTTTCCTTTTTTTTCTTTTTATCAGCAATTTTTTTCTTTTTCGGTTTTTTTAAGAATTGAGTGATTTTACTTTCTGTTTCTTTTTTTTGTTTCTTTTTATCAATTGTTTTTTTATCAGTTTTTTCTTCTTTTTCTTGTTTTTTAAAAAATTTTTTTATAATACCGCCTTGTTTTGATTTTGGGATTTCCTTTTTTCCTTTTTGCCGTTCTGCTTCACGATAGTTTTTGAACCACAATATTGCAGACTTATATTCTTCTTCCATCATTTGCCGTTCTTTTTCGTATTGTTCTTTGTTTTTTTGTTTCAATTCTTCCAGATGTTTTCTTTCTTCAGATTAAGTAAATTACAGCTAAAATAACGATGACGGGAGCTGCTATTATTAGAATCAATGGAGAAATGTATATTCCTTCTGTAATTAGAACCACACTTCCTACCTTTGTTTTAGTTGGATCTCCAATAGAGTATGCGTATATATCAAGGACATGTGGAGTACCGGGATCATAAATTGTTTCTTTTGTTAAAACCCCCACACTCACCCTTTTTGTTTCATCAGTTTTTATGTCTATCGCTTGTTCATTTGGTATACCTACTAATCCATCTTCACTTTTTATATCAAAAAGAAATATATCTTCATAATATCCTTTGTTAGTAATATCAATCTGGAAGTATTTAATCGATTTGGGTGCCGCTTTAATAATAGGACTGACAGATTTCACATCCAAATAATTAAAAGGACTTGCCTTAACTGGTATATATGCATAGGAAATGCCTGCTACCTCTCCCCATACGTCCCTTCGCAAGATTTTTATTCCAATAGTAACGGAATAATTAATGGCCAATTTATTTGTCTTTACCTCAAGAACTCTTTTATATACTCTCCCCTGATCAGCTTCACTTACAACAGATTCTGGTATTCGTACTTCCCACCCATTTGGATCTCCTTCAATTATTTCAGGAATGAGTTCTAATGAAGTATAGCCTGTAAATCTTCTTACAAATGGACCAATTGTGAATACCCATATAAATTTTGGAAATATCTTTGGTATTGTTTTTATTCTGTCCCAAGATATGCCAAACTCATCGTATAAAATAAGGTTTATACTGGTCCAGTTTTCATTGCTGATTGATGGTATTTCCCCATCTATTGCTATTGCCAATTGAGCTGATTCCATTTCGTCTGATTCTTGAGATATTACTGATGGTGAAAAAATTGAAAGTGCTATGCATAGCAAAACGAATGAAAGGGATAAAGTCCTATATTTTATTTGGTTCACCCCATATATGACATATTTTGATAGGAAAATTTCAGTTTATCTAGTAATTTTTTTTCGTCTTTTTAGATGAAGTATCATGAACAGTGCAACAGCGATAAATAAGAATGCAGCTTCAAATCCTGGAGTAGAGAAACCACGATTATTAAACTTAATATAAATCGGAACAGATGGACCAGGTATACCTCCACCTGGCGAAGCCTCAGGTGTGAAATCTATTTGTATTACTTCAGTTTCATCATGCCAACCAAAATGATACGGTGGTGTAACTGATAAGACTATAGTTTCTTCTCCCCCTGGAGGAATCTCCACTTTTGTAGGATTAATGATCGGTGACCAATCCTCAGGAACATCGATTATTTCGTGTCGTACTATTGTCCAGTAGTTAGCATTATTTTTTATACGTATATTAACATTAACCTCTTCTCTTGGAGACACCATTCTTGAAGGTCTTTCAACAGTAACTCCTATCTCAGGAATATAGGCTGGCTGGAAATTTATGTTGTAATTCATTAGTTTCCCCATAACTCGGCCACGCTTTTCGCATTCTATTGAAAATTGGATGTTAAAAGGTTCAGAAGGTGCTTCTCTCAGAGGAGAAATTATTAAATCGACTTGAATTTCCTCTGGTGGAGCATTCAATTCTGGTAAATTGACATCATGATCTGGAGTACTAAAGTAAATATTAGCCCAATCTGGGGGGTTGATAATTTTTAAATGTAAGGATTGTTGGGGCATTGGACTTCCATATATTAACGAATTTCTAATGGTAAATGGAACAAACGGTAACTTTAGCAAATTGGGAATTACGACATCAGTGTAATATTCAACTTTTAATGGTATAGTAACAGCTTTATTGATGTCTATAGGTTGATTCAAATCTTGAGGGTCATATGATAGCGTAATGAACGAGTTGAAACTGTATATATATTCTCGAGCGGAGCCTGATATGGAAAAAACAGCGAAAGTACCACTAATTAGAATTCCCATTATCAAGCTAACTTTGATTGCTCTAAGGTGTTTTGTCATTTATTACCACCATTTTTTATATATCTATCATTTCTCGTGTCTTTCACTCTATTTAAAGATTGTTGTACAAT
>SMTZ1_10003480_pt2 | contig 15824 bp, 15 predicted proteins | sample DeeMarSWOR136_30_FD_25667 | JGI IMG/M metagenome (IMG submission 25667)
TCGATTTCGGCCTGGTCGGCAGCGAGCTGATCGCTGTCATTGAAACCTTCGTTGGCGGCGTGAATGGCCAGTTCTCTCATCGAGATCAACAGATTGTTGATTTCGGTCAGAGCGCCCTCCGCCGTCTGGATCATGCTGATCGATCCCTCCGAGTTCTGGATCGCGCGGTTCAGACCGGCAATCTGAGCACGGAACTGCTCCGAGATCACCAGACCGGCCGGGTCGTCAGCGGCGACGTTGATACGGAAGCCGGACGACAACTTCTGCATGGATTTCTCCATGCTGTAAGTCGTCTGACCGAGATTCCGGTTGGCGTTCAACGACGCGATGTTGTGGTTAATACGAAGTGCCATGAGTCAATCTCCTCCGTGACTGTTTATTAAGGTTTCCTTACCCTTTTCTTTTCACTTTAAGGATGACCTGCACTTCCCATGTTGGTTGGTCTACCATCGGTGTGTCGGTTCCAATGACACCACGAGATCTGTGATACGCTTCCGTCCCTCCTTTGATTTCTCAGTTCGTCGAGCAAGGTTTCGCCTGTTTAGAACTCACATAGTCTTATATGTTCTTTGTCGGCACCTGCTTGGCCGACTTGACGGGTTGGGCGGAGGTTTTTTTGAGGGGATCGGGGGCCGGGCGAATCACGGCCTCTCGGCCGTCTCTGCGAGTGCTTCCAGACGCTCGCGGATGATCGGGCTGTCGGGTTCGATCTGACTGAGGCGACGGTACCCGATCAGGGCTGCATCCTTATGTCCCAGAATAAGATAACTGTCAGAAAGACCGAGGAGCGCAGCAATATCATGGGGGTCGGCCTGCAGGGCGCGCTCGTAATAATGGAGGGCCGACTGAGCGTCACCGAGCTGTCGCGACAGGTCTCCGGCCAGCCGATAGGCATCCGAATCATTCGGAACGACCTCCAGATAGTGCTTCAGGTCAGCCAGTGCTTCCTGGTATCGCTCCTGCCGAACTCTGGCCAGGGCCAGGTTTCGGTGGGCCAGCGGCTCAACCGGAGCCAGCCTCACCGCACTGAGATATCGTTCTTCGGCCTCGTCGAAGCGGCCCTGTTTGTACAGGCAGTTGCCGAGATCATTCTCCAGGGCGGAACTGACCCCATCCTGCTCAATCGCCTGCCGGTACAAGGCCTCGGCTTCAGGGTAGTCACCCCGTTGAAATGTGATTGTCGCCAGACCGGTCCGGGCCTCAAGAGTAGGCCGGTAGGACAGCTGGTGTCGGAACCACCGCTCGGCCTCACCTGACTTGCCTTGAACCAGATACAGCCTCCCCAGCCGAGCCGCGGTTTCCCGATAGTCAGGATTGATTTCGAGGGCCTGGTGATAACATCGTTCCGCCCGCTCGGAACGGCCGGTCAGTTCGTACAGGGCACCAAGATGGTTGCAGGCCAGATCGCGAGCATCAGGATAGGTGAGGATAATCGGAGTGGTCTCGGCGGCGGCAGCGAATTTCTCCTGCGCTTTCAGGTAGGCTTCGAACTGGAGGATCGCCGCCTCAAAATCATCCTTGCCGTAATAGACCAATCCAAGGTGAATCATCGCGTCGAGATAGTCCGGCCGCACCTGGAGCGCCTCGAGGCAGCACTGTTCCGCCCGGCTGTAGTCCTTTTGCGAGATATAGACGGCCGCCAGTTGGTTAAGGCACATGAGACGAAGGTGCCGGCGCTCGGGGTCGTCCACGTCGACGAGTTCGACCACGCGGCCGGCCGCCCGGACGATCTCCCCCGCGTTCTCCGAACTGATGTTCGGCTCCACGCCGCGCAGCAATTCGGCGTAGTTGAAGAGCGCGAAAACGTCGTCGGGGTCGTCCTCCAGCTGCTTGAGCAACAACCGCCGGGTGCGCTGGAACTTGGCCGTCATCTGCTCAGGCGTCAGATCATATCCGAGGTGTTTCAACCGGGCACCGGTTCTCAGAACCGGCACATCCGAGGGTAATTCGAGCACATTGTGGACAATGCCGCGGTAGTGCGGATTGAGATCACGCCTGAAGAATCGTACCGAGTTGGCGAACGTGATTCGGTCCTCGTCTTCACCGTACACATTATACACGCTCACCGAAATCGCGGCAAACCGGCCTTCGCGCATGGCGTCGATGACGAGGGGTATATCCTCAGGAACATAACGCTCATCGGCGTCTATGATGAAAATCCAGTCTCCGGTCGCCTGCTCGATGGAGAAATTGCGATGGAGGGAGAAATCGTCGGCCCAGGGCTGCTCGAATACCCGCGCGCCATACTGCCGGGCTATTTCGATGGTGTGATCCGTTGAGCCGGTATCCACCAGCACGATCTCATCCACCCAGTCGCGGATTGACTCGAGGCAATCCGGAAGCAGCCTTTCCTCGTTCCTGACAATCATGCAGGCGGATAGGGTGGGTCGCTCAAGCAGGTAATCGCGGAGCATCTCCAACTCGTTCTTCTGGTCGCAGTGCGACAGCCCTTCTCGTACTATCCTCCCGGCTTCCTCGCCCCGGTTCAGCCGGGCCAGCAGGCGGACGGCTCCCAGATACGCTGGAGCCAAGCTGCGGTCGAGGACGATTCCGCGTTGAAAGGCGCTAAGGGCTTCTTCATCGCGGCCCAGCTCCGAGTAAGACTCGCCCAGCCATGTATACATTTGTGCACGGTGGCGATCCGAGACGAACAACTCGGCCCCCGAAGCATCAGGAGAAGTTGCCTCAACGCTCTGAAGGTACTCTCCGACGACCCGGGCCGCCTGATCCCACTCGCGCATGGCATGCTTGACACGAGCCAGCAGATACTGCGCATCGGCGGTCAGATAATATAAAGCGGGCAGTCGAGCGAGCGCCTCTTCGGCTTCCGCATGTTTCCCGGCCGCAAGGTACCCGTACGCCAGCAAGCAGCAGTATCGCGAGCGGATGGGTGGGGCCGAGAGTGCCTTATGGTTGGCGAGCGGCGCCAGAAGGTCAAGGACGTCCTGGGCGAGGCCCTGATGCACGCAGGCCTCGGCGGCGGCGAGAGTCTTCAGGCACTCGGCTTTCGTAGGGGTTTTGCGGCGAGGCATCCTTTTCCTATTCCTCAATGTCAGCGCCCATCCCGGCGCTGCCAACCGGACGTCGTCGGGTAAAACCGGCTGACCTCAGGCGGGAACAAGTTCTTCGGCCTGGGTTCGTTCGGCCCCCGCGATCAGCTCTTCGGCTGCCCGGGTAAGCGAATGCTGAACCTGGTACTGGGAATTCACCAGGACGAGCTGCTTGGCCTTGTTGTTAACAGTGTTGATCAGGATCGGTCCCTGCAGATTGGCCGTCAAATCCCCGGACTTTCGAGCCACCGTGAGGATCACGTAGGTCTCCACCGAGGCCGGGTCGGTCACCTCCAGCTCGGCGATTTCCTGGGAATTAATCTCGATTCGATAGTCCGGAAAGAAAATCAGCGGGTTCATGACGAGAAATCCGACCTCGGCATCCTCAGTCGACTGCATTAGCAGGAACGGCGAGAGTTCTTCGATTTCTATCAGACAGAAAGACTTGAGCCGCTCGAATCCGAGGACAGGACGCGCCATCGTGATGATCTTCTCATCGGGAACCTGGAGCGAACCGAAGCGCTGGCTGTTTATGACCATTTGCATTACCTCTTGGGTTGTGTTCATCGCATGAAATCGAGCAGGCTCGGTTGGATGATTTTCCCGGCCGAAAGGAGCGCGGCCTGGTAAGCGTTCTCATGAGTAGCCAGCTCGGTAATAAGTTTCGTCATATCGGCGTCCTCCTCCTCCGACAGCAGCTTGGTGAAGCCGAGCTCCATGTCAAGCAGGTGGCTCAGGGTGTTCTCGAGCCGCATGGCGCTGGTGCCCACCCTGGCACGGGTCTCCAGCGACAATGTCATAGCATCGTCGAAGTTCTGAATCAGCCGGTTGATGCCTTCCTGATCGTTATCCCGCAGCGCAGTGGCCAACACCAGGAGTGAACCCATCATATCGCTGGAACCGAAAAGGTCCATCTGTTTGGTGACCCGACCACCGCCGACATCTTCGACCGTAAGGGAACGGTAGGGGTCATCATTGACAATCTGGATGCCGCGCCCTTCAACGTTCACGGAAGCGGTGACGCTCAAAGCCGAATTGTTGATGTCGTCCAGCAGGTCCTGCACCGACACGATGGTGGGATCGGACAGGTCGACAGTGTGAGTGAATTCGCCCTGCCACATCACAAACCGGTCACCGTCGAACCCGAGGCCGTTGCGAAGATCGGCCAGGTTGGTCGTCAAGGTGAGGCGGGGGTCCACGTCGTTACCTGCGGAGCTATGCAGGTAGGTGCCGGTCAGACCCAGATCGGCCGCCGTCGTGCCGCCGTTTTCGGCGAACGTGAAGGACGCCCCGGCGTTCAGGCTGGTACCTACCAACTGGGCACCGACATAGCCGGTGAGGCCGAGCTGAGCAGCGGTCAGGTCGGTTTCAGTCGCGTTCTCAATCGTTAATCCGACGGGAGGCAGCGAGGCATCATTGACCACCAGACCGGTGCCGGCCGCGTTGACGTCCATGGTCACATCAGCCAGGCCCTCCGAGGCCATCCTGGTATTGAACAGGTTTATAATGTCACCTATGTTAGTCGCGGTGGATACATCAACATACACGTCCACGGTCGAGCCGTCGGTGACATGGATATGTCCTTTGCTCAGGTCGACACCCGCTCCGTCATTGAGTCGATTGATTTTGGTCGCGGTCGAAATCTGACCGCTGGGAGTAGTGGTGACCATGAGGCGGTTGCCGTCAGGGCTCAAACCGACCGATACGGTTCCGCCCATCCCGGCGGCGGCCAGATCGGCGTTGATCTGTGCCAGGGCATCACCGACCGTCGTGGCGGCGGTTATATCGATAGTCGCCGACACGCCGATCAGATTGTCATCGGTGATTGTAAAACTCCCGGTGACCAGGTCTACCCCATCGCCGTTGTTGAGGTCGGCCAGCAGCGTGCCAGCGGTCACGGCCACGTTCAGGTCGGCCGTTTCGCCCAGCACCGAGGTCGGCTTGAGAAACGTCTCGGCCCCGGTGAAGTTTACGGTCTGGCGGACCTGGGACTGGATTTCGAACTCTATATGCCCGTCGTCGCCCAGGTAGGTGACGCCGTTCGCGCCCACCCGAAACGGCTGCAGCTTGGTGCGGAACCCGGAGAACATCTGGCGTCCGCCGATACGGGTATCGCTCAATTGGATGAGCCGGTCAAAGATCGCCTCAATCTCGTTGGCGCCGGCCCGACGCTGGGCAGCGTCATAGGTGTCGTTGGACATGGCCAGGGCAACATCTTTGGCCTCGGACAAAAGCTCCTTCATGTCGGCCAGGATGCCGTCGTACGTATTCAGCCAGTTCTGACCCTGGCTGACGTTCTCCTGGAATTGTCCGATCTTCGACAACTCGGTGCGATAGTCCAGATCGCGCAAGGTCCCGACCGGGTCATCGGACGGTTTGTTGATCCGCCGTCCGGACGACATCGTGGTCTGCAGCGTCATGAAGCGTCTCAAGGAGCGCTGGACGTTGAAGACCACCTGGCTGGTCACCATGTTGTTGGTTACGCGCATGGCTTTCATTCTCCGGCTGCGAAACTGATCACTTTCAGAGAGCGCCTACCCGGCCCGAGGGCTACTGTTTGGGGGGGCGATCCTTGAAATCGATCACCGAGCCTTTTTTCTTCTCGGAATCGCCGGCGATCTTGCCCTTGATCATCTTGACCATGCCGAGCAGATCGGACTTCACGTTACCGACCGCCTTGCGATTCTCTTCCTGGATTTTGACGTATATCTCCTCGCGATGCACAACCACATCGCTGGGAGCGTCTATCCCTAAACGCACCTGGCGACCTCGGATCCCCAGCACCGACACTCTGATGCTGTCGCCGATGGTGATCGATTCGCCCAACTTCCTTGTTAGAATAAGCAAACCACCCTCCGTGGCGTCCGGCGCCCCGACCGACGGGGCGTCATACTGTTTATCCCACAATGCCCATCTTGCTGATCACGGTATCCAGCGCCGAATCCATCACCGTAATGACTCTGGCGGCGGCATCGTAGGCGTGCTGGGTCTTGATCAGATTGGCCATCTCCTCATCCAGTGACACTCCCTGCACCGACTGTCGCTGGTTGTCCACCTGCTGGAGTATCATCTCAAAGTTCTGGTTAAATGAAGTCGCTTCGCGGGCCTCGACGCCCAGATTGCCGACCAGACCGTTATAGAACTGATTGATCGTCGAGGTCTCATTGGCCAGGATCAGCGCGTGGCGAAGATCGGCCAGTTGCGTCGCGATCCGGCCGTTACTCCGATCATCGGTGTTGGCCGAGTCCGAGGCGGCGATTTTGTCCTTGTTCAGAATGATATCAGCGGTGATGCGCAGATTCCCGGCATCGGTGAAAGCGGGATCAAAAAACGTCAGACCGGTGGAGCCGTCCAGACCGTAGCCGGTGCTATGGATGGCATTGACCTGCTCCACGATGGTCCGGGCCAGGCGGTTGAGCTGATCGACATATTTCGGGATCAGTTCGTCACGGGTCTCGACTAATCCGGCGATTCGGCCGTTGACGTTTTTCAGCCGGTATTCGGAACCCTGCCAGACCAGGAAGTGGGTCACCTTTTCGCCGTCACGGTCGGCGTCGACACCGATATTAAATGAGTCGCTGCCGTCGACCAGCAGCATGCTCCCCATGTACACCGTGCTGGTGCCGTCGCTCTGTTCGGCCGTGTTGACGTCGACGATGGCGGCCAGGTCGTCAATGAGCCGATCGCGCATATCGCGGAGATCGTTGGCCTTGTAGTCGTCCAATTCCTGACGTTTTATCTGTTGATTCAGCCGGGCTATCTCCGTCGTCATCCGGTTGACCTCGTCGGTCATGGAACCCAGATCACGGTCGGTTGAGCGCTGCAGTTCTTCCAGGCCGACAGCCAGTTTCTGAAAACAGTTGATAAGCTGACTGGCGCTGGCAATGATGCTGCTGCGATGGCCGGCGTTTTCCGCGTCGGTCGCCAAGGCCGACCAGTCGTTCCAGAACTGGTTGAGGATATCGTTGAGCGACTGATCCTGCGGTTCCGAAAAGATCGATTCGATCTGCCGCAGTGACTTGTCCTTGTACGACCAGCGCCCGAGGTCTTTCTGAGCCTCGCGGAACTGCCGGCCGAGGAAGAGGTCGCGCACGTGATAGACCTCATCCACCGTCAGGCCGGTTCCCACCGGACCGTTCGCGGTGAATTCAGGATACGAGGTCGAGATGCGCACCCGCTGGCGGGTGAACCCCGGGGTGTTGACGTTGGCTATGTTATGCCCGACCGTCTGCAGATTGACCTGGTGCCCGAGCAGGGCCCGTTTGCCGATCTCCAGTCCCTGGAATAGTCCCGGCATCAGATCCTCCTGTCCACGGCCACCGCCGCGCCCTCGGACGGTGCCCCGCAGCGACCGTACGTCCGGTTCGGACCGTGAAGCCGCGAGAGCATAGTCATGGTCCGCGAGATAAACTCGCGCGAACGGTTGAGGAGCATGGCGTTGGTGTTGCGGGCTTCGTTGATTCGATCGTTGAGCGCGAGGATAGCGTCACGCAGACGGGACAGGCGCTGGGACTGGTCCTCGTCCGCATACTCCAGCAGACGAGTGACGGTCACGTCGCCCTCGATAGCGTTGGTTTCCTTGAGCGCGGCGATAAGCCGCTCGCGCCGCCGATTGAGATCCCGGCTCAGGAGCAGTTTCTGCTGCTGCAACTCGGTTACTTCATTGAGACGATCGGTGTCATTCGACACGAGCGCCTCTTTCTGACGATCGAGCAACTGCAGGAACTCCTCGAAAACCAGAGCCTCGTCACCGATAACCTGTATGAGCTGGTTGATCATGTCCCATATACCTGACGACATCCTGTACTCTCTTTGTCGACCCGGCGTGTGAGGAGCTTTAGCCTTAGCACACAACTATTTGGCCCGGGATTGCCCCATCAGTGCGGTCACACGCCTGACGTACTCCCGGGTCTCGGCAAAGGGCGGCACACCGCCGTGTCTTTCCACGTTGGCCGGCCCCGCATTGTAGGCCGCCAGCGCCAGTTTCAGGTTTCCGAACCGGTCGATCAGCTGCCGCAGATACCGGCTCCCGGCGCGGATATTCTCGGCCGGATCAAACGGGTCGCGCACGTTCATATCCCGGGCGGTCGAATCGACCAGTTGCATCAGACCTTTGGCCCCGACCGGCGAAACAGCCTGCGGGTCACCGTTGGACTCCGCCCGGATGACCGCTCTAATCAGGGCCGAATCAAGGCGATTCTCCCGTGCGGCCTGGTCGATCAGGCTGCCGAAGCGGCCCATGATCGGGTCGCGTTTTATCGCCGGGTGCCCGGCCGAGACGGGCAGACCCGGGTCGGGTCGCCCGATTTCGCGCATCGGCGTCGGTCGACCGGGGAGCGGCCGCGCCGCCACCGATTTCAGCTCTTGCGGAGGCGGGTCCGGTACTTTCAGAGGCTTTATCTCGGGGGCCGCCGATCCCGGTTCGAACCGGGCGTCGACCAGTTTCTCCATTGACCGGTACAGCAGTTCGGCGATCGAATTGTGCCCGCCGAAAGTGGCTTTTCGCGCGATTTCCAGATCGAAAATATCAGTGTACGTATCCTTGCCCAGCCCTCCGGACATGGGCGTGTCCCTGGACATCGAGCTTTCCGGGATCGTCTGCCGCATGGTCTTGAGCATCTGGTAGATAAAGAACGACTCGAATTCCCGGGTCGCTTGGCGCAGGCGTGCCTTTTCCGCCTTGATCGTCCCGTTAGTCGGGCGCCGGAGTTGCTCCACCCACGGGTCGCCGCTCCCCGCCGGGCCGACTGATTTCACCGGAACCGGCATTACAGAACCACGAGTTCGGCCCGCAACGCCCCGACCTGCTTGAGCGCCTGGAAAATGGCGATGATGTCACGCGGCGTAGCACCAATCTTGTTCAGCGCGCTGGCCACATCGGACAGGGTCGCGGACTGTTTCAAATTGACCACCCGGGCGTTCTGCTGGTCAACGGCGATAAACGGTTCCCGGGTCACCACGGTTTCGCCGCTCGAGAACGGCTCCGGCTGAGAGATCACCGGCCGCGACTGGATATTTACCGTGATCGTACCGTGCGCCACGGCCACCGGCTCGACCGTAACATGCTGGCCGGCCACGATGGTTCCGGTCTTCTCATTTATCACCACCCGGGCGACGTTATCCGGCACAACCTGGAGGTGGCCGATGTCGCTCATGAACTTGGACCGCAGGCTCGGATACATGATGCTGTCCGGCACCACAACTTTGATCGTGCCGCCGTCCAGCGGGTAGGCGACATTGCCATACTTGATGTTTATCCGTTCCGCCACCCGGTGCGCGGTCGTATGGTCAGGGTTGATAAGAGAAATGAAGAACTCGCGCTGGATTTCGGGGTCCGACGCCACCGGATTGGTTACTTTGCCTCCGCCCGGTACCCGGCCGACCAGGGTATAGTTGTTGACGATCCGGTTGCCCTCGTCGACCTGCACGTTGAAACCGCCGATCGAGATCGAACCCTGGGCCGTGGCGCGCACGGTGCCGTCCAGATCGGACAGCGGCGTAATCATCAGCGTACCGCCCTGAAGGGAACTGGCGTCACCAATCGACGATACGGTGACATCGAAGTACGAGCCTTCCGCCCGCTGGTTGGAAATGGAGCCGGTCACCATGACGGCGGCGATGTTCTTCACTTTGAGTTTGTCGGCCTCCACGGTGAGACCCATTCTTTCCATCATGTTGGCCAGAGCCCGCGCCGTGAACTGGGTACCGGTACCGTCGCCGGTACCGTCGAGCCCGATCACCAGGCCGTAGCCGAGCAGTTCGACATCCTTCTTGTCCTGGAAGGCACAGAGGTCCTTGATTCGGACCGTGTTGGCCTCGGATACCCGACAGCACCAGAGGACAATCGACAGCACGATCAACAGGCAGGCCGGACGCGACAGCAGTGAATTGACAGCACTCAGCATGACGCCTCCTAAAAGATCCAGTTAATGAGCCGGGTGAAGAAGCCGGGGCGCGAGCCGGTGCTGGCGTTACCTTTCCCGGTGTACGAGATTTCGGCGTCGGCGATCAGGTGGGACTCCACGGTATTGTCGGGGGTGATATCTTTGCTGCGCACCACGCCGGACACATAAATCGATTCTTCGTCGCCGTTGATGCCGATCACCCGGTGTCCTTCGACAACCAGGTCACCGTTGTCCCGCACCTCGACCACGGTCACGCTCATGCGAGCGCGGATGCTGCCGGCGCGAAGATTCTCCCCCTTGCCATCGAACTTGTTGCTGTTGTCGGCTTTGCCTCCGAACAGCGGGATAAAATCGAGTGATCCGATTCCGGGACCACCGGCCGTGCTGATCTTGGTGCTCTTCTCGGTCTTGGTTTCGACCTGGTTGGAGGCGCGGTTCTGCTCGACAATCAGCACCGTCAGCACGTCGCCGACCCGGTGCGCTTTGATGTCGGTAAACAGAGACTGCCCTTTGCCGAAATCCTGCCCGTACAGTTTAAGCGAAAAAGGCAGCAGCAGAAGCACCGCCAGAAGCAGCAGAAAGCGTTTGAAATTCATGGGGCTATCCTCGAATCCTATTCGTTTACGGATTAACCTCGACTGACTTGCCGGGAACCACGGTACCGACGATAACTTTGCCGGAGGTCAGGTTCTTGACCCGCACCCTTGAACCGACCCAGCCGGTTTCAAGGGCGCGACCGGACACCGTGATGGTGCCCCAGTCATCGGTAAAAACGATCGTAACCTCCCCCCCAACTTCAATGTCAGGAACCGGTTCCATCGCACCAGTAGTGAGGATGCTCCCCATCCGCAGATTCCGCTTTGCTCTCTGCCCTACCAACTCTGCGATGGAAATCACCGGCTGCTCTCGCAAGGAGGTTACGTCGGTTCGTTTCAATTCGAATTGCTGCTCGCCCAGGGTTTGGTGCCGCCTGATCTTGTCCGCAGCGATCAGTACTTCGGCGAAGCGGCGGATGCGCATCCGCACCTGTCCCCGCTCGATCAACTCGCCATCGCGAACGATTTCCGCCAGCACGGTGAAGAGTCCGATCGGTTCGCTCGAAGTCAGGGCGCGGATGCTCAGATCGGCCGGATCCACCAGCCGGGTCCTGAGCTGACTGGAGAGGATTTCGGTTTCGTGCGTCTCCGGGTCGAGCTGATACTGCTCACCAACCAGATCTACAATGGCTTCGCCGGTCTCGGCGGCCGAAAGGCTCTGGGCCAGGAAGATCAGCAGTCCGATTGTGATTTTCAGCCATCGCCTGAGCGATTTCATGGTTATCTCTTGAGGTTGTTGGCCACCTGGGACATATCGTCGGCCGTCTGGATGGCCTTGGAGTTCATCTCGTAGGCGCGCTGCGCGACGATCATATTGACCATCTCGTCGACCACCTGCACGTTGGACATCTCCAGATATCCCTGGTTCGCGCGGCCCAGGCCGTCTATCCCCGGAGTGTCGGTGATGGGATCGCCGGACGCGCTGGTCTGAATGAGAATGTTCCGTCCGATCGCGGCCAGACCGGCCGGGTTGACGAATCGGGCCAACTCCAATTGTCCGATCTGGGTGGGTTCGTCCTGGCCGAACTGTTGCACCTCGATCACGCCGTCCTGACCGACCGAAATCGCGGTGGCGTCCTCCGGAATGGTTACCTCGGGCAAAACGAAGTACCCGTCCGAGGTCACCAGCCGGCCGTCAGCCGAAAGCTTGAAGGCTCCGTCGCGGGTGTACCCAGTGGAACCGTCAGGCAATTGCACCTGGAAAAAGCCGTTTCCCTCGATGGCGATGTCCAGCGGGTTGGTCGTCAATGACAGGTCGCCGGTGGAAAATTCTCTCACCGTCGCCGCCGGCCGGGTGCCATAACCGATCGCCAGGCCGACCGGAACTTCGCTGCCCACGGCCGAAGCCACGCCGGCGCGCCGGTAATTCTGATACAGCACATCCTGGAATTCCAGTTTGCTGCGTTTGAAACCGGTAGTGTTAACGTTGGCGAGATTGTTAGCGATGTTGTCAACGTTCATCTGCTGACCGCTCATTCCGCTGGCCGCCGTTCTCATCGCTTTAATCATCCTGGCACTCCTATGTCATTGGTTCCAGTTTGCTATCGTCGACCCGCCACCTTGTTCATCAGCTGGTCCAGGGTGCTGTCCTGCGTCTGCAGGGCGCGGGCGTTGGCTTCATAAGTGCGATAGGCCACGATCATATCGACCATCTCGTTGACCACGTCGACATTGGAGGTCTCCAGGTAGCCCTGCCGCACGGTGGCCGAGATCGGCGGAAGAAGCTGCTCTCCTTCCGGCACGGCGAAAAGCGAGCCGCCCAGTCGCACCAGACGGTTCAGATCAGCGACCGCCTGCGGAACGATCCGCCCGACCGAAACACCACTGACGTCCACCTCGCCGGTCTGTGAAACCGACAGCACGCCGGTGCCGACCTGTACCGGACCGCCGTCACCGATTAATCGCAGACCGCCCGGAAAGGCGAGGAAACCCTCGCTGTCGACAACGAATGAGCCTGAGCGCGTAAGAACGGTCGACCCATCCTCCGCCTGAAGCGCGAAGAAGCCGTCGCCCTCGATGGCCAGGTCAAGCGGGTTGTCCGTCTTGTCAAAAACTCCGGGCGCATGATCGACCGTGATGTAGCTGGCTACGGTTGCTTCCCAGTCTGACTTCCTTGGTCGCACCCGGTTTTCGGCTCGGGCCAGCTCCTTGGCAAACACGACATTCTTCTTGAATCCGGTCGTGCCGGCATTGGCGATGTTGTGCGCGATGGCCTCCTGCTTGTCGATGCGCGGAAGCATCCCGGAGGCCGACCTGTACAGACCCTTAATCATAGTATTCTCCAGCCTGACCAATGCAGGGGTCGTGCCAGAACTAAGGCCGCACGGCTAATATATTGTACGCCAGTGGGTTAAGATATGTGGGCGGGTGCTCGTCAGGCCTCAGAACCGGTCTCTTCGGGAAGATGCTTCTGAAATGAACGGAAATGTTTTCTGTCAGTCGGTGGGCGTCTTCCGGGACCGGGGTGAGGTGACGGTCTCCCCCGTTCCGATGCGCTTCAGTCGCTCGTGCTTCTCTTTGGTCTTGATGATCAGCCGGTCCATGGCGGCATGGAACCGGGCCTGACTGTACGGCTCGCCGTTGGTCTGCTTGTACAACGGACAGTCAGCCTTGAAACCGTAGCACTCGAGTGCCTCGGCCAGGTAGCAGCTTTTCAGATATGCGCATCGGACAGCCATTTTGAACACCAATCGGCTTCCCCTTTGGAGAATATCGGCCAGTCGGAGCGATTCCTGAGTCTGCGCAATATCTGGACAGTCAGGCCTGTTGTCGAAAGAGCGGCCATTGAGAAGTGGCTTGCACAGGCGTTCGCGGCGGTGACGGATTGAATCCGGCAGCCGGGTCCGCCCGCCCTCGGTCGGGCGACCGAGGGCGCACCGGCACAATCGGTTACGGCGACAGAGAAGTAATGACAAGTGACCCGAAACGAATTATCTTGGGGATAGACTCAGGCGCACGCTTTTTGCTCAAAGGCGGCCGTAACAGGCAGGGTATGTCGATGAGACTTATCACAATATTGTTAGCGCTGGCGATACCGCTCGGCGGCTCAGCTTACGGCCAGGCGGGTCAGGATCCGGGCGAACCGGATACGCTGAGGATCGATTCAGCGACCGCATTCGTCACCGGGATAGGCATCGTGCCCATCACGTTTTTCAACGATGAGAGTCTGACGCAGGTTGAGACCACGCTCCGGCATGTATCTCCGGAGGTCAGAATCGATTCGTTTTCGTTTGCCGATGGCCGGGTCGACTCGGAGACATACAGCAACAACTTTCTGCTCAACGCTGACTCCAACATAGTGACGCTTTTCTCCCTGTCGTTCGCCACGCCGATCCCCCCCGGTCAGGGTCTGCTGGGCAAGCTCTTCCTGTCCTATTCGCAAACGATCAGTCCGCAGGGGGTGTCGATCGACAGCACGATCTGGGTGGTCGGACCGATTCTTCACTCGACCAGCTTCCGGGCGTCCGGCAGTTCCCAGAGTTTCAAGCCACAGTTCATACCCGGGTATCTGGACATTCTGCGGGCTCCGGACACTTTTGACTCGGTCTGGGTGGCTGATGTAGAAGCCGCTCCGGGCAGCGAGGTGGCGGTCGACGTATATGCCTTCAACGAACGCAACCTCGCTGAGATTGCCCTGGCGCTCGATTACAGCACCACAGACCTGACCCTTGATTCGGTTTCGTTTGTCGGGACGCGGAGCGAGCCGGCACCGACCAAGATTTGGCAACCGCAGCCGAGCCTGCACAAGGTATACACGGTCGTGAAATTCGCCCTGGCGGCTCCGCTCTTACCCGGGTCCGGGCCGGTAGCGCGGCTTCATTTCACGATCGACCCGTTGACCCCCGAAGGTCTGATTCTGATCGATTCGACCACGGTCGGCATCAAGAGCCGGACCCAGTTCACGCTTACCCCGGCGGACGGCAGTCTTTCCTTTGTACCGCTTTTCGATCGAGGGGGCATCACGGTGACCGAGGCAACCGACGTCGAGGATATTACGACCGATGAGAATCTCCCGACCGAGTACGAGCTGGCGCAGAACTATCCGAATCCGTTCAACCCGATGACCAATATCGAACTCAGCCTGCCGACCGCGGGATATGTTGAGATCGACGTGTTCAATATTCTGGGCCGGCGCGTCCGGCGTATGGTTGAACGGGAGTTGCCGGCCGGCATCCACCGCGTCGTGTTTGACGGCCGGGACGACTCCGGTTCCCCGCTGGCGACCGGAGTTTACTTCTACCGCATATCCGCGGGTGATTTCCACGCTCCCCGGAAGATGCTTCTGTTGAAATAGCTGACGGGACTAACGGACAGGACACGACTCGGGGTGAGGGCGGGCGCGGTCACCCTGTCTTCTTGCCGCGCCGATGGGAAGTCACCGCCACTTCGTCGAGTTCCTTCTGCTCCTGCTTCTCAATACCCTGACGGTGGCGCAACTGCTGCTTCTCTTTCAGCAGCTCGTAGGTTTTTCTCTCGCGGGCGACTTCGATCAGTTTCCGCCGCTTCCGCTCCGCTTCCTTTTCCAGAGCATGCAGCAGGCCGGTTCCGGCCAGACGCTGGCGCTTGAGCTTCATGAGATAGCGGGAATAGACGAGAGCTTCGGCCACCGAGATGCGACCGGTCAGGCGCTGCCGCTGGTGATCGAGGGCCGTCAGGCGGTTGTGGTCGACGGTCTGAAGTTCCTGCTTCTGCCGGCGGACCTCAGCCGCGGCGGCGGAGTGTTCTTTCTGTCGCTCCTTCTCGCGGTGCCGCCTCAATTTGAGCAGCGGCTCAAGGCGGAACTTGAACCTCTTAGCCGCCACTGTTCACTCCGCACAGGATATCGCGCAGCCGCGCGATCGTCTCCTCATAATCACACCCTTCATAGATTCCCTGCCTGAACAACTCGTAAACGGGACCGATCTTCTCGATGGCCCGATCAATGCGTGGATTCGATCCCTTGACATAGGCGCCGATGTTGATAAGGTCCTCGGCTTCGGTATACGTCGAGACGATCTCTCGCACGTCGCCGGCCAGTTGCAGTTCCTCGGGGCTCACCACGTCTTTCATCAGGCGTGAGATCGAGTCGAGGCAATCGACCGCCGGGTATTGGTTGAGCGAGGCGAGGCGCCGCGACAGCGAGACGTGACCATCAAGGATGGAGCGCACCGCATCGGAGATAGGTTCGTTGAAATCGTCGGCTTCCACGAGAACGGCATACAGTCCGGTGATGGAACCGTGTTGGTCGCTGCCCGCCCGCTCCAGCAGCGACGGCAGGAGAGCGAATACCGAGG
>SMTZ1_10004637_pt1 | contig 15824 bp, 7 predicted proteins | sample DeeMarSWOR136_30_FD_25667 | JGI IMG/M metagenome (IMG submission 25667)
GGACATTTTTAAAAGCGATAAACATTATGCTTTTGATGAAAAGGGTTTTAGTGAAGTGTTGGCGCAAGCCCAGAGGAAAGAGTTGATTCGCTGCCTATTCAGATTTTTTCACAGGCGGGGCAGCAGAATAAAAGAAACCTTTATATGGCGAAATGGTAAACTGATCGCACAGGATGGCAATAAAGAAATTATATTTTTACATCTCCGCCCGTGGATAAATAGTTTTGGACGGCTTGGAAACGGCTCCCTGCCTTTTAAATGGCACGAAGCGAAAAATGGATGGGGATTTACTAAGGGCAACTTTTACCTTCTTTAAATCGGCGTATTTATAAAATGGTGAAAGGTAGTAATTAAGCAATAAATAATCAAAAATGGTAATCTGTATAACCAATGAAAACCGCGGCTATTGAAGGAATTGGTTATGTGCTCTTTCGTGGGCAATTGTTGTTGCCGGGCCGTGGCCGGGATAAACTTTAGTGCTATCAGGCAGTGTGAAAAGTTTTTCCCTTATGCTCTTTATTAGCCGGGCCATATTTCCGCCCAAGTCGGTCCGTCCGACAGAGTCGGCAAACAACGTATCATCAGTAAAGACAATTCCTTCATCTTCGGAATATAAACATATACCGCCTGAAGTATGGCCGGGAGTGTGGAGGACCTGAAGCTTTATGCCGGTGTGTTCTATTAGGTCCTTATCTTCGAGAATCAAATCTGTGGGCTCGGTGCCAAAAGACCGGCCTGTCTGAAGCCCCAGGTTGAGTGGCGTTTCTGTAAGCATGTCGGCGTCGAGTTTATGAATATAGACCCTTATATTAGGAAAGCTCTGACGCAATGCGGCTACACCTGCAATATGGTCCGGGTGGCCGTGAGTCAGAACTACAGCAACGGGATTTAAGTTATTCTGTTTAAGAAATTCAACCAGCCGGCCGGCCTGCAGGCCGGTATCGATAATTAGGCAGTCTTCGGCAGTTTCGGTGCTGCGAAGGACAAAACAGTTAGTCTCATACGCACCCAGTATTAAATGGTCAATTTTCATTCGGCAGATTCCTAAAAGTGCAAACATATAGCAAAAAAAGCTTTTTTAGTCAAGAAAGTCTTTATTCTTGACCGGAAACTATGAGTCTGCTATTGTTCTGTGACTGTATCTCGTACAGATTCAATCGAACAACAAAATGAGATACGAGAAAAGAGAAACGAGAAGTGAAATCTTTTAGACGAATATTCGAATATATTTGGCCTCAGTGGCACCGGCTGGTCGTCATCGTAATAAGTGCGATGATAATCGGCCTGCTGTTTGCGTTTAGCATAGGAACAATCCTGCCACTTTTGAAGGTAATGATGGGCGAGGAAGGTCTGCACGGCTGGGTCGACAGATTGATTAACAAAGACAGATACGGCATGAGTTTTTATGTTCCGGACAAGATAGACATGTCCGATCCAAACGTTGTCTATCATCTTCGTGTCACAAATATTAAAGAGGAGAGCCAGGCGGACATTGCAGGTCTGGAACAAGGTGACGTTATTGTCAGTGTGCTCAGTGCGACCTCTCCTCCGGATGCTGCGGGTAAGGTATCTTCGGCGAAATTGCTTGAGAAACTTGCTACCGCAGAGAGCAACATTGAGCTTACGATTCACTGTAAGAGGCTTAACGCCGAAAGTCGGATGGAGCTTAAGGAACTGAAAATAGCCACAGGCACGGAACCCTTCTATGCCGATTTTATCCAGAGGGCAATCAGCTTCGTGCCCAGAGAACAGAGCAGAAAAAATGCCAGAAAAGCCGTTATTTTTATCATATTGATGATGGCGGTATTTACAGTCATTCGCTGTACGGCCCGGTTTTTCCAGGACTACACTGCGGAGAAAATTGTGGACACCTCATTAGCTTATTTGCGTGAGGACATGTTTGCTCATTCTATGGACATTCCAGCGGGCTTTTTTTCCGAGAAGGGTACCAGCGATACCGTCAGCAGATTGATACGTGATACCACGATTATAGGAAGCGGCTTAAAGATGATCTTCGGCAAGGCTCTTCGTGAGCCGCTCAAGGCCGTTGGAATGATAGTGGTTGCAATGCTAATTGATTACAAACTGACTTTGATATTTCTGTGTGGTGCACCGCTGGCACTATATTCACTCAGCAAAATCGGCAGAAAAATAAAGCGTGCAACAAAAAGAACATTACACAGCTGGTCCAAGATGCTCGGCAAACTTCAGGATGTTACAAGTGCTATAAAGGTTGTGAAGGTATATAACAGTCAAGAGTATGAGAGGAGTAATTTTACGACAATTAGTCGCAATCTACTCAGACAGCAGTTCAGAGTTGCAAAGCTGGATTCGATTGCAGGTCCGGTTCTGGAAACGCTTGGTATGATAGCCGGCTCCATCGGCCTGGTACTGGGGGCACAATGGGTTTACGAAAACAAAATGGAACCAAGCCATTTCTTTACTTTTCTGATTGCTCTGGGAGCTACGGCCGAATCCTTCAGAAAGACAAGCGGTGTGTGGAACAAGGTTCAGCAGGCTAATGCCGCGGCAGAGCGAGTGTATTCGGTTATCGATCAACAACCGGAAACAGAAGCGCCGGGCGCTTTTGAGATTGCTCCTCTGAAAGATATGATCGAGTTCGATAGTATTACGTTTACCTATCCACAAGCTCAGAGGCCCGTGTTGAAAGATATTAATCTTTCTGTTCGCGCGGGACATAATATTGCCATTGTAGGGCCTAACGGCTCCGGTAAAACAACACTCGCAAGTTTGATTCCAAGGTTTTATGACCCTGACAGCGGTCAAATTCTGATTGACGGCAAAGACATTCGCGAAGCGACCCTGTTTAGTTTGCGAAATCAGATTGGATTGGTTACTCAGAATGTTGTGACATTCAACGATACTATAGAAGCCAATATTGCATACGGCAGGCCCGGTGCAACAAAAGAAGAAATAATTGCGGCAGCCAAACGTGCATTTGCCCATGAATTTATATCACCTCTGCCGGATGGTTACAAAACAATAATCGGTGAGCATGGTGCCGGTCTCAGCGGGGGCCAGTTGCAGAGGATCGCTATCGCCAGAGCGATTCTGAAGAATCCGGCAATTTTGATTTTCGATGAGGCCACAAGTCACGTTGATGCCGACAGCGAAGCCAAGATTCACAAAGCCATCGAAGAATTTATGCAGGACAGAACGAGCTTTATAATCGCCCACAGATTCAGCACTGTTATTACCGCGGATATGATAGTAGTAATGGATGACGGCCGAATTATTGCTCAGGGCCAGCACGATGAGCTAATCCAAACCTGCCCGTTGTATCAAAGTTTATATGAAACCCAACTGGTAAAAACATAATCCTGTAATACGCCGGGCATGATGATTAGTATGCAATACCAACAGAATAATAAACTAAATATTCTACTTTCATTTACTTAAAATATAAATTATGCCGATTAACATAACAATATATGGAAAACCGGCGTAAAAGAATATAAGGATGTATTTGTATTCTAGGGCTACAAAATGACCGACATTTTACGGCAGCAAAAAGCTCATAATCTCTTTAAGAGATATAAAGGCAACCCAATATTAACGCCACAACACTGGCCTTATCCTGCAAATGCGGTCTTTAATCCTGCAGCGGTTAAGTTGAACACGGAGACCCTTCTGTTGGCTCGCGTTGAGGACATGCGCGGATTTTCACATTTAACAGTCGCCCGAAGTCCTGATGGATTAACAAACTGGGAAATCGACTCTGAACCGACACTTGAGGCCGACCAGAATTCCCGAGAGGAAAGGTGGGGTCTGGAAGATCCTCGTATTATCTGGCTTGAGGAACAGAAGCAATTCGCAATAACATACGTTTCTTTCAGCGAGGGAGGTCCCGTAGTATCGCTGGCAATTACCAAAAACTTCAGGACCTTTGCCCGCCTTGGTGCTCTTTTGCCGCCGGAGGATAAAGATGCAAGCCTGTTTCCCCGCAGATTTAGGGGACGATTTGCACTTATCCATCGTCCCATCGTCCGAGGCGAGGCCCACATGTGGATTAGCTTTTCCCCCGATTTGAAACATTGGGGCGACCATAGATTATTGATTCGATCAAGAGCCGGCTACTGGGACGGCCACAGAGTAGGCCTGGCATGTCAACCCATAGAAACAGAGGAGGGCTGGATGATATTCTACCACGGTGTGCGTATGACAGCTTCCGGTTCTTTATATCGCCTTGGGTTGGTGCTTTTGGATTTAGAGGAGCCGTGGAGAGTATTGCGTCGAGGCAAAGAATGGCTTTTGGGGCCTCGAGCTACTTACGAACGTGTTGGTGACGTAGGTGATGTTGTATTCCCTACAGGTGCTGTCGTTCACAAAGAAACCGACCAGTTTTACCTCTATTATGGTGCCGCCGACTGTGTAATAGCTGTCGCGACAGCTAATCTTAGCGAAATCCTCGACTATCTTATGTCCTGTCCGGAAGGAGATGAGTAAACCACCGGAATATTTATCGTTTTGGTCCAATCATCGCTAACCTTCATCATACGCTTTACACAATAAAATGCCATAAGGGCCTTGGTGCGATTGTTTTCGAGACATAAATATTTAGAATTACGAATTTCTATAGAAAAAACATTAAATGAAGAAATTCCTTGACATAACCATCCAGAGAACATAACCTTATAAATTGATGGAGCGGTGCAGAGGCCTATTCGTTTGTCAGCGGGCTTTTCACCACAAAACGGTTTATTTTGCCTCATAAACACCAAGAGGGTACATGTAAAAAGCTGATTTAGTGTTTGCTCGAGATATAGACTTGGACATAAACATGTGATTTTAACGTAAGAAATCATCCAATTTGGAAGGAGGAATAACTTATGCAACATCAAGGGTAGTTTTTCGTTTAAGAAATTTTTTTAGGTGAATTGTTCTCGATTATTCTTTTGTTTAAAAGGAGAGTCAAACATGAAAAAGTTAATCTTTATTTTTGTTATCGTTTACTTTTTCGTTGGCCAGGTTTCGGCACTTGAACTCTGGCTTGAACCTGCAGGGACGTATAGAACCGGCATTTTTGATGACAGGGGGGCCCAAATCCTCGACTACCATGCGGCTTCGAACAGGATTTTCATTACCAATCCCGGCGATCAGGCAATTGACATTGTAAACATTCAGGATGTTGACAATCCGGAACTTTTGCTCCAACTCCCGTTGGAGGGGGCGCCACTGAGTGTTGCGGTACATCCGACCTATGAACTTATTGCCGTTGCAATCGAAGGGGAGGAGGTAACAGACAATGGAACGGTTGGATTTTACACTATCGATGGAGAGCTTTTGGGTTCTGTAGTTGTAGGTCCACTTCCCGATATGATTACATGGACAAGAGACGGGCGGAAGGTCCTGGTTGCAAACGAAGGCGAGCCAACTAATACTGAGTACGAGCCTGAAGATGGCGAAGAGTTCATAGATCCAAACGGTTCCATCTCTATAATCAAGCTCGGCCCCGGCAATTCTTTGCAGCGTAAGGTTCAGAATGCCACGGTGGTTGAAGTCGGATTCGAGGAATTCAATGACAGGAAACAGGAACTGCTTGATAAAGGTGTCCGTATCTACGGGCCGGACGCCACCGTTTCCCAGGACCTTGAGCCCGAGTACATCACACTCGGAGGCGGTAACAGGTTTGCTTATGTTACGATGCAGGAAAACAATGCGATTGCAAAGATTGACGTTCTCAAGGCCAAGGTCGTCGATATCATTGGTGTAGGCTACAAAGACCACAGCAATGAAGGCAACGAACTCGATGCAAGCAATAAAGATGATGCCATTAATATTCGAAACTGGCCGGTGTTTGGGATGTATCAACCGGATGCTATCGACAGCTTCACAGTTGATGACCTACTATATCTTATCACAGCCAACGAAGGTGATGCGCGCGACTTCGAAGAGAAGAGAGTTGCCAAACTCGACCTCTCAGAGGTCTTTGGTACGCCCGAAGAAATTGAAGAACTTCAAGAGGATGAGAACCTTGGTCGACTAAATGTTACAAAAGCGTTTCCGACAACCAAAGATGACGAAGGCAACTATACAAGCCTTTACTCTTTCGGTGGTCGTTCCTTCTCCATCCTTGACGCGGACGGGAATCTTGTTTTCGACAGCGGCGACCAGTTCGAGCAAATCACGGCTGATCTGTTACCGGATTACTTCAATTCCACAGATGACGAGACCGCCTTCGATAACCGCAGCGATGACAAGGGACCCGAGCCGGAGCATGTTATCGTAGGCAAGATTTACGGACATACGATTGCCTTTATAGGAATCGAACGCATCGGAGGTATTATGGCCTATGATGTAAGCGACCCGGCGAATCCGGTGTTCCTCGACTACGTCAACAACCGTAACTTTGAAGTCGACCCTCAGCTGGATGACGGTACAACTAACCCGGAGGCAGGGGACCTGGGCACGGAAGGCCTGGTGTTTATCCCTGCTCATAGAAGTCCAAACGGTTGTCCGCTTATTGTTGCATCACATGAGATAAGCGGAACTACCACGGTCTTTAAAATCAACGTTCAGCCACCTCCTGATGAAGATGACTAATATATTTGTGTAATGCTATATTTAAATTCAAAAAGGGCTGTAAATATCTAACTTACAGCCCTTTTTCTTTGTTTTCGGAGCTTTTATACTTTTAAACAGCTATTCATCCAAAATTTCGATGGTTGCACAATTCCACCGATTGAATTGTCTTTCTAAAGGATTTCTTTCAGGAATTCCTGAAGCTTGTCAAGTTCGCCTACTTTCATATGGTAACTGTGCTCTTTATCCGGGAATTGGCCGCTGATAACTTCTTCGCAGTATTTAATAAAAGCATCAATTGTATCATGAGCTAAATTGCCGTAACTTTTTGCGAATTTTGGCCCCGGTCCTGTTGTTAATCCTAAAATATCGGGAGCAATCAATATCTGGCCATCGCAGCCCGGGCCGGAGCCACAACTGATTACCGGCATTTCACAGCGTTTTGTGATAATCTCAGCTACCTCGGCTGCGGTGCCTTCAATAAGAAGCGAACTGGCACCGGCCTGAATCATCTGCTCAGCAAGAGCTATCAATTCCAAAGCCATTTCCGCCGTGGTGGCCTCAGCTTTTAATCGGCCCACCTTACTTATGGTCTGCGGTCTTATGCCAATATGTGCCATGACAGCCATATCAGCATCGCTAACTGCTTTTATAGTATCGAGATACGCACCGCTGGCTTCGATTTTTATCATTTGTGCCCCGGCTTCAACCACGAATCGGCCGGCATTTCTCACCGCCTCATATTTGCCGATCTGATAGGACAAGAAAGGCATATCAGCCACCAGATATACATTGGGTGCTCCTCTACGTACTGCAGCGGTTATGGCAACCATAAAATCCATTTTTGCAGGCAGGGTAGAATCGAAACCGAGCATAGCCTGAGCTGCGGAATCGCCAACCAAAACCATTTGCACATCGGTTTGGGAAACAAGTTTGGCGGTGGTATAATCGTAGCAACTAACAGCAACAATCTTGCGATTCCGGCGTTTTTCGGTCAAAAGGTCTGTAAATGATATCTTTGTTTCCATACCTGTCTTTCTCAAATTTAATAATTTATAACAGCAATTAAGTTAAAATATTAGAACAAAATTAGTTTTTCAAGCGTAATCTATAGTGGATTTTGGGTCAAATTTGGCTTTTTTTAAAGAAACAACAAAAAAGTTCAAGATTTTAATTAAATAAAGGTTGATTGTTGGTAAAAAAAGATTAGGAATTTGGATTTTCTTTAAAGAAAACCAATATACTTTATCGATTTAACTAACATAGAGACAAATAAAAGCAAATATTGAATTTCGGCATTATATTGCTTTTCATCACCCTCCTCCGAAGCCAGATTCTTCTGTTGTTAGAATCTGGCTTTTTTTATATATAATATGGTCAAAAATAGATAATTTAGCGTCTATTTTTTATGGTAAAATGGGCAACAAATAAAGTCAATGTTTATCAACAAATCAAAGCAACTGAATTAGCCTTAAAATAAAAAGGGCCGGTAGAGTTATTAATCTCCAGCCCTTCCTTACTCCTCTCCTTCCCTGGATACCTAAACTTTAGAACAGCTTAGTCATTAACACTCTTACGATGACCGTTGTTTCTCCTGTTTATTTTGACCATGTCTGATCCATAGAAGTATTCGCCTGATATACATCTGCCAATGACTGTTATGCTTACATCACCATCCTCGGATAGCGCATCAATCACTTTAGTTTTGTCGAAAATACCATAAATTCTTATGCTGCTGTGAGCCTGCGTACCCATCGGAACCAATTTTTGTGCTGTTGCAACGATTTGACCCGGATATAAAACAAGCTTTTCATTTACATCGATTTCACCTTCGTTCATATGCTCCGGAAGGCACATAACGGCAAGGATTTTTTTTCCTCTTCCATTACCATTAATTGTTTTCGGGAGTATGGTAAGCCGGCCCTGAATATCAAGAGTTGTTTCGTATGCACCGATGTCAAAATCAGGTAAATCTCCATTATTATCAACACCAGGAAAATCAAATGGCCGAACATTACCATCAATATCTTCAAATATTCCGGCGTCCATCCCTGCATCGATACATGACGAACCAATTCGCAGGCGATAATCGCCATCAATCCATACAGCAGATGGATGGTTTGGTTCAACGAGGATGTTCGGGTCGTTAACGTCAACCCAGTATCCCAATTTAGTAAAGCATGGGTCTGCATTGATATTACCTTCGCCGGGCCAATCGTCCTGGACATCACTGTAGCTTACCGAAACGAAGCTATAAGGAGACAAAAATATTTGTGACCCCTCCGCAGCTTCATTGCCCCACAGAATACAGTTGTTGATGATTGTATTATATGGTGGAGGCGGAGGAGGCGGCGGAGGTGGTGGTGGTAGCGGTGGTGGTGGCGGCGGTGGCGGGGAAGATGGTACATTTTGACAATAGAAACCACCGCCATAACCGGCAATATTTTCGACGAATGTACAGTTTGTCAGCTTTGATCCCGTGTTATCTTTGCTAAAGAGTCCACCGCCACAGATGGCTGAGTTACCGCTGAAGATACAGTTTGTTTGCACAAAGTCGCTCTCTGAATTGTTCATACCACCGCCATCGGTCTCTGCGGAGTTACCGCTGAAGATGCAATTTCGTATGGTCGAGATGCTGTAGTAATTGCCCACTCCACCGCTCCACCCGGCAGAGTTATGGTTAAAGGTGCATTTGTTTAAAATTGAGCTGCAAAATTCGTTCCGTATACCACCTCCACCATAGACTGCTGAGTTTTCGGTAAAGATGCAGTCTGTTAGCGTTAAGCTACTGTTGTGGCTCTCAATTCCTCCACCGGATCCGGCAGAATTTCCATTAAAAATGCAATCATTTATGGATGAATTGCTGTCAGATTCGTCGTATATAGCACCACCGTACTCAAATGCAGAGTTGTTACTAAAAGTAGAGCTGGTAAGTGTTAGGATACTATTGTTGATGTAGATTCCACCGCCGATGCCTTTTAACTTTGCTGTAGTTGTTGGGGGAAAAGGTGGGCACATAACACGAATTCCTGTGTCATCGTTGATCATTGGAGTGTTGTTTGCTGGTGGCGGCGTGGGACTAAGGTCTTCGTACTCAGCCGCATTGTTGTGGAAAGTGCAATTGTTTATGTTCGGGATGCAACTTACACAGTAGATTCCCCCACCGTGGTGAGCCGTGTTATCGTTGAAGGTACAGTTGTCCAGTTTGGAACTGCTGTAGTATTCGCTGAAGATTCCACCGCCTATTTCGGCCGAGTTGTTGTTGAAAATACAGTTTATGAACACGGGATTGCTTTCATAATTGTTGATAGCCCCACCATTATTGACCGCGGAGTTGCCAATGAACGCACAATCAGTCAGAGTAGGGCTACTGTAGTAGTTGCCCAATCCTCCGCTCCATCCTGCAGTGTTTTCGCGGAAGGTACAATCAGTCAAGGCCGGATTGCTATTGTCGGCATTACGCATCCCGCCACCACCTGTTTCTGCGGTGTTTGCGATAAAGGTACAGTTTTTCAGTGTGGGGCTACTGCCCTGGAGGTTTGCCATGCCACCGCCACCGCCGGCAGAATTGCCGTTGAATAGGCAGTTTATTAAAGTCGGATTTCCTCCCATACTGTACATTCCACCGCCGTGCTCATAAGCATAATTATTGAAAAATTTGCAGTTTTCCACCACTACGTTGCTGTCGACACAACAGATTCCGGCCCCGTTTCCTCTTCGCTGAGGTATAGGTGGAGGACACATGATGCGAATACCAGAATTGCTGTTAATCCTTAAGTCGGCGTATTCAGGAAACGATAAGGAATAAACGTATTCATACTGTACGGCCATATTATCACTAAAGGTGCAAGCAACTATTGTTGGGCTGCTTTCTATACAGTAGATTCCTCCACCACAGCGGGCGTTACCATTTTTAATAGTAAAGCCCGCCAGGACAGACTCTGCACCTTCGCCGGTATGGAAATAGAAGGCCCTGTGTTGATTAAATTCCGTACCCTGACAGTCGATAATCGTCGATGCCACAACGTTAGGGTCATTCGGGTCAAAGCTTCGAACAGTAACTGCCTTTCCAAGAAAGTCGATATCGCGATTTCCGTCACCGGTATAGGTGCCAGGGGCAACGATAATCACATCCCCATTAACGGCAGCATCGATAGCATCCTGAATGGTGGAGTACTCGTCCGGAACCCGGCGAGTCGCAGCCGGTGTGTACCCTATGAGGATCAACAGGACAGCTACGCTTAAAAGGATTGTCTTTTTCATTTTTCCACCCTTTCAAAAATTATGATAAATATATTATGACCTACAGGCAACGCACCTGTAGCTGGTTCTATAAGTCGGTATTTTCGGTTTGATAGAAACGGACCGACTCCTAAATTCCGCATCTTTTACACATCGTTTCTCCTTCCCTTAATTTACATCCAACAAAACGTTACAAATTAATAACGAACACCTTTACTCCTACTGATTATTCTGACTGTGTCGGCGCCATAGAAATATTGTCCTGTCTTAAGGAGGCCGACCACTTTCAATTCCACCCGACCATCGTCATCCACAACATCCATAAGCTCATCTTTTTTAAACAATGCAAGAATACTCGTCCGCTGAGAGCTACCCGAACCGGACTGATTTATTCTTTGATGTATTGGTTCGATATCACCCGGATGAAGTAAAATCGTCTGATTTGGATCGATTTGATCTAAGGTAACAACATCAGACAATCGCAGCAGTGCCAAAATATTCGGCATCCTGCTATGACGGTTGATTACTTCCGGGGATATGTTCAAAGGCAATTGCAACGGCTCGATAACCGTTATAACGACATGGTCCGGCGCTGAATCACGAGAACCGTCGTTTACGATTAGCGCAATGATGTGCCTGCCGGCGGGTAGTTGAATTGTGGCTATTGGACCTCCTGCAGTTAAGGTGTTGCCGTCAACAATGCAATTCCAATTAAATGTCAGTCCGTCAATATTGCCTTCGAAGGAATTAGTGCCATCAAGAGTTACCAAGGCAAAGCCATCAGGACTGGCGTAGACAGTCTTGTCAGGTCCGGCATCGGGGAATCCTGCTGTTATTTTTGTGCCCTGGTCCTCGGCGCGTATTTGGGGTTCGTAATAAAGATATGCTCTGCTGTCGGGGATGAGGGCACGGACAGGAAAACGCGCCTTGACCTGAAACGTGAATGTACGTAGTTGGCCGTATGTCAGGCCTTCGATGTAAAGTATGACCTTTCTGCCAGCCACTTCGACACGGCTTACAATCCCGGCTTCAATCAGGGAGTCGAGAGACTCCTGTACGGGAGAAAATCCTGTGGGCACACCTATATCGACAATCATCATACCGGACTCACCGGCCTGGCCAAAATAATTGACGACCGCATTAACGTTCACGATATCATCCACATGGACGCTGTTTGCATCGTATGTTACCTGTATGGCCATACCGTTTTCAATGGTCTGGTTGGTGAGAGAGACATTAAAGATTCGAACGCACTGGAAACGCGCTTCACCGGAGCCAGCGGCGCTTAGCTCAATACCGGCTACGGCAGGCAATTCTGCAATCTGCAGGACATCAAAATTGCTTTTGTCAACGGTAAACTGCGCCAGGATGGTACCGTCGTCAACAAGATTACTATCAATGGCTGTAGCGGTTACAGTTAGGTTTACATTTCGTGTTTGCATTCGAGCGGCTGTCATCAGCGCCTTGAGTGCCATGACGGTGTCCTGTGTGGTGCCAAATCCACCGCGGCTGTTTTGCTGTAGAGCAAGCCACTTGATAGCGTCATTAGCCTGAGGTTTTTGTGTTTCCATCATAGCTAATGCCGCGTAAGCTGTAGTTTCTACGGCATATGGTGTCCAGTGGATCCCGTTACCATCGAGTATGGCAAGCTCCAACAGTCGGTTAATGGCTGCATTGACTTCAGGGCTTTTTACCCACGCAAAGGCCAAGGCCGCGATAGCGAGTGCGTAGGTATCATCCTGAACGAACGTCAGATTGTTCTTTAGATATTGTGTCGCGCGATCAAGTACACCGGGTGAGGCCTTGCCATAATCAGTGAGGGCAATCGTAACGTAGGCCGTGGGTGCATAGTTGGGTGCAGTGCCGCCTTGTCTTCTGGCGAGGTGTCTAAATCCGATGTACTTCCACGAACCATCACTTAACTGATTCTGCTCTATCCAATGGGCGGCATCATCGAGAACGTTTTCGTCAATGGTCATAATATCCCGGGCACCGCTGAAAGTTCCAAGGACGAATGCGGTTAACCACAAACTGCCGGAGCGGCTCCTCTCGCCGTAGCAGGCAAATGAGCCATCCTGACGACGATACGTCAGTTCCCGTTGATAACCGGTAGTGATAAAATATTCGGCCTTGGCGCGAATCTCCGGATTAAGTTGGTCCGTTGCATCAAGGTAGTGTAATACCTCGATATCCGGTGCTAATTTGACCATGTTCTGTTCTCCACATCCCGTGGGCATACGTAACAGGCTGTCGAGTCCGTGTATGCTCTGGGCAACGAGGCTTGGAGTAATGCTCAGAAGCAGCTTTTCCGAACCGGGCACGCGGTACTCGGGCATATTAGCATCAAGAATAAGCTGTTTGTCTGTACTAATCATGCCGTTAGTCACAAGCTCTCGCCGTGTGCCCTCAGGTTCTACGAGGAGCTCTTTCCGTACAGCGTCGGCACGGAGCGTTGAGCGTAGTGTAACCTCAATGGTATGTCGTCCGAGCGCGATTGGCTGTATTAAGAATGATACTAATGCGACGGAGTTTGAGTTGACATATATCTGCTGGGCAGCGTCTTCAAGCAGGTCAAACCATTCGGCATCGGTCAACTCCACGTAAACAAGCTGTGGCGTGTCAAGGTAGTTGAATATCTGGATGCGGACAGGGAACTGTTCGCCGCGGGTTACAGCGTATGGAAGGTCCGGCTCTCCGAAGAATTCCTGAAATACGAGAAGACGGGATTCAGAGATTCCGAGGCCATTTTCAGACGTAGATACCGCGTGCAGCTTCCAGGTGGTGATACTGTCGGGAGCCGTGAGGTCGACAGCGGCAGTCCCATCCGACTGTGTTAGCAGATCGGGCATCCAAAGCCATGTTTCCGGGAAGAATTGGCGAATACGGGTCACCTCGGCTAATGGGTCGGTTCCTCCCGGAGGTGGTTGGGGTCCTGGTGGCGGCGGAGGTGCGGGTGGACCAGGTCCGGGTGGCGGGGGTGCAGGTGGAGGCAAGGGGGGCGCGCCGGACAGACCATAGTACAGTAATAGATTTAGAAACCAACACTTGTAAGTCTGCCTCCTCAAATATATCGTAAGCCCCATAGTTAGATGGATGCACTTCTGATTGTGGTTCCATGAACCGACTTTCAAGTTCTTTAAAAACCTCGTTCATATTGAGACGGCCATCATTAAGGGCATAAACCGACTCATCCACTATTGCAAGGCCTACCATCGCCTCAGTATCAGCCTTAACGGAGACCTGAACAGGATCGCCTGGAAGGACCTGTTTGGCATCGAACTCAACTTTGAGCCCAGCGGTATTATCCAATCCCACTTCAAACGATAACGTCTGAGCCGATACCTCATTGTTAGGATTAATAGCATAGGCAACAACCTTAGCGGCGGGCACCATCTGTGGTGTCGTCTGGAATACAATTTGAGGAGAGATTGCGGCATCAGAGAAGACCGTGCGACCGTTTGCAAAAACATCGTAATAGACCGTCACATCGTGTGTCTGGAAGACATCGATGGTAATAATATCTCCGACATGTATGGGAGCTTCTGTTACTCTTCTAAGATGCAAAAAGCTGTCGGTGGGGGAGTAGGTTGCATAAAGGATCAATTCATCGTCGGCATCAGCACCGTTTGCACTAACCGAACTTTGGATATGAGCACAAGTGGTATCCTCAGGTGCAATAAACGAGATGATAGCGGAACCGTTGACATTAGGAAGTACGCGAGTGTCGGTAGAGAGCAATCCAGATTTGGTATTCGTTAAGTTGTATAACAGCGAATTCTGGTAAGACGGAGGAGGCGGTGGAGGCGGAGGCGGTGGAGGCACAGGTGGTGGAGGCACAGGTGGCAGAGGCGGTAACGGTGGTTGAGGAGGCTGAATATCACCGAAATATTCGCATGTGACCTCTGCTGAGACGGTGGCTGGTTTTCCATCGGGCGTTGTAGCGACAAGGAGGACATCAAATGGCTGGCCCGGAGTGATGGATTTTGACAATGCGATGAGTCGATTTTGGATAGTAGAGTCCACTATCTTAAGTAGTTTAGTTGTTTTTTCTTCGTGGGCTGATGTATCGGTAACCACAGCGTCAAGCTGAACGCTGCCTGCTCCATCGGCACCTGGTGTACCGGTTACATAGCCTACAGGCGGCAGTTGAAAGTCGACACTGCCGTTGTTTAGGATTGCAGTATAAGTTGCGTATTCCTCCCATACGCCTACATAGCGTTTTGCCGTAATGTCTACGATTCCGTCAACGGCCTTGCCAAAGAAGTAGTTTGCGTTAATTGTACCAAACATCTCTTCATCCACGAGAAAGTAATCTCTCATAGTGAACAGTTCGACTTCAAAGCGTGGAAGTACATATTTTTCAACTCTGATATCGATTTGGGCGGAGGACGAGCCGGATTCGGCAGCAATTTTCCAGGTACCGAAATTTAGATCGTTGGCGAGATTGAGTTTGAATGGAGCCACGCCAAAGGCGTTTGCCTTTAGTTCCTTTCGGAATATCTTGATGCCTTTGGCGTCTTTGATCTCGATATCGACTTTGGAGGAGGTTGGCCGGAGTTCATTATTCAAAAGAAGAATACGGCCCTGGATAGTCTGGCTTGGTTTGTAGATGGGTTTATCTGTTTCGATGAACAGAACCGGCATTTTGTGGAGTTGAAGCTGGGCATCCAGGACTTCTTCTAGACCCTCTACCTCTATCTCAAGTATATACTTTCCTGGTTCGACATCTGGAGCATCAAACTGTGCAGTAAGCCGACCGCGCTCATCCGTGAAACCTTCGAAGACCAGTAAAGATTGCGAGGCGTCTTCCAACGAAGTTTCGTCTGGTATAGGTGGTGGAGGAGGCGGTGGCGGCGGAGGTGGAGGTACTCCGGGCGGTGGTGGGGGAGGTACAGGTCCCGGAGGCGGCGGAACCGGAGCGGGAGGTAGCATAGAATCTGACCTTATCCGTATAACCACAGGAACAACGACAGGATTGTGGTCGGGAATGGTTACCACTGTGATAGAGACCGTTACAGGGGTGTTGGTGTATATAGTCT
>SMTZ1_10003481_pt1 | contig 15823 bp, 14 predicted proteins | sample DeeMarSWOR136_30_FD_25667 | JGI IMG/M metagenome (IMG submission 25667)
ATCCTTGTCGGGTTGAGGGCAGCTCACGAAAAGAAGAATGGTCATCTGATGGGTGTAGACGTTTTCAAGGGGAAGATAGTTAACAGTTACGAGGATGGCGTCGTTGAGCCTCTGAAAGTTAAGGAGCAGGCGATGAAGTCAGCCGCGGAAGTTGCCTCCATGATCTTGAGAATCGACGATGTTATCGCTTCGACGAAACCAAAAGAAGGTGCTCCTCCGGGCGGAATGCCTCCAGAATACTGAGAACCATAACGAACTCTTTTCCCTTTTTTCTATTTTTCTTCTATTTTTTGTTCATTACGTAATCGTGTGCATTTATTGTTCTTGAGGACTGTAGAAAAACTAATTTGCTGTTCTTGAGAACATTTATTTTGGTTCAAGAGATGCTGAACCAGAAATAACCCAAAACAGGTTACAACGTTTAGAACCTATGCATTGAAAGTGTAGCATATGAGCGGAAAAAATAATGATCAAGAAGATTGATGAGCCAGTTACGTTAGGTGTTGACCTCGGAGGCACCAAACTTAATGTGGGGTTAGTGGATGCAAATGGTCGCCTTTTATCTGCCAACAAATCTCTGATTCACGCCTCAAAGGAGACAGAAAGGGTCATCGCCGACATCCAGACAGGAGTAGACGAGTGCCTCAGAAAAACTGGTCTGAAGGCTGAAGCTCTTGGAATCGGCGTAGCCGCCCAGGTGGACCTGAAGGGAGTTGTTCACGGTTCTCCAAACTTGGGATGGCAAAACTTTCCAATAAAACAGAAACTTGAGAAACAGCTTGGGCTACCTGTGGCTGTGACTAATGATGTTCGTGCAGCCACTTGGGGCGAATGGCGGTACGGCTCAGGAAGAGGCATAAACGATTTGGCTGTTCTTTTTGTGGGCACCGGTATAGGCGGGGGAATCATAACCGGCGGAAACCTACTATCTGGTTGCACCAACAGTGGCGGAGAACTGGGGCACATCACCATTGTCTATGATGGACGAAAGTGCCGCTGCCTTAACAGGGGTTGTTTGGAAGCCTATGCAGGTGGCTGGGCAATTGCTGAACGTGCCCAAGAAGCTGTCAGAGCTGCGCCGAAGGATGGACAGCGTCTGTTGTCTTTGGTGGGCAGTGGTGAAAAAATATCAGCTGCTACTGTTAACCGAGCTTATCGGGAGGGCGATCTGCTGGCTCGACGATTGGTGGAAGAGACTGGGAGATATTTGGCTGCGGGAGTGGTTAGCATTGTTAACGCCTTCAATCCTTGTGTTCTAGTTCTTGGAGGCGGTGTTGTCGAGGGTATTCCTGAGCTGATTCAGATGGTGAAAGATATTACTCGAAATAGGGCATTGGAGGCTTCTGTTGAGAAGCTGCAAATTGTGAAGGCTGCTCTGGGTGGCGATGCAGGGGTAATTGGGGCAGCTGCTTTGGCTCAAGATTTGGTGGATAAAGCTCTGTGAGTTGATCTGTAAACTGTCTTGTTCTGTTTAAAGCCTGCCTTTTTGTGTTGTTAAGCAAAAGGTTAAAGTTCTTCCGTGTAAAAGTTTGTTAGGCGAGGAAGTCAAATGTCTGTCTTAGCTTATGTGTTGGTTACTTTGAATCCGGGCACCGAGAAGAATATACTCGAAAAAGTTTCTCACTTCGACGAAGTCACGAGGGTAAGTATGATGTATGGAGAATACGACGCCATCATCAAAGTGTGCACTGGAAATCTGGAACAATTAAACCACTTTCTAACAGATAAACTGAGGGTGCTACCCGACATCTTCCAAACAGCCACGTTGATAGTGGCAAAAACTTACATGGGTAAGCGCTAACTAACAAATCTCTTTTGCACTCAGTTTTTTTTGGCGTGGGAACGCTCATAATTAAATAGTCTAAAGTAAAAACTGAGGCGAAAACATCAAAGAGACATGAAAGATAGCGGAACTTATTTTTGATCTATATTCTCTTTTCATAAAGTCTTTTGCGAATCCAAGAGATAATTCTTTTAGTGTGATTGGCTTGCGCCTAAAACCGATGTTGTTTGTCAGTGTTCTGATTCTTATGGGTCTTGCCTTGCTTTTCTACGGTGCATTCACAACCGGAACGCTAACTCATGATTTTGCGGTTCCATCTGCGGTTGCTTCATCAGTACCAGTTTTTAGTGGAGATCCTGCATTGGATTTGGATGCTTTGGAGACCAAAATATTCACATTTGAGATCAGGAACAATGGAAATTTAGTTGATATGAATGATAATGTTCGAGGGCAATGGATGAGGTTCACAATCATAGATGCTGTTGATGGAACAATATTGTCTGACTATTATAGGGTTTTCCAGATGATTGAGAACAAATTTGTTAACGGTCAATACCATGACATCTGCACCATATTACTCAGTCATCCAGGAAGTTACAATCCATACTCTGATGTTCTTATAGAGATTGTAGTCGGAGTAGGACACAGTAAATGTAACGTTGTGATTGTAGACAAAGGGGATAATGCAATGATTGTTAAGTTTGATGATCACGTTGTAGCTACTACTGAGCAGATAACTCAAGATGGCATATACTTTATTGAAGATCAAGCACCTCAAGTATACTCTAAATGGATCAGCTTCAACTTCAACAAATAACAGATATGTGAAAAACAGTATTGGCTCATTCCATTCATAACCTAAACCATAATATTGCTATGTTTTTCTGAAAATTCTGGCTCAATACATCTCCTTCGCAGTTACATTTTTCAGAAAAATACTGAGTTAAACAGTTCTATTAGGAGCCTAATAGAGGTTCATTGTTGAAAACAGTACTTTTTCAGAAAAACGTGGAAGAAACAAAAACAAGTTACTACTTCTGGGCAACAACCATAACATGTGCCTTGTCATAAGGTTCAAGATCAACAACCTCTTCGATGCGGAATCCCCTATCTTCCATGATGCCTACCTCCTTCTTGTAAACCACAGACGGCTCCTTAGTCACATCTATACTTTGAGCCTTAATAGCCAACATAACCCACTCCCCATCAATCAGAAACATGTCAGCATTATCCGCTAAAACCCGAGCCTGCTCAGGCTGAGCCACATCACAATAAATACTGTCCACCCGCCCCACCATCCGCGAATAGGACTCCGGCAACCTTGCATCCGCCAATATAGGCGACATGTTATAGCGGAAGGCGCAAACGTTGTTAACCAACTCTCTCAAGGAACGCGAAGCAAACTCCACACAGTATATATGACCTCCTTCGCCAACAATGTCAGAGACGTGACTCGCCGTCGTTCCTGAAGCCGCCCCCAGATACAATACCCTATGGTTAGGGTAGATGGGAACAGTCTCTAAACCCTTGAATATGGCGGCTGCGAGCTTGCTTCTGTAAGGATCCCAGAGCCTGTATTCGTTACTCTTAAACTTGACTAGACGCTCTCCATAAACCGAGGTTCCGGCAGCCAAGTTCTTGGTACCTAACTTTCGGATTCCATCCTCTAGAGTAACCCAATAAATTTCTGGAAAATGGGGGTGAGGCTTAACGTCTATGACCACGTTTCTTTCCACGCGGAGGCTTTTTGACTGTGGTCTTGTTGGGTGAAGTGGGCTCTTTGTACCTCTCCTTGATCTCCTCAATTCTCTTCTCAAGGTCAGCTTTCAACTTATCTCCCATATAATTACCGTGGAAGGCATCAACCCGAGTGGCTATAGACAATTTTCCAGCCAACGCTCGAGCAATCTTTCCTCTCTGCCAACGCTTTGCATCGTGAATAAGAGGATGCTGAAATATTATCCCATGCTTAGGGGGACGCGCCTTCGTCTTCAATGACCTAAACAGGGCTTTCTCAGCTCCCAAAACTTGAATTGTGCTTGCCGGCAACTTAGCCAAGTTTAACAGTCCTCCGGAAAGGGCTAACAAACGAGCCCCCAAAAGTGAACCCCCTATTGCGCGTGTGTTTGGTGCAACCTCCTCCATGACCATGTCCACATACTTCTCTAACGATTGACGCCTATCATAAAGAGTAAGAACATTCCTACACATATCTTGAATCTGAGATAAATCTTCATCGCTTAAATCTGCACCCATAGATGCTACAGCGACCTTAGCTATAGCTCGAGATTTAACTTTCGGCAGCCCTTCATTCTCCAAGTTCTCAGCAGTGAAATTCTCTCTTGTTCCCAGATTAACTACAAGACGAGCATAAGTTTCATGCTTGTCAAGTAGCCTATCCAACTCTGGATAGTGGAGCCCAAACCACTCCCGTAACCGACTCATGAAAATATTCAACGATTTATCCAGATCATCAACGGTTTGAACCGCCTGAGCAGCCAGCAAATCTCGCCTTTCAACGGTCTTCTTCACCTTCATCTTAGCGAGTTCGATTGAAACATTGTGAACCCACACACGAAGCTGCTCTGGCTTTTCCACAAACTCCAGTTCCAAGGCAAACTTTTCCAAGTTTTCTCGAAGCAGTTTACCAGCCTCTGAAGAGGCGTCTGAGGTCGCTTTGATGTTCAGCCTTTCCCTGGCACTTTTAACCATTTTTGAATTCTCAAAAACAAAATCTGTGTAACCTTTAGCCCGCAGTTTATCAACCAAGACTACAATTTCATCAATTACCTTTCCCTCTTCTATCTTCCGAAGCCTTTCCGCTGTTTCAAGCTCGTCTTTGGGGAACAACGCTTTTTCAACCAGTTCATTGTCTTCGCCGAAACCAAAAACTCCAATTACAGATTCTACTATTGTGGCTTTCACAAGTTTTCCATCCATCATTGAATAATTTATGAGTACGCTTCCTAACCTTTATCTTGGCAGTGGATAACTTTTACTGCAAAGAGGGAATGCGAAATGGAGAATCGCCTTGCCACAGAGATAGCTGGATTGAAACTTGCTAACCCCACAGTGCTCGCCTCGGGAATTCTAGGGTACACCGGCTTGTCTTTAAAGAGCGTGATAGAGGCAGGAGCCGGAGCAGTTGTAACAAAATCAATTGGATTAGAACCAAGAACTGGCTACCCCAACCCAACCGTTGTTCAGGTTGACTGTGGCTTACTCAACGCTATGGGTCTACCAAACCCTGGAATTAGCCACTTCAAAGAAGAAATGAAGGAACTGAAGAGCACCGGAGTTCCGACTATTTTGAGCATTTACGGTTACTCATCTGAAGAGTTTGCTAAGGTCGCTGGAACTGCAGTTAACATGGGTGCAGATGCAATAGAGTTGAACTTATCATGTCCACACGTTAAAAAAACTGGGGCAGAGATTGGATGCGACCCCCTGTTGCTGACGGAAATCGTGAAAGAAGTTAAGAAAAAGGTTGCCAAGCCAGTGATTGTAAAGTTGACCCCAAACGTTGCAAACATAGGTGAAATTGCTGAAGCAGCTGAAAAAGCTGGGGCAGACGCAATAACAGCCATAAACACGGTTAAGGCTATGAACGTCGAAATCGAAACATGTAGACCCCTTCTAGCCAACAAGTTCGGCGGATTGTCCGGACCAGCCATAAAACCCATCGCCGTCAGATGCGTATATGAGGTCTACCGGTCAGTCAATATTCCAGTCATAGGTTGTGGCGGAATAAGCAGTTGGCAGGACGCCATAGAATTTATGCTAGCTGGGGCATCCGCGGTTCAGATAGGAACAGCCATCGCCTTCAAAGGACTAAGAGTCTTCAGTTCTGTCACTAAGGGAATTGACACCTATCTTCAGAGGAAGGACTTCAAAAACGTGAAAGAGCTTGTAGGTCTAGCCCACAAATATTAGAAAATCTTAACAAAGAGAACATACACCAAAAAAAGGAAGGATTCAAAAAGAATTGCCGGTCAATTTCAGAAATCGCTCCCCAGTGCCTACGTCTTTCGATTCGGTTAATCGAATGAGAATCGTAAAAATTGTGGATACGAAAAAAGAAAACTGCAATGTTAAAACATTCACATTTGTTGATAAACTGTGCGGAAAGGCTGAGCCGGGGCAGTTTATGATGGTTTGGATACCAGGAATTGATGAGATTCCCATAAGCCTTTCAGCCATAACCTCAGAGGGGCTCTCATCGATAACAGTTAATGAGGTTGGAGAAGCCAGTAAGGCTCTTAACCAAAAAGAGAATGGCGACATCATCGGCATACGGGGACCATTCGGTAATTGTTTCGTTCCAGCAGAGGGAAACGTGATGCTGGTTGGAGGCGGAACCGGATTAGGGCCACTAATGCCTCTAACTGAGAAGCTTGTGAAGGTTGCATCAAAAGTAACTGTAATGAGCGGAGTTAAGAGCAAATGTAACCTCCTGTTTCTGGATCGCATAGTCCAACTTCTTGTAGGTGTAGCTTCAGAAACCGTTTTCACGACAGAGGATGGAAGCTACGGAATTGAAGGCTTAGTCGTTGATCAGGTAGCACAGAAGCTGATGAATGAACGCTTCGACATGATTTACACCTGTGGTCCAGAACAGATGATGTACAGAACATTTCTTCTGGCGGAACAATACAACGTGCCAGTCCAAGCCAGTTTAGAGCGGATAATGCGTTGCGGCATCGGCCTGTGCGGCAGCTGCCAAATAGGCAAACTGAGGGTCTGCAAAGACGGGCCAATTCTAACTTCTGAACAGCTGAGAGGCTTAAAAGAGGAGTTCGGGAAAATTCAGCTAGACTTCACGGGAAAAAAAGTCAAACTTTAATCAATCATACATGCAGGAAACTTGGATGGTTTACCCAAAAAAAGCATATTTCAAAGACTACGTTTTTATGATTGATGAGCACGTTTACGAGCCAGCTGAAGATACTTTCCTGTTAGCCGAAAAAATGGAGGTATCAGAAGACGATACTGTTTTAGATATGGGAACTGGCTGCGGGATTCTGGCTGTTTTGGCAGCGGAAAATGCAAAAAGAGTTGTGGCTGTTGACATAAACCCGTACGCCATCGAATGCGCTATCAAGAACGCGAAAATGAACGGTGCACAGGAGAAGATAGAGTTTCGGCATGGAGGCCTGTTTCAACCCATCAAACAGAATGAAAGATTCAGCCTAATACTTTTCAACTCGCCGTACCTACCTTCTGAGCCAGATGAAGAGAGAAGCTGGATCGGGAAGGCATGGGCAGGAGGGCAAAATGGAAGAAAAATTATTGACCGATTCGTAATGAATGCCCCCCACTTCTTGGCTGATGGAGGCAAGATTCAGCTTGTTCAATCTTCACTCTCTGATGTAAACAGAACCATCAAGATGTTTAATGATGTGAACTTGAGGGCGATGGTTGTTGCTCAAGTTAAGGTTCCCTTTGAGAGTATAGTTCTGGTTGAAGCTAAACGCTAGTTAATCGTTCAGACCAGTAAATAACCTAAAACTCATTTCTTTTAACTAGAGACGAAATCGCTACAACCCCAGCAATCCAAACTATAGACGTAGCATACCACACTGGAAAAATCGTCTCATAATTGCAGATAAGATTGTGATACACTGAGACAAGAAATAGTGATAGCCAGCAACCTATCGTCCAAAACAGCTTCACATGCTTCATGACCCATACAAGGTTTTGTATCCGTAAAAGACTTAAGAATCGCAAATAAGGTTCAAAAATACTGATCCAACATAAGCTTTTAATTATTCAAAGTGATATCTTCCGAAACCTTAATTTTGGATTGGCTTTACGGTAAGTTTTGAGAATAAAGGTTTTTACTTCTAGTCACCATGCATTTGTTGCTGAGTTGATCTGATTGAAAGTCGGGTTTCACATCTCAATTTATGGTTCCATCGATAGAGCAGTGGACAGAGCTGTCGAGTTGAATTGTAACACCTTCCAGATATTCACGAGGAACCCCCGACAATGGAAGTCAACAAAACTCACCTCAGAAACTGCTAAATCCTTCTCCGATAAGGTGAAGAATTATGACATGAAACCTGTTTTTGCTCATATGCCTTACCTTCCTAATTTGGCATCTCCCCGAGATGAAGTCTACAAAAAGTCCGTAGAGACTCTTACGTCAGAGCTGGAAGACTGTAGGCGACTTGAGATTCCTTATTTGGTAACTCATCTTGGCAGCCATCTTGGAGTAGGCATGCAAACTGGTTTTATGAGATTAATCAACGGTATCAACCAAGCCTTCAACATTACAGGTGGAGGCGTTACGCTTCTCCTTGAGAACACAGCCGGAACAAGGAACAGCATGGGAAGCACTCTTGAAGACATTCAACATATAATTGAACGACTATCTCATCCTGAAAGGGTTGGAGTATGCTTTGACACCAGCCACGCCTTTGCAGCGGGCTACGACCTCCGAACTTACGATTCAGTGGAAGCAAACGTCAGAAAGATTGATGAGATAATTGGGCTCGAGAAGCTTAACCTTGTTCACCTTAATGACTCAAAGGGAGACTTGAACTCTAGAATAGATCGCCACGAGCATATCGGCTTGGGAAAGATTGGGGAAGAAGGATTCAGGAATGTGCTAGCAAGTAGGTTGGGGGGTCTGCCCTTGATACTTGAAACACCCAAAGATGCTAGGAGAAGTGATGTTGACAATCTTAGAAAAGTGAAGGAATTAGCTGGTGAACTGTAAAAAAAGATGGCTTGCGAAATAATAGGAATTGATCCTTAACTAACCTCTTTTTTCGATCGGAATATACTCTCTTCCAAATTCGCCGATATACTTCGATGTTGGACGAATAAGAACCGCATCTTCATACTGTTCTATCACATGTGCAGTCCATCCTGTTACTCTGCTTGAAGCAAAAAATGTAGTGAAGAATTCTCTGGGAATCCCTAAGGCATGCATCACCAATGCTGCATAAAAATCTACGTTGGGAAAAATTCCTTTCTTTTGGTGGACAGTGTCCTGAATCTTTCTACATTTGTTGTAGATGGCTAAAGTATCTCTCTGATGACACATTCTTTCAGCTATTTCTCTAAGATGTTTTGTTCTTGGATCCTCGGCTTTATAGACTCTGTGACCAAATCCCATGATTTTTTTGTTGTCATCTAACATACTTTGTATGTAAGCTTCCACTTCGTCAAGGCTGTTTATATCATAGAGCATATTCATCACTCTTTCGCTAGCTCCTCCATGGAATGCACCTTTAAGAGTACCGACCGCAGAAGTCACAGCAGAGAACATGTCTGAGCCAGTGCCAGCGGTCACACGAGCAGCAAAGGTGGAAGCGTTAAGTCCATGATCCGCATGGAGTATCATAAACCGTTCCATAGCATTTTTTTCATCTTGATCTGCAATCTTTCCTCGGAACATATACAGAAAGTTTTCAGCAAAACCAAATTCTTCAACTGGAGCAACAGGATTCTTTTTTGTGCGGATTCTATGAAGAAAAGAGATTATTGTAGGAACCTTAGCTATTAGCCGGATGGCTCTTCTTTGATTTGCAGAATCAGAATTATCATTGCGTTCAGGGTCATATTCTCCCAGATGAGAGACTTCGGTGCGTAAGACTTCCATTGGATGAGAGTCAGGTAAAGCAGATTTGAGTCGTCCAATAACTTGATCAGGTAATACCATCTCAGAGAAAAGCTCTGACTTGATGGCATCTACTTCTCTCTTGTTAGGCAACTTGTTGTGTAACAAAAGATAAACTACTTCTTCATATACTGACCGATCAACAAGATCATCGATATTATAACCACAATAATAGAGGTACCCAAGTGGGTCTACATAACTAGTTTTAGTTGTGGCAGCAGCAACATCTCTGAGACCACGAATCACAACTTTGCTGTAATTGTCATCTGTCATCGTTTATCAGCTTGTTTCCGGTAATCATTCGCACCAAATCTACTGTTCACCTAAATTAAGCTTTTCTTTTATCAGTTCACACACCCTATTAAACACATGTTTGAAATTAATTAATGTATGTACGCACCGTTATAAGTTGCTGGATTCCTAGAAATACTGTAAATATTGTAGCATAACAATGATTTATCCAGATATAAACGGGGATGACATAGTTGAAGATTAGAACAGTCGCAGCCATTCTTGTTTGGTTTGTAGTTGCGTTACTCCTGCTGAATAGATTCTTTAAGTCAGAATGGATTTTACCGATATCGATTGTTTTAACGGTTGTTGCAGTTCTAGTTTATTTCAGCCCGCGCATAAGAAAAAGTGATACTAAATCCGCTAGACAAGAATCCGAATCTGCATCTGCCTGAGCTAAGGGAGAATTTTGAATTTTTGATGTAGCCCAAAATGCTTGGTCTTGTATAAAATCACTGTAAAGTATATTCGATGCTGGGAGAGGGGGGCGTGCCAAAATTTATAGGCAATTGCTATGTAAAAGATTAAAACTAAGAATTTATGTTGGGGTGTTGAAATTATGCGCAAATACCTTATGCTATTCTCGGTTCTCCTTATCGTAGGGCTACTGGCATTCTCTCCTATTGCCAGTGTTGCAGCACAAGATGACTCAGACAATGATGGAATTCCAGACTCAAAGGAGCAACAGCTGGCTTTGAAGCATAAGCCGTATCTTCATTTTGCCGCTGGAGAAAAATTCTTTCCCACAGACTCAAACTATCACATAATTAACTCTGAGCTCTACGAGAAAAGATCAGATGATTCAAACGAACTGATTGAACGTTTTCCGGATATAGCAAGCATCACTCAATACACAACAGAAAATTACTTCTTGAACAATACTTTGGGCGGTTACGAAGAGATAGCGGAAGACTATAAACAGAACCGTGAAAGCTTTGGAGACAAAATCTACGCTCACGTAACAAGTGAAGCAGGATATATCGTGGTTCAGTATTGGTTCTTCTACGCATTCAATCCCGGCACCCTAAACCAGCATCAGGGAGACTGGGAGATGATACAGATTGTTTTGGATTTAACTGAAACACCTCAATATGCAGTTTATTCACAGCATCATGCGGGCGAAAGAGCCGAGTGGAAAGACGTAGAAAAGGTAGATGGAACTCACCCACGAGTCTACGTGGCTTTAGGCTCCCATGCCAGCTACTTCAGGTCATACCAAGGGAAACTTGGCACAGAAAGCGACATAGTAGGAAACGCATACACACTAAAACCGGAAGACCTGGAGATTGTCTATCTGGGAGAAAAGGGCATTGGAAACCATCCGTCCTCCCAAGACTGGCTGGAATTTGGAGGAAGATGGGGAAATTGGGATAGAAGGATAGATGCTTATATTGGCTCGGCAGGTCCAAGCGGTCCAGGACATAATGAAAACGCTGAAAAATGGTTATATCCGGTGTCTTGGGGAAGCGAAAAGTTGCTGGTAAACCAAACATGGTTCACTGGAAGTTTGCTTGTCTTCTATTTCATCTATATTTTTGCGGCGATCATCGGGGTTGTTACAACTTACAAGGTCTGGAAGATTGTGAAGCGGAAGAGAGAAGGAAAACTGAACATAATGAAGATATTGCGTTCAAAAGCTGCGATTGGCGTAATTCTGGGAATCATAGGAATAGCTGTCTTTTTTGTTGGTCTTTTTTTGCCATGGTATTTAGTTACAGGCAACATCAAAACAACAATGCTTGAGACAGCTGGAACAACAGAGCTGGTTCTCATCGACGGCGTTAACGGACTTAGAATCAACACCCTACAGACTGATCAAGGTTTAACTACAATGTTTGGATTAGGCATCCCCTTCAGCATCCTGTTTCTGTCCAGCGTTGTGTTGAATGCCCTAGACATAATTGGAGTCGAAAAAACCAAGAGCCTCTCGAGAACATACATAATAAGCGGCATCACTTCGCTGATTCCCATAATAATCATAATAGTATTCATAATTGCGTTGGCTGGAGTAATCACATCGTTCGCAAGCTTCCTGACAGGAGGACAACCAATACCACAGCAGGTAACTGATATGGTGTCGGCAATGTCATCGTCTCCATTCAGCGGTGAATTTACAGACACAGTCAACTCCAGCGGAACCATAAACATAACCTGGGGCTTAGCAATCGGCTCATACATGTTCATTGCTGCAGCTGCAATAAAGATCGTTGCAGGAATAATAGTTAGAACAGCTAAAGTGACCGAAGCCAACAAAAACGCAAAAGAATAGAAAAAAAGAAGATGATCATTTTGTTTCATGTTCACTGTATACTTTAATTCTAAGAGTGGACGTCTCACGTAATAAACATGATAAAGCATTGATAATTACAATAATTATGTATATTTTGGAGTTTGTGAACCAAAAAGTACATTATTAAGAGCGAACACAAAAACAGGCGGAAAAGCCTCAAATTCTATAAAGGAAAACAAAAAATGAAAAAATCAATAAAACGACCGCTATTAATGCTATTATTTGCAGTTCTACTGAACGCAGTAGTGTTTACACCTTCAGTCTCAGCAGCAGAAAATCTTCCCACTGTGTGGGTGAAAGTTTACAGAATCCAAGCAGTCGACACTATCGAAAACGTTCCTGAAGGCGGCGCAGACTGGCGTTACACCATCACCGTAAGCGACGGCGAAACCTTGACAAAACGAGACTTCAAATGCCCATTAAATAACGACAATATTGTACTTGACCGAGCTGACTCCTTCACGGACATTAAGAACCAAGACGTGTTTGTGACAATATCACTATACGAGGATGATCAATCAGGTGCTGAGACGGCAGACATCAGCAGCACAGGAACATCCTTCAGCGGTACATACAATCTCGCATCAAACGAATTGGGTGGCGACGACACCATCTTAGAAGGAGAATACTACAAAACATCAGGCGATTATGACGGAAGCACACAAATAGACGAAAACGATGCAAATCTCTGGTTCACCATTTTCGATAACTATGATGCTCCTGCCGCCAATGCTGGCAAAGACCAATCTGTTCTCACCGGAGAAGAAGTGAATTTTGATGGCTCCATTTCAACAGCTTCAGAAGGTTCTTCTATCGTCAAATTTGAGTGGGATTTCGAAAACGATGGAGTTATAGACGCTGAAGGAGAAAAAACATCATACACCTATAGCCAGAAAGGAACGCAAACCTGTAGATTGACTGTGACTGATAGCATAGGCGTGACGTCTGAGGACACATGTATTGTGAACATCCTAAACAGGAGACCAATAGCTGAATTTACATTTTCCCCAACTGACCCAACTATTCAAGACCAAATGAATATCACTGATACATCTTCTGATCCTGATGGGACAATAACTTCTCGGCGCTGGAATTTTGGCGATGGAGCAACCTCGACATTTAAGAATCCATCTCACACATTCACCCAAAAAGGAAAATGGCAAATAACCTTAACAGTTACTGATAACGATGGAGCAGAAGATTCAATCACGCATACAGTAACTGTGATTAACTTACCTCCAGCAGCCTCTTTCAATTGCACCCCAAACCCTCAAACAGACGTGGATATCCAATTTACAGACAACTCCATAGACCCGGAAAACAAGTCTCTCTCTTGGCTCTGGGATTTTGGCGACGGCAATACTTCTGAACTGCAAACTCCAACACATAAATTCGCAAAAGAAGGAAACTACAATGTAACCTTAACTGTAACAGATGACGAAAACGCAACCGACACCTACACTATGACTATTCCAATTACTAAACCGCCCCAAACTTCGGGTTCGATTCCATTATGGATAATAGCGGTAGTGGTAATTGTAATCGCAGCCACAGGATTTTTGGGATTGCTTTGGTGGAATCGCCGCCGACAAAGTTTCTCGAAAATGTTCACAGGGTCAGATGACACGATCGGGTGTATACGCTAGCGCACCTGGAAATTCAGATTTTCTTTTCAGTATATCAACGCTGGGATGCTCTTTTCTTCAGTCAGGTGTAGTGCGATGTTAACTTCGTTGAAGTATTTGATTACTGTTCTTCCTCTTTCTGTGAGCGCGTATCTAACTTTTGTTTTGTTTCTTTTTTTACGCGTAATCTGCTCTTCGATGAGGTTCTGTTTGGTTAGAAAATCCAAGTTTTGTTTTAGGACGCTGCAATTTACGTTAGCCTTGTACATTATGTGAGTTAGCTTCAATGGTCCATTTTGAGCCAAAACCTTTAGGATGTCAATATACGTTTCCATTTTTGATCTTCTCATCTTATTTATCCTCTAACATAACATTTTGACACGTAAAGGAACGAAGATTTCAGGTTTTTTAAGGTTCAAAAATCAGGTTCCTCCCTTACGCGAGTAAAGAGGTAGTTACGGCATTTCTGCCTAAAAAACTTGTTAAGTCTCTTGAATATTCCAACATAATATGTTCGTGGATGTTTGCTCACTGCTACTGAATAAAAGTGTTGATGATTCAAGAAATTTGCTCAAGTACAGAAGCAAAAATTGTTAGAAAAAATGTTAAAATGTGCACAAATTGTTTATTTGATATCTTAGAACTGTCTGTTTAAGTGAAATTTGGTTGGCGATCCTGGCTAAACTTAGAAATGAATTCTCATTCATCAGAGGCAACATTCTGGTTAACACGGTGACATTAGCCATAATCCTTGTTACGGCTGCCATACCCTACACATATTATCCCAAGTATATTGAGGAGCTGGGAGGAAACCCCTATATCGTGGGAGTAATCGGCTTTGCCTCTTATGCAACTCTGGCATTAGTCCAAATCCCCGGAGGATATCTTGCGGACAAACATGGAAGAAGACAGCTAATAGTCATTATGACCTTCTCAGTCTCGATAACATATTTCTTGTTCGCCGTTGCCCCCAATTGGCAGTTTTTCATGATAGCCTCCATACTACAAAACTTATTTCTTGTGTACCAGCCAGCACTTCAGGCACTTGTGGCTGATTCGACGCCCCCAGAAAAAAGGGGTTTAGGTTTCTCCATCATCAACCTCCTCCATTACATTTCAGTCCCTTCGCCAATTATTGCAGGCGTCATAGCTGTTCAATTTGGGCTACTCCCGGGGATGCGAATCGCTTACCTAATCGTTACCGCAGCATTCCTTGCAGTTGCCATTTTGAGGGTACGATTCAAAGAAACTTTAACAAAAACTGTTGAAGGAAATCCACTGACTGAAGCAATCAAAAATTTTCCCAAATCAATAACTGAAAGCGTGAAGGCGCTGAAAACAGAATCTCATTCAATGTTGTTCCTTTTCGGAAGTTTTGCAATCTACCACTTTGCTTGGTTTATGTGCTCCCTCAATCTGATTTTCTACGCAACTGACATAGTCAACATTAAAGATTTTGAGTGGGCAGCCTTGATGACTTGGTTTTCTATTGTGAATATCCTGTCTGCATTGCCTTGTGGAAAAATTGTTGATAGATTTGGGCGAAAAAAGCCCTTAATGATGGCTTGGTTCCTGTTCATCCCCGGGTTGATCGGTTTCGTCTACGGAAATATCGTAATTACTTCCATAAGCCTCCTCTTTTTGGGCGTTGCACTGATTCTGGCAAACACTGCATACCCAGCGTTAATGGCAGATTTTGTAGCCCGCGATAAACGTGGAAAGATAATCGGCAGCACAAACTTCTTCTTCAACATCCTCAGTTCGTTGGGTCAGCTCGCTGGCGGTTTCATGTACCAATACTTGTCTCCTGCGCTTCCCTTTCTCCTCTCAGCGATTCTATTTGTTCCATGTTTTATTCTGACACTTCTTAGGGTGCAAGAGCCGACCAGTAGAGAAGTGTAGAAACTCTTCGTACATACTGTTCAGACTGTTAAGCTGGGCTCTGAAACATAATTATTGATAAGCATGGTTTACTTTTCGGTTCAAGTTTTCAGGTTCTCTAGTATTTTCTGCAGGTCTTCAAGGAAACTTTTGATGTGTGACGGTTTAGTGTGGGGCATGATAATGATTCGGAGGTAGTCGTGGAAGAGGGAAACAGCCCAGCCACGTTTCCTCAATTCCTGAAAGACTAAACTAACATCTACTGTGTCCGTTTTTACTCCAACAACATTCAGGGTGGGCTCAGTCACAATGCCTAATCCATCAAT
>SMTZ1_10003482_pt1 | contig 15820 bp, 15 predicted proteins | sample DeeMarSWOR136_30_FD_25667 | JGI IMG/M metagenome (IMG submission 25667)
TCAGAGGCAAATACAGGCGAAGACCGTCTCGCCGCAGATCACAGGATACTAACCACCGGGCAGGGACTCCACAGCTGTCACGAAGCCAGGAGCTTCAGTATGAAACTGGCGATAATCAACGCCAGGCCGGTGCAGGCCACAAACGGAACCTCCATCTGCCTCGACGCCGTCAACCTCTCGGAGTCCTCCTTGCCAAAGAAGTAGCCAGGATGCAGCGTCCGCGACACCCTGGCCAGTTGCCGGTACCATTGTGTCAGCTCCTTCTGATAGAGGACGTTCACCCCCCGGCTTATGAGTTGCAGCACCTGGCTGACATACCACAGGACTATGAGCACCATTGCCACCGGCATTGAGCAGATTACGACCACGAACAGCACCACCCTGACCGCGAGCCACAGCACGAACGTCATGTAGTCCCTCAGCAGCGATTCCCGCAGGAACTCCGGCTTCTGAAACAGGCTGTTGACGGGGCGGTAGAATGGCAATAGCAGGAAGCTGAGAGAGTGCGGGCTCCTACCTATGACCTCAAAGGCAACCAGAATCACGCCTACATACAGCAGCATTATGTCCGTCATCTAGGACCTACACCCTCGGGCTGGCATTTCGCCGTATTCTAGCCCCTTAGCGTGGCAAATCTCAATAGTCCCTCCGGATTACAGGGTGAAATCGTACCCTCTCCATCGCCTCTGACACGCACTGCTGCCTTTGATAGCCAGCCCGAGGAGTGCTACAATCGAGCGAGCAGAGCTTCTGTGACCGGCCCCGGCCGGGCTCCGAGGCGAAGCGACAGCGGCAAATCAGTTCCACGAGGAGGAAGCGATGAGAGTTCCTGTAGTCTGTGTAAGCGGCAGCCCTCATGATCTGGGATTTCAACACGGAAGTAAGGCCAAGAAGGCTATCGAGGACAATGTTCGCTTCTACATGAATGTGTGGAAACACCTGGGCGGCTCCGAGCGGGACAGGATCCTCAAGGAAGTCCAGGCGTTCGTTCCCTACATTGAGAAGCATGACCCCGAACTGGTGGAGGAGCTTAAAGGGGTGGCCGAGGGCTCTGGCCTCAGATTCGATGACATCATCGCCCTGAACGCCAGAACTGAGCTAACCTTCGCCTGCCTTTCCATCGCTATGGAACAGGCTGCCACTGGAGGATGTACGTCCTTTGCCCTGACTCCGATGGTGACCCAAAACCATCACATGTATGTCGGACAGAACTGGGACTGGCGCGCCGAGGCGGAGAACTCCTGCATCATCCTCAGAATCAAGCAGCAGGGAAAGCCCCAGATCATAATGCACACCGAAGCCGGCACCATAGGTCACCGAGGGTTCAACTCCGCAGGGATAGGAGTATGCATCAACTTCATCCGCTGTGAAGTCGACTCCTTCCGGCCGGGCTTGCCCTTCCTCATCAAGCTCCGCGGCATCCTCAACTCCACCAGCCTGCCGGATTGCCTGAGGATGCTTATGGGATTTGTCGGGCCCAATTCGATGAACATAATGCTAGCGCACCGTGACGGAGAGGCAGTTGACATCGAGTTGACGCCGGACGACCTGATGTTTCTTCACCCTCGGGGCGGCATCCTCACCCATGCCAACCATTTCGAATCACCCAGACTGCGCGCCAGAGACACCGGGAAGGCGGCGTTGCCGGATACGGTGTTTCGCAGCGATCGAGCCTCCCGGCTTTTCAACGAAAGGAAGGGCAGGCTGGGGTGGGACAGCATCAAAGACGTCCTCAAGGACCATTTCGGCTACCCCAATTCGATCTGCCGCCATCCCGATGAGCGTTTCCCGCGCATCGAGCAATGGGAGACGCTATCATCGATGATCATCGATCTCACGGAAGGCAAAATGCTGTACACCGAAGGGCCTCCCTGTTCACATCCCTATAGACTCATCGCTATGGAGAAAGCGAAATAGGATCGGATCGGCCCGGCGCAGCCACCGGCTACGCTGAGCGCAGTCCGCCCCTGGGACACCCTATCCTCTCACAGTCAGGCCGCCGTCAACGACCAGCGTGGTTGCCGTTATGTACTTGGCCTCGTCAGAAGCCAGGAACAGGGCGGCGTAGGCAGTATCCCACGCGTCACCCTGCTGCCCCGTGGGACACGAAGCGTCCCTCTGGCGCATCACCTCATCAGCATCCCCATCGTAGGCGTCTCCCAGCGTTGCCAGAACCATTGGCGTCTTCATGGTGCCCGGCATCACGGCGTTCGCCCGAATCCCCTTTGCGGCATAGCGCAGCGCCACCTCACGGGTGAGAGCGTTCACTCCGGCCTTCGAGGCAGCGTAGGAGATGGCGGGATAGGCCATCTGCCTGATCGCAGCGTCAGCGGAGATGTTCACTATGGCCCCGCTGCCCTGCCTTTCCATATGGGGAAGCACGTACTTGCAGGTCAGGAACATGCTCTTCAGATTCACCGCCATAACCCGATCCCAATCCTCCTCACTGGTCTCAACTGCTCCACCGTGAACCACGATGCCCACGTTGTTGTGGAGAATGTCAATCCGACCGAAGGTCTCGATGCACCTCTCCACCATCCTCCTGCAATCGTCCGCCCTGCTCACATCAGCTTCAAAGACGGCACACTCTCCGCCTTCCTCTCGAATGATCCGCTCCGTCTCCTGGGCCGCCTCAATCCTGCTATCCACAACCATGACCCGGGCTCCTTCCCTGGCGTACAGAATAGCCGCGGCTTTACCGTTTCCCACGCCGGGAGCGATGGAGCCGGCTCCCGTCACGATAGCCACCTTTCCCTTGACCCTGTCACCCATAGCTCACACCTCCTTTCTTCGGTGTAGCCGCCCTGACTCGAGGCTGAACACCTGGAGTCTAGATGCTCATGTTCAACTTGACGGACAGCTTGTCCAGCATATCTTGAGTCATGGACCTCAGGTCATACTCCGGCTGCCATCCCCACTGCTGGCGAGCAGCGCTGTCATCCATCATGTTGGGCCACGAATCGGCGATCGCCTGACGCACCGGGTCGATACGGTAGTCCATGACAAAGTCGGGAACGTACTTCTTGATCGCCTCGGCGATGTGCTCCGGCGCGAAGCTCATCGATGAGACGTTGAAGGCGTTCCTGAATGTCCACCTGGCCGGGTCTGCCTCCATGATGTCGACCATCGCCTTCAACGCGTCGGGCATATACATCATATCCAGGTAGGTCCCCGGCTTCAGGAAACAGGTGTATCTCCTGTGCTTGATCGCCTCGTAGTAGATCTCCACGGCGTAGTCAGTGGTTCCGCCCCCGGGCAGGGTCACGTTGGAAATGAGCCCGGGGAAACGGACCCCGCGGGTATCCACACCGAACTTCTTGTAGTAGTAGTCACACAGTAGCTCTCCAGTAACCTTGGTCACGCCGTACATGGTATTGGGACGCTGCACCGTCTCCTGAGGCGTATTGTCGTGCGGAGTGCTGGGGCCGAAAGCGCCTATGGAGCTGGGGGTGAACACAGCACACCCGCTTTCACGGGCGACCTCCAGGACATTGTGCAGGCCATTGACATTCACATCCCAGGCCAGGTGTGGCTTGGCCTCGGCCACCGCCGAAAGCAGAGCCGCCAGATGATAGATGGTATCCACCTGGTACTTTCTTACCATCTCCTTGACCGTCTCGATGTCGGTACAGTCTATGTAGTGAAACGGCCCTGAATTGAGCAATGTCTCACTAGGCTTCGTCTTGTGGCCCGTGGCTATCACGCTGTTATTTCCATACCTCTCCCGCAAGAACAACGCCAACTCCGAGCCAACCTGTCCACAAGCCCCTGTTATCAGGATCTTCTTCACCAATACACCTCCTTTGTCGCCGGGTCGTCAGCGTCACCGCTGCCGTTCCCGCCATTATATCCCAACGGCCTGAGTTCGGGATATGGTTCTGTCCCCTTCCTCCCGCCGTCACGCCGTGGCCGGGCTGGACGTCAGTGTCCCAGGAGTCCCCACCCATTACCATTTCATCACCTCGATTGGTACCTTCGGGTGATTCACAGTCAAGGCTGCGAATGTATACTTAGGCATACACAGCATATACAGAAACACGGAGGGCAGCATGGCAGTAAGAATCGACGGAGGAAACTACTACTGGACCGCTGAAGCCTGTCAACTGGCGGGGATAAGCAAGAATACCTTCCTTCGCTGGGTCAGGCAGGGCTCATTTCCGGATGTGAAGCACAGGGATAGAAGAGGCTGGAGGCTGTTTGCCGAAGAAGACCTGGAAAGACTGAAGGCCGAAGCAAATCAGATAAGACCAAGCGCATAGTCATGCGATCGGACGTGGAGTAGAGGAAGTGGAACCGGTTGAAATAGCAGAAGCAGAGGCGGAAGCCCCAGCAGGCGTATACGCCAGCCACGGCCGCTCCACGCCACGCGTGAAGCCCAGCGGCCACAGGGACTGGCGCGATCTCGGGATGGACCTCCTCTCTGAGATCGACAGGACGGTACGCTCGGCCTCCGGACTGGCAGAGCTGGATGAACATGTCTCGCAGATGATCCAGCGCGCGCTCAGGTGCTCCGCCTGCGCCGTGCTCCTGCTGGACGAAAGCAAGAGGGACCTGCTCTTCGAACTCACCAACGGCAAGAGACATAGACCTGCCGAACACATAAGGCTGGACGCTGGTTCCGGGATTGCCGGTTGGGTTGCCTTGAACGGCAGACCGCTCATCATCAACGACACCAGCAAAGACCGGCGCTTCAACAAGGACATCAATCAGCTGGCGGGATATCCCATCAAGTCCATCATGTGTGTTCCCCTCATCGTACGTGGCAAGACCATAGGGGTCCTCGAGGTGCTGAACAAACTGAATGGGAGAGATTTCACCGCAGAGGACCTGGAAGCCCTGGTGGCGGTGGGCTCGATAGCCGGCATGGCAATCGACAATACCCGCTTGCACCGGTCCGTCGAGGAGGGATACAAGAGAACCATCACGGCGCTCGCGGCCGCCGTCGATGCCAAAGACCCGTACACCTGCGGGCATTCACGGAGAGTGACGGAGTATGCCCTGGCAGCGGGAAAGGCGCTCTCGCTCCCCGAGGAGGACCTCGAGGTCCTCGAATATGGCGCCACCCTTCACGACATAGGCAAGATCGGCATTCCAGACAGCATACTGGCGAAGCCGGGCCCTCTCACAGGGGAGGAGAAGAAGATCATCCGCCAGCACCCCCTGATAGGGGCCAGCATCATTGAGGGTATTCCCTTTCTGAAGGAAGCAAGAAGACTCGTCGTCCACCATCACGAGAGATATGACGGAGGCGGATATCCGCACGGGCTGCAGGGTGAAGAGATACCCGTTGTCACCAGGTTGCTGGCCGTGGCGGATGTCTTCGACACCCTGACCACCAACCGTTCATATCGCTCTCCCCTGGCCAACCGAGAGGCACTGGATGAGCTGGTGCGGTGCTCGGGGACGCAGTTCTGCCCGGTCGCTGTGGAGGCCTTCGTGGGGGGCTTTCGCCACAAGGTAGGAGAGAGTTCGCGGCCAAGCCTGGCTGTTCGTCTCCAACGGCACCCGACATAGCTATCGCGGCCCTCCTGCAAGGCGCGGGAGCGAGAGCCGTCAGGAGCGCCCGGAACCGCTAGTCATACCACCCCAGCTCTTCGACCGCCTTCTCCATGACATAGACGTTATACGGGGGCGCCTTCGGCGGGAACCCGCACCCGGACATCAGTATGAACCCACGGGGAGCATGCTTGGCTTTCTCCATGGCTATCCGGCACAGCTCGTAGACTTCCTCATGGGTCCCGCTCTGGGTGACTGCCGGCTCGATATTGCCGGCTATAATGCAGTTATCGCCGAAGTACCCCATGGCCGTGGTAAGGTCAACCTCGTGTCCAAAGGTAACGATACCCGGATCTCCCATCGGTACCTGCGCCCAGTAAGGCAGATTGGAGTTCTGCTCCCCACAGATGTGACACATTATGTGCCTTATGCCTGTATCAAGTATCTTCCGGTGAAACTCCACGGTATACGGTAGCACGAACTCCTCAAAGTGCTTCGGCGAGATTATCTGATTGGCTGCCGACGGCTCGCTGGTGAAGCCGATGATGTCCGGGCCGAAGGTATCCACCCAGTACTGCGTGACCTCCACGACGTGGTCCGTGGCCAGGCGGAGAAGTCTGTGCGCCAATTCCGGCTTCCTCAGCATCCAACGGCACATCTTCTGGATGCCACAGATGTTTGCTCCCGTGGTGAACACTCCCGCGGTGGGAGTGGTCACCCAGATGCCTGCCCTCTCTGCGGCCTTGGAAAAACTCATGGCTGTCGGAATCGCGCCGGCCGTCCTGGGGTCGGGTGGTTCCAGCTTCAACACATCCTCCTCCGTCTCCACAGCGAAGCGCACAGCCGACGGAGCCATTTGGAACTCACCACTGGGGAACCTCGCCTCCCCCCCGAACTCCCACGCCCCATACGCGCCGTAGGCATAGAATGGGAACCCGTCGAAGCCGTACTGCTCCTGTGTCAACAGCTGGTCCTCCAAGCTCATGTCGCTGTCTGAATAGGAGCTGCCTATGCTGTGGCCCATGTTCATGGCGGCGAACCCCCGGAAACCCAGAGGGAAGAAAGGAACCCTGTCCGGCCTCCGTCCGGCCAGGAGCGCGGTCACCCGGTCTCCCGGGCTGCTCTTGCCCTGCACTTTCCTGCTAGATGACCTCATCATTTCCTCGTTTCCGGGCTTGCGGCTGCGCGCCCATCCGCCCTCACCACCATCATCCCAGGAGAAGGCAGCCATCCCAACCCAGCATTTCTACACGTACGCTACCATGGGGTAGTGCCCGCGGGCTACGTCTATTCGCCCCAGCTCAGCCCCACCTTCCCACAGCTGGATGATCTTGCAGTCTCGCAGGTACTTCTCTATGTTGTAGTCCTTCATGTAACCGTAGGAACCGGTGAGCTGCATGGCCTTGTTGCACACGTCGACGGCCACATCGCAGGCATGTACTTTGGCCCCGGTAGCTCTGGCAATCTGGGCGTCGTCGTAGGGAGCTCCGTACACCTTGCGGTTGTTGAACATGGTGGCGACAGACAGATAGTAGAACCTGGCGCTCTCAACACCGATGATCATGTCAGCCAGCATGGCGGCCTGCAGGCTATGCTGCCTGACCTGCTTGCCGCCATAGTACCTGTTCCCGGTGAACTCCAGGGCGATGTCCAGCGCCGCCTGAGCGGCGCCAACGGCGAACGCCGCACTGGAGAGCCGTCCCCACGACAGGAAGTTGCGGAAGCTCTGGTAGTCCCTTCCCGGCTCCGACGAGGCCCGGTATTCTCTGGGTACTCTAACGTCGTCCAGATAGATGCTGGCATTCACATCGGTGTACCTCATGCCCATCTTGTTCTCCGGCTTACTGAAGGAAAGACCGGGAGTCTCCGCCGGCACATAGATCAGCGCGATGCCTTCCTCCTTCAGTTCCGGGTCCGTGGTACAGGTCACCAGATAGGCATCGGCAACGCTGGCCCCGCTGGGGAATTGCTTGGCTCCATTTATGACCCACTCATCCCCTTCGAGCTTCGCAATGGTATGTATCTCCTTCCCCCGGTATTCCGCACTCTCGATATTGCAGCCGCCTGCAGGCTCGGTCATCGCCTGACAGGCCTCGTGAAATTCACCATCCATGCAGAAGCGGGGACATAGATCGTTGATGACCCTGTCGTTGTGAGACCGCATCGCCGGGCCAAACACCCACGGTGGAATGCTCAGAGTCATGGCTATTCCACAATCACCGCGAGAGATCTCCTCATAACCCACCATCAACGACACCGCATTGGCGCGCATGCCGCCCATCGATTCCGGCAGACCCCTCTTATGCAGCCCCAGCCTTGCCAGCCCATCCAGAACATGATGAACCAGCTTGCGATCCTCGTTCTCGTCCAACTGCTGCCTCACCGGCATTACTTCCTTTTCCACGAACTCCCGGATCGTCGCCACCATCATTCTGTCTTCTTCGCCGAGGAAATCACCGTATTCCTGCATTGCTACCTCCTTCTGTCCTTCCAGGCGACGGATGGCTTCGGACCGCTACCACCATCCGGCCACCCCGGTCACCCGGGACAAAAGAATACGCTTTGGCAGCCAAGCCGTCAATAGAATGGTACGTCACTCGAGGGCGACTGGCAGTTGCCCCAACCTATCGGGGGTTGACTACACGCAGAAGTCGCACTACAATTTAGCCTCCATGGAAAGGAGGCTCACAATGAGCACGCATCAAACCGAGGTCCTCATTATTGGCGGCGGAATACTGGGCGCCGCGGCGGCCAGAGAGTTGTCCAAGTACAAGGTTGACACCACTCTGGTTGAAAAAGAGGTAGATTGGGGTTGGGGAAGTACCAAGGCTAACATCGGCCTGGTGTGTCAGGGGGGTGACTGCCTCGAGTTCAGACCGGAATACCGCAGAAGCAAGCTGGTCTGGGACAGCATCCCTATGATGGAGCCCCTTTGCCAAGAGCTGGAGGTGCCCTTCAAAAGAGTGGGGATGATGGGCGTATACATGAACGAGGACCAGAGGTCGAAATTCTCCAAGATGCAGTCCAGGGCGGAGAAAATCGGCATAACGTCTCACCAGTGGATCGACCGTGATACTCTGTTCGATATGGAACCCCACGTGACCAGAGACGCACTGGGGGCCCTGTTTGACCCCGTGCCAGCTGTTACCGATCCCATTAAGCTGAACATAGCCCTGGCAGAGAACGCCGAGCAAAACGGAGTTCACGCCATGTTGGGTACGGAGATAACGGACATATCCCGAGGAGTGGACGGATTTGAGGCCAAGACCAACAATGGACCCATCAAGGCCAGATTCATCGTCAACGCCGCTGGACTCTATGTCGATAAGATGGCCCGCATGGTGAATGCCGACAGTTTCGTGGTCTATCCGGTCAAGGGATACGTAGGCGTCCTGGACAAGAGGATGGGCGACCTGGTCAGACACAATGTGTGGCGTGTGCCTCCTATTCCTGGAGAGTTGAACATCATTGAACCTACGGTGGACGGGAACGTCATCTTCGGTATTACACTCATGCAGGCCAGGAGAGGCGATTTCTCCACCAAAGCAGAAATGGCTGAAGCGGCCCTGAAACACGTGCAGGGCATCGTGCCCGAGCTGTCGGCGAAGGATGTCATCAAGTACTTTGCCGGCTTCATGATGATGAAGAATTTTGAACTGGGATGGCATAACTGCGTTGTTGAGCCCTCACCTACCGTGCCGGCATTCATCAATGCCACCATGGGCTATCCTGGCATCAGCGCCTGCCCGGCAACAGGAAAGGAAATAGTGCGGATGCTGGCCGACCAAGGGCTTGACCTGATAGAGAAGACTGACTTCAATCCCCGGCGTAAGGACATAACCGACTTCAGTGAACTTCCCGACGAGGAGAAAAGCGAGCTCATTGCCCGGGAGCCGAGATACGGCCACGTGGTCTGCCGCTGTGAGACCGTGACAGAGATGGAAGTCGTCGACGCCATCAGAAGAGGCGCGACGACGCTTGACGGAGTCAAACACCGGACCCGGGCCGGCACCGGACGCTGTCAGTCCGGCTTCTGCCGATCCCGCGTGATCAGCATTCTGGCAAGAGAGCTCGGGATCTCCGAGCAGGAGGTTACCATGGCTGGCGGCGGGTCCCGGGAGATGCTCTACAAGAGCAAACAGCTATTGGAAGGAGGTGACTAGACTTGCACCAAGAAGTCGACGTGGCAGTCATAGGCGCGGGTCCGGCCGGACTGGCCGCCGCCATAAAGGCGAAGGAAACAGGAGCGGAAAGCGTGACCATTTTCGAGCGTGCGGAGAATCTGGGTGGCTTGCTGGACCAGTGCATCCACAATGGTTTTGGCTTGCTCTACTTCGGCGAAGACCTTACAGGGCCCGAGTACCGGGACCGTTTCATCGAAAAGGCTATGGACCTGAAGGTAGGAGCCGAACTGCAATCCATGGTTCTCGATCTCCAGACCGACCGCACCATGAAGGTGGCCAGCAGCAGTAGGGGCTACCTGACCCTCAGGCCCAAGGCGATTGTCCTGGCCATGGGCTGCCGCGAAAGAACCAGATACGCCATTAACATCCACGGCAGCAGGCCGGCCGGAATCTACACCGCCGGTCAGGCCCAGAGGTTTGTCAACATCCACGGCTTCCTGCCCGGAAGAAGGGTGGTCATTCTCGGCTCAGGAGATATCGGGATGATTATGGCCCGCCGACTGACTCTGGAGGGGGCCAGGGTGGAAGCGGTGGTGGAGGTGCTCCCCTATGTGGGAGGACTCATCAGGAATGAGGTGCAGTGCGTACATGACTTCGACATTCCCCTGCTCCTGAGGCACACGGTAAGTCAGGTCCATGGCTTTCCCCGAATCGAGGCAGTGACGATAGCCGAGGCAGACGAGAGCTGCAATCCGGTGCCGGGGACGGAGCACAGAATAGAGTGCGACACTCTGCTGCTCTCCGTGGGGCTTATTCCGGAGAATGAGCTTTCTCTGAAGGCAGGAGTGGAGTTGGACCCCATCGTGGGGGGGCCAGTTGTGGATGAGGCAAGACAAACCAGCGTGCCCGGCATATTTGCCGGAGGGAACGTAGTCCATGTACATGACCTGGTAGACAACGTAACTTGGGAAAGTGAGATCGCCGGAGCCAGCGCAGCTGCGTTTGCCAGTGGAGCGAAGCCGCCGGGCAGAAAGATGGGTCTGAAACCGGGCAGAAACATCAGATACGTTGTGCCCCATACTATTAGCGGGAAGGGCGATGTGACGCTCTATATGCGAGTCAAGGAGCCGGAACGGAACGTCAGGATTAAGGTCGGCGACGTCCTTACCAGCAAGGTCAAGCTGGCAGTGAAGCCGAGCTCGATGGAGAAGGTGGAAATCACTGCCGACGAGCTAGGCAAGCTGAAGGCCAGCGGGAATGAGCTGGTGGTGGAGTGTCTGACAAAGGAGGCCAAGTAGCATGGGAAGCAAGGGGACTGTGATCTGCGTGGGTTGCCCCATGGGCTGTGAGATCGCCCTGACGATAGATGACAACGGAGAGGTGAGCCAGATCACTGGCAACAGCTGCAAGGAAGGCAAGACCTACGCCGTAGACGAATACAGAAACCCGCTGCGAGTGTTGACAGCGACCGTTCTCACGGAACACAGCTGCCAGCCCTTGCTGTCGGTGCGGACTGACAGACCTATGCCAAGGTCGAAACTGACCGAGGCCATGTCCGTCCTGGCGAAAGTCAGGGCGAAGCCGGAGCTGAAAGCGGGAGATATCCTGGTACACAACCTCTTGGGGACCGGCTCCAATGTGGTCGCGACGAGTAACCTGCCCTGCTAGCGAATGACAGACACGAGTTATACGTAGGAAAAGGAGTACCCGCATGGAAGAAGTAACCGGCCTGGCAACCGAGAGAGAGACGGCCTTTGACCAAGAGGGCCACGTGAAGAGAATAACCCTGGGCATGGCGCGCAAGATGCTGGAGGCGGCGGTAAGATATAGCGTGGAAATAGTCGGATTCCCGTGCAGCATAGCCGTCGTTGACGCAGCCGGTGGAGTCATCGCCGTACACAGAGCAGACGGGGCCCCACCGGGGACCGTGGATATCGCCATCGAAAAGGCCTGGTCGGCGGTGGTCATGGGAATGCCGACGCTCATGCTGGGCAGGTTCATCGACCCCAGGGTGGCAACCACGGTCCCGCTAGGAACACACGCCATTGGAATAGCCAACAGGCACAGAGGACGTCTGTGTGCCATCCACGGGGGGATTCCCATCAGGGAGGTTGGCACAAGCCTTGGCCTCGACGTAATCGGTGGAATCGGCACCAGCGGTTGCCCCAGCGCCGACGATGACAACACAGTCAGCCAGGCAGGATTCTCTGCCCTCTATGATTAGCAGGCCACACATTCGATGACACTGGAGGTTACGTATGCATATCACTCTTGATACGGCAAGGGACATGATTCGTGCAGGCATGGGAGAGGCGCAGAGACTGGGCAACGCCTGTAGCATTGCCATTGTCGACGAGAACGGGTGGCTCGTTGCCGCTGAGAGGATGGAGGATGCTCTGATCCCGACTCTGGATATTGCCCGAGACAAGGCATGGACTGCATTTGCCTTCAAGATGCCCAGCTCCGAGATAGGCAGGTTTGGCAATCCGTCAGCGGCGAACGCTGGCTTCAACACGGCGAACTGGAACGATCGGCTGACCACTATTGGCGGCGGCCTGCCCATCAAGGTAGGCAACAGCGTAATCGGGGGGGTTGGCGTCAGCGGCGGAACAGAGAAAGAAGACGTGGCCGTCTGCCAGACGGCGATAAAGGCAATCGCCACACCGCAGCCAGCATAGGGACGAAAGCCCTACCCGGGTGACCTAGCCGCCGAGCCTGTGTCCCACTTTCAACCCCACCTGCGCCGCAACCCCCGTTGCTCCCATCTTGGGGGAACCTGCTGGCTGGACTTCCTTGATCAGGACCCCTCCTTCCGCAGCAAGCACCACAAGCCCCCGCTCGGTGATGTCGGCAACCTCGCCCGGCAGGCCTCCCACGGCGTCGGCAAGCAGCTCCGAGTCAAACACCCTGAATCGGGTGCCGCTGAAACCGGTCGTGGCTCCCGGTCGAGGATTCGTTCCCCGGATGAGGTTGTAGACCCTGGCCGCCGGCTGACACCAGTCTATGACCGCGTTCTTCTCAGTCAAGAGCGGCTCATAGGTAGCCTGGGACTCGTCCTGAGGCATCCGCGGCGCCGTGCCCTTCCTAATCAATTCGACGCTCTCCACAAGGGCCTCTATTCCCAGAGGGAAGAGTCTGTCGAAGTACAGCGAGCCAGCTGTATCGTCGGGAGAGATCTCCGCTTCCTTCTGCATGAGGATGGGACCGGTGTCAATTCCCTTGTCAGGCCAGAAGATGGTGATGCCTGTCCTGGTATCGCCGTTGATTATCGCCCAACTGATGGAGCTACCTCCTTTGTGTTTGGGGAGCAGCGACGGATGCCACTGTATGGAACCAAACCTGGGATAGCTGAGGATAGACTCGGGCAGAATGCTGGTCACGTAGGCCATGACGTTCAGTCCCGGGCTAAGCCTGACGTAGTCGTCGAAGGTCTCCCTAGCCTTCATGCTCTCCGGCTGAAAGGTCGGTATGCCCAGCCGAAGTGCCAGCTCCTTGACCGGGTTTGCCCTTCCTGTTACCTCGGGAGACGTGTACACTCCCACCACCTCCTCTCCTACCCCAACGAGCCTCTCGAGGGCCTTCTCGCCAAAAGCCGTCTCTCCCATCAGTACAATACGCACGTTTCTCCTCCTTCTTGTTGGCTCGCGCTATTCGCCGGCCATATTGTAGGCGACTGGACTCGGGAAGTCGAGATTCACGTCCACGCAATCGACATGTCGGGCATAGCTGAGATGGTCCCAAGACCTTTAACTATCAACTCTGGTCTGCTATCATTGCTGCGACTTGCCACCACTTCAGCATGGCCCGAGATGCAGTTCTGTGAAAGGAGGAGCCCATTGATATGGAAGACTATGCTTCGGTGAAGCTACGCGGGGAGGTAATAGACCAAGGGTTGTGCTCATTGTGCGGGGGGTGCGCCGCCGGCTGTCCGTACCTGGCCCAGTACAAGGGCGGGATAGTCCAACTGGACCGCTGCGCCTTGTCAGAAGGTAACTGCTACCAGTACTGCCCGAGAACATACACCGACATGGATGCGCTCAGCCGCAAGATCTTCGGCCAGCCCTTCAGCGAGGAAGACATGGGCGTGGTCAAGGACACGCTGCTGGCGAGAGCGACAGACACAGCGATCACTCAGAAGGTGGATGACGGGGGCGTGGTGACTGCCCTGCTGTCCTTCGCACTGGCAGAAGGAGTCATTGACGCCGCAATCGCAACGGGAATGCCCGGCGACAAGGACGAAGGCGGTTCGCTGGCCAGGAATATCGTCACGGCACTATCGGGCGACGGCTCTCCGGTCGGCTTGTTGGCGCGAAACAAGAAGGAACTGCTCCAGTGTGCCGGTGTGGACTATCTGACGGCCCGGGTGCTACCGGTCCTCAACAGCATACCCAAAGAGAGCAACGAGAGGCTGGGAATAGTGGGCCTGCCCTGCCAAGTTGCATCAGTGGCCAAGAGGAAAGCCTCCCCGCCAGACAACAGGGTGAGCATTGACAATGTCGAGCTGGTAATCAGCCTGTTCTGCGCCAACAAGAGGTGGCTCGAGCCGGGTGAGAGCAGACAGGGCGCCAACAAGGCGTGCAGTTACTGCTGGGACTGGACCGGCGAGCTTGCTGATGTCTCTATCGGCTCTGGACGGGCCAAGTTCAAGGAGTGGAACACCGTCATCGTTCGCACCGAAGCCGGAGCCGACATCATTCAGAGGGCTAGGCAGAGGGGCGCCATCGAAGTCAAACCCCTACCCGAGGAAAGCCTGGCCATAGAGAAGAAGGCGTCGCTGGACAAGAAGAAGAGGGCCGTCAATAACATCGTGGCCAAGAGCGGTGACGGAAAGAACCTTCTCTACTTCGGCATACCCGAGACGCTTGTCGCCAAGCTCTCCAGCTAGGATCGGGCTGCCTGAGTATCATTCGAGAACGTGAGTAAGATCAAGGAGGTGCGCAGATAATGGCAGGTATTGATGTGGATGCCCCCGGCAGCGTTGAGCTGTTGATGGGGAACGAGGCTATTGCCCGAGGAGCGCTGGAAGCCGGGGTTGGATTTGCCGCTCAGTACCCCGGGACTCCAGCATCAGAGGTCCTCTCGGTTCTCGCCTCAGTATCCAAGAAGATGAACTTCCACACCGAGTGGTCGGCAAATGAGATAGTGGCTGCGGAAGCGGCGGCCGGTGCTTCCTTCGCCGGTATTCCGGCCTTCTCGGCGATGAAGCAGAACGGGATAAACGTCATCTCAGACTTTCTAGTGAATCTCGGCATGACCGGGGTCGGCACCGGAGGACTGGTCCTGGTGGTCGGCGACGACCCATCGGCAATCTCCAGCTCCAATGAAGAGGACTCACGGTGGATATGCAAGTGGATGCAGGTACCTCTACTGGACGCGAGCACTGCTCAAGAGGCCAAGGACATGACCAAATGGGCCTTCGAGGTTTCCCGGGAGGTGGACAACGCCTGTCTGGTTAGAGAGACGACCCGCCTGGCGCATACCAGGGGCAGAGTCGTGCTGGGCGAACTCCCCAAGGAACAGAAGAAGGCCTTCTTCCCCGACGTGTGGAACATGTACAACCCGACCAAGAGCAAGTTTACCGCGGGCCCGTTCGGAATCCTGCACCATAACTTGCAGCAGAGGCTGAAGAAAGCGGTGCCGCTGTTTGAGGCGTCGCCCTTCAATTCCTACGTGGGCCCCGAAAAGCCAGAACTGCTAATCATCACCTCCGGCGTCTGCTACCTCTACTGCACGGAGGCGGTGGAACTGCTGAAGGCAGGAGACAGGGTAGGTATCCTCAAGCTGGGCACGGGCTGGCCGCTGCCTGAGAAGCTGATACAGCAGTATCTCGGCCGAACCGACAAGGTTCTGTTTGTTGAAGAGATCGACGCGTTCACCGAAGGCAATGTGATGGAATTCGCTGCCAGCCTGCCAGCAGGCACCCCCCACATCGACTTCTATGGCAAGAGAACGGGGCACATCGCCGCCTGGGGGGCCCTCAGCACGGATCTGGTAATCGACGCCATGAACCAGATACTGGGTACCACGTATCGGGCGCGGGATGCCGAGTACGCCAAGGGCCTGGCGGAGGCAGCCAAGATGGTGCCTCCCAGATCAATAAACCTCTGCCCCGGCTGTCCTCATCGCGCTTCCTACTGGGCCATCAAGGACGCGCTGACGCTTGACGGACGGCACGGAGTGGCCACCGGCGACATCGGGTG
>SMTZ1_10029410_pt1 | contig 15819 bp, 14 predicted proteins | sample DeeMarSWOR136_30_FD_25667 | JGI IMG/M metagenome (IMG submission 25667)
GTTCAATGCTCAGGATGTGGTCGTTGCGTCCAGCATTGTCCCGTGAACATAGATATTAGACAGGTTTTCGAATTAATGAACAACTGTTGATCAAGTTAGGGGCTTCGCCCCAATTGGAATGTTGGAATACCGGAGTGTTGGAATATTGCGTTTTGGAAAATTGGGATTTTGTTTTACTGGAGAAATCCATCTTGACATGCGAGGGAGAATATCAAGAAATGGAAATTCTCCTTTTAAATCAACATTCCATTAATCCATCATTCCATTATTCCCCGCCTGCCTCGGCTGCGCGAGAGCAATGGCGGGCAGGCATGTGGGAGGCAGGAGCTCATGTGTTTAAAAAACATGTTTATTCTCAATAAGCTGTAGAATTTCCGAGACGTCAAATTAAAGATGAAGGGGCTTAGCATTGGGAAATCCGTATTTGCCCTACCCGGTTCGTATCGATAAGATTACCACAGAGACTGAAGATGAAAATCTCAAGACCTTTAGATTGGTCTTCCTCAATCCTAAAGATGAGAAGAAGTTTACCTATGTTCCTGGCCAATTTGCGGAGTTGTCCATAGCAGGAAAGGGAGAGATCCCCATCGGAATCGCCTCATCTCCCACCGAAAAGGGTTTTCTCTCCTTTACGGTGAATAGGGTGGGGCTTGTCACAAACCATCTCCATGACATGATAGAGGGTGATGTGATGGGCCTCCGGGGGCCTCTGGGGAACTGGTATCCCTGGGAGGCAATGGAAGGAAGAAATGTGGTGATCATTGGTGGTGGTTTTGCCTTCACCACATTGAGATCAAGTATCGTCTACATGCTACATCCGGAGAATCGTCCAAAGTTCAAGGACATCACCGTCATATACGGGGCCCGAACTCCGGGTATGTTGCTTTACAGGGATGAGCTGGCAGAATGGCAAAAAAGGAATGACATCAACGTGCACATCACAGTGGATGCCACCGATGATCCCCATTGGAAATATAATGTGGGCTTTGTGCCAGAGATAACGAAACAGAAGATCACCAGTGCGGACAATGCCATCGCCATTGTTTGCGGTCCGCCCATTATGATCAAATTGACGGAGCCGGTCCTGGAAGAACGAGCGTTTTCCCCTGAAAAAATTATCCTTTCACTGGAAATGCGCATGAAATGCGGAATTGGCATGTGTGGGCGATGCAATATCGGAGATCAATATGTTTGCAAGGATGGTCCCGTCTTTTCCTTGGCTCAACTCAAAGGATTACCGCCCGAATATTAATGCCGTAGACGCTGACGGAAAAAGCCCATCTCAAGAAACAAAGGACCTCATTTTTCTCTGCCTTATTCACCCCAGCGTGCAAAAAGATCGTGCTCTATACCCAAGTAATCAAAGATCTTCCCTATGGTTTGATGAATAATGTCCTCAATGGTTTTCGGTCGATGGTAGAAAGAGGGTACGGGTGGCAAAATATGGGCACCCATATTGGCGGCCTTCATCATGAGGCTGAGATGGCCTACATGGAGTGGCGTTTCTCTGACCACGAGAACCAGTTTCCGCTTTTCTTTCAAAGTCACATCGGCCGCCCTCACAAGGAGGTTGTTCGTGTAAGAATTGGCAATCCCGGATAGCGTCTTTATGGTACACGGCACAACCACCATCCCTTCGGTCAAAAATGAGCCGCTGGCGAGAGCGGCGCCCACATCCTTGTTGTCATAGGTATAGTCGGCCATGGCAGCCACGTCATCAGCCTTGCGGCCCGTCTCAATCTCAATATTCTGCCTTCCGGATTCGGAGATAATGAGATGGGTCTCAAAGTCCTTTTCTTGAAGTAGACTGAGCAGTTTTATGCCGTAAATCACGCCGCTTGCCCCTGAAATTCCTATCACAATGCGTTGTGTCATCATATGAATTTCTCTTTCCTTGTTCAGCTATCTATCACTCTTTAATATCATGAATATCATTTTCATTCATAGAATCTGCTTGAGGGTCTCTACAACGGAATGACCAAATTCCGGTGTGTTGATATGGGTCTCAACCTCTATGATTTCTATTTCGGGGTCCAAATTCTTTCTCAGTTCATCAATAAAGGCCCGGTCCAAATCCGGGTCATACAGGGCACCTCCCTTAACGCTGATAGAGGAGAAACCCTGGGTCGGTATGACAAACTTGACACGTTTTTTGTCTTCGTGCTTGTTGAGTTTTTCAGCCACGGCCTGCGCAATGGTGTGCATCTCTTCCAGACTCGTTCTGGCTTGGACCCTCATGGCATCCTGAACCAGGAGTTTCCTGTCCGCGAGCTTGCGGGAGACCCAAAGGGGGTCACCTTCGTCCTTTCGCTGAATGGGACCGCAACTTATCATGTCGAAGCCACAAGGAGAAAGAATGTAAGGCCTACCCAGTTTGCAGCCAGCATCTAGCCGGTCAGGCCCTGCGGCACGGTTTCCCCCCAATAGGTATTCGCTGTAGCCGGCGGGGACGAGATCAATAAAGGCCTCAAACAAACCTTGGCTCACCAGGTCTACGGCCGCCTTTTCACCCAATCCGGTGGCGTGGAAGGAGATGATATTGTAATCCTTTTCCAGCAGTTCTCTCACATAATGGGCACCCTTATCGCAGAAGCCAAATTCGGTGATAGCAATAGAGGGTTTTTCTGCCTCTGCGGATGGTTCCCATTCCTCAACCATACCGCATATGGCGCCAGCGCCATTCACCATCAGATTCCTCACCAAGGGATTTAGGCCCACCGTATCAACCACACTGTGCATCACCGTGATGTCCCTGACCCCAAAATACTCCGCTAGCTTCTTCGCATAGGCTGGCATGGCCGCTACGCTGGAGATGAGGACCTTGGGCATTCCAAATGGCAATTGTTTCATGGCAGAGAGGGTGATGAATGTCCCTGTCATGCCGCCGACAGCTATAATCCCCTCCAGTTCGCCAGCCTGGTAAAGATCAACCAATCTTTTTCCCAAGCCTGCCGCCATAATGGACGTGGCTTTGTCTCTCTCTTTGGCCAACATCGCCTTGATGGCATCTATGGTTGTTCCACCAGCCTTGGCCAGGTCTTCGCAGGAGATCTCCGCTCCTAGAGAGGACGTGATCGCACCGGTACCTATGGTGATATCTATCAGGATCGCTTTATGTCCTCGTCTCTCTATGTGTTGCTTTATGATGCTCAGGCCCTCTTCCCGCTCATCAAGCATGCCAACCACTGCAATCCCCATGGCTCATCTCCCAACTTAAGAATTGATCAGGATTTCCTGGCTTTAATACTTGCCCTGAATCTCTCCCAAAATTCCTTGTCCTCGTCTTGCCACGCAGCGCCCCATCTCTTTTCAAAATAGGAGGAGGGCAACCTCTCCTGCCAAGGACCCCATGGACTTTTCTTCTCTTTTTGGGCCGTCAATATATCGATCAAGAAAACCGTAATATTCTTCATCTCCTCCTTGGGGAGGTAAGAATCGGCTCCTTCCTTTATGGATTTCACGAGATTGTCAGGACTGAATGCGTGGGCTGTCAACATGACGGTTGTAATGTTTTTCTTCCTGGCAATGTGCAGGAGCTTGTAGCCATCAACACCCATAATATCCAGAATGGCCAGATCGAAATCCTCTGATTCCAGCAGCTTTCTGGCTTCATCAAATGTTGACGCCTTTGTCACATGGCACATGGATAGTAGTTCTTCCAAAACGTCTAATACATCAGGCTCGTCATCCACAATGAGAATTTTTTTGCCCGCTAAAATTTTTTCATCTGACATGATCAGATCTCCTCACTCGCCTTTCCATCCTCAGTAGCAGGCTACTGCGGAGGACGGGCGCGTGGATGCTCCGCGGCTTGCCGCGGAGGGGAAAAGAAGGGCGACCGCGCCGAAGCCCTGGCGAAGGCGGGTGCTACGCTACGGCGCAGTTACGCTTGGCTTCGCAAAATATGCCCCGCGCCTTGACTTGGGGTGCTTCACTTACCCAGAACCTTCATTTGGACCGGACAGGCTTTATTCGGCCGGGACTCGGCCAAATAAAGCCTGTCTTTGTCCGCGTCCGTTTGTGGTTACTCAAATCCCAGTTCGCTCCAGCGGCTCTGGACTTTTTTGACCATTTCAGGATCCAGCTCGATTCTGATAGGTTTATTTTCCCAATCATAGGGGATGGTCGCATCAAGAAGGAGACGGCCCGTTATCCACCGCTGATCAATGGGCAGGGAAGGATCTAGGGGCGTAGACCGACCCCGTTTAATGACCTGGGAACGATTGGGTTGAAACCGGAAGGCCAGGGCGTACATGACCCTGGGAATGTCCCAAGGATCGATGTCGTCGTCCACCACGATGACCGTCTTAAGGCCGTAAGCCCCCATCTCGGTCGATATGGCCGCGGTCAGGACCTGATCTGCATGGCCCGGATACATCTGTGTCATGGAAATAATGGCAATGAACCTTCCCGCTGCCTCCGGGGGACAGTAAACGGCCTTGATTCCAGGGATCCTCATGTCAGTGAGCTGCTGCCACAGGGTGGAGCCGTACGCAAGGGCCAGGCACATGTGGGTGTCGGTAACGGCCCGGCCCACCGTCGTGGACATGAAGATGGGGTTGTTCCGGTGGGTGATGCAGTTGACCTTGATAAAATTCCGTGGGCTGGCCCCCACCCCCGAATAGTAGCCCGTGTATTCGCCGAAGGGCCCTTCATCCAGAAACTCATCGGCATCCACCTCGCCCTCCACGATGATTTCCGCCCCGGCAGGGACGATCAGGTCGTTGGTCTCGCACTTAACCACCTCTATGGGCTCACCGCGGATGGAGCCGGCCAGATCATATTCGGACTCAAATGCGGAGAACCTGGCGCCGCCCATGACGAACATGATGGGATCCGAGCCCACAACGACGGCTACCGGCATGGGTTTGCCCATGGCCTGGTACTTTTTGAGCATAATATCTGAATGTTTTCCCTTGATGAACTGGGTCCCCAGGATATTCTTCTCGAGCAGCTGGAGCCGGTAGGTCCCGATGTTGACCCAGTCCGAGTCCGGGTCTTTGGTAATCACGCTGTGGGCTGTCCCGAAATAACGCCCCCCGTCCCTGGGGAAAAACTTGGGCACGGGAAATTTAAACAGGTCCACCTCGTCCCCCATCATCTTGTTTTCCTTGCACGGCCCATTTCCACCCAGTGCCTCATGAGCTCAACCAGTGGGGTCTCTTTGGGCATGCCCATGATGATGGCGAGCCTTTCCGTGGTCGTGCAAGTGCTGGTGATAATGGGCCAGTCATAGCCCTTGACGTTCTCAAAGAGGAGAGCGGGTCCCTTTTTCTCCTCATTGATCTTGGCAATATGGGAGAGCTCCAGATCCCAGTCTACTTCCGCCTTGATCCTGTGAAGCTGCCCCTCCTCTTCGCATTTGGCAATAAAATCCCTCAAGTCTTTCATGTCCTACTCCTTTCTAAAAATTAAGTTATAAAGGTCGCTGTGCCTCTTTCTAATCTCTACATCTGACTATCTCCCTGATTTCGAGCACAGATATCCTCCTTGTGGCCCCGGCGGCCTTCTTTCGTATCTATCACTTGACTTTTATGGTGGATAAGGCCTTTTCCATCAGCAGCTCATACCCACTCTTTTTACCGAGAACGGGTTCCTTCTCTCGCTGACTCCACACGGTCTCTGGACGGGCTTGAACAATAAACATATTCTCCGGAAAAGGCATGTCCTTATCAATGGCCCACTCGATATCCATAGGACGCCCGTAATGGGCTTCGATCTCTTTTCCCATCTTTACGAGCGCCTTTACTTCCTCATCCTCTATGCAGCATGTGCCCTGCCTGTTGGGATCCACATCCGCATTGACCACTTCCCCCTTACTCGGGTCAAAGATACATTCAATGTGCTTGTTCGATATGGTCTTTTCGCTGGCCTCCATGAGTACTTTGTCCACGACAAATTTATCAGGGTTTACTGAACCGGACACGACGGTCTCGCCCAGCCCCCAACTCCCTTCAATGACTACTTTCGATGGGTCTCCATTAGTCGGGTTAAGGGTAAACATCACCCCCGCTGCCTTGGAGTTGACCATTTTCTGTATTCCCACGCTGATCAACACCTTTTCATGGGGAAAATTATTCTTGATCCTGTAACTGATGGCGCGAAACAGACTGGCCCAGCATTTCTGAACGCTTTCACCAACCTGAGATGCCCCCTGAATCCAGAGATAAGTTTCTTGTTGCCCTGCAAAGCTGGCTGTGGGCAGATCTTCAGCTGTGGCGCTGGAGCGAACGGCCACAGGTACAACTTCAACAAGGCAGTTCTCACAAAGCAGAGCGTAACCCTCTTCTATAGCTGTTCGAACCTCCTCCGACATGGAGGTGGTGTTGATCAAATTTCGAACTTCAGCTGCTGCATTATTAAGAGATTCCACATCATCAGGATTAACTCCAGCCAGTGCGGTATAGATCTTATCTTTGATTCCAGTCTCGGTTATGAAGTTCAGGTAGCTATCGGTGGTCACAGCAAATCCCGGCGGGACCCGGATACCCGCCTTGATCATCTCTCCCAGGCTGGCATTCTTGCCACCCACCAACGGAAGAGAATCCTTGTCCACCCTCTCAAAGTTAAGGATATAATCCATTTAGAACTCCTTCATTGGATCTTTTGGAGTATCTCTCCCTTAGGCGTATGGGAGTGTTGGCCCGCCCTGGGGCCAAACACCTCATTCCCTAAGAAAAGTCGGGGCCCGGGGAGTACCGGAGTAATGGAGTGAAATCTCCTGTGGCGCGACTCTAAAACTCCGGCACTCCATTCTTTATGCTAACCTGCTCTTTTCACAATATTGACTACACCCGTATCACCATCGACCTTGAGAATGTCCCCGGTCTTGATGACCTGAGTGGCAAGACCCGTACCGGTCACTGACGGAACCCCATACTCCCTGCACACAATAGCCGCATGACTGGTAAGTCCACCGATGTCCGTAACGGCCGCTTTAATCTTGGTAAACACGGGGGCCCAGGAAGGGTTCGTGGACGGGCAGACCAGAATCTCACCAGGTTGCAGATCCACTATATCCTTGAACAATTTCAGAACTCTAGCCGGACCTTCAACAACGCCCGCAGAAGAGGCGAAGCCCTTAAATTCTGAGACATCCGCAGTTGCCGGGGCTTCCACGCCCTTGAGCCACTCTTTTACTTTGTCCGTGGTGATACCCCAGAGCATAATGGTAAAGGGTTCGGCCACTTCTTCAGGGGGTACGCCCAAGGCAGGTATGGCATTCCACTTGCCCGCTGCCTCAAGAATCTCTCTTCGCTTCTGAGCCGTGGTCTTATAGTACTGGCCTCTGGTGGGTACATCCACGCCCAACGCCCAACCGATGGCCAATTCACTGAGAAGCTGAGGAATTTCGTAGCGGTTGTACATGAATATGTCGTCCACTTCATTGAGCATCCCGTTGTTGACCAAGAGGCTTCCGAGTTCCCTTATTTTTCGGAACCATATAGTGTGAAACCAGTGCTCAACCCAGAAGAGGTGGTCCTCCGCATACCTGTAAATGGATCGAATGGTGTTGTAGGCGTCATTGAAAGACTTCTTGTCTTCGTCCGTCTTTATCAGGTTCATGTATTCTTTAACGATCTGATCCCTCTGTTTCTCGATCTCATCCAGGGAGCGCTCGATATTTTCTCCGCTATCCAGACGTTCCAAATAGCCTTTGATATAGCCATAAGGGACCTCAGGCATCGTGATCCAGCTTCTTTCATGATGAAACCAGCCACTTCCGCAAGATACATAGAACCAGGGGTCTGTGGCCTTATCATATTCCTCAAGCCACGCTTTGCCATCGGGGATCTTCTTCAATTCCTTGATCTTATCCTTCACGGAGGCATCCTTTTTGAGAATATCTCCCACACCGCGTGAGTCACGCGCCAATCTGGCTAGTCGACAGAGCTCTTCCTCTGGGCGAAACATGGAGACATAGGCGCCGGCTACCATCTTACCAATGGCGCTTTCACTGATGCCCGGAAAAAGCTTCCTGCACACATCGGCGAACATAAGATAGGCAAGATAGGTCAGGTTGAGCATCTCGAAATGATACTGCCAGCCCTTAAACATTTGATTGACCAGTTTGTCGAAGGCCTCGATAAGGTCGTAGGTCACATAATAGCCTTTAGGTGCGGGCAGAACCTCCTCTTCGGGAACGAATTTGGGAAGTTCCTGTGGAACCTTCACGGCTTCCATCTCTTCGCCTAAGGCCTTGAATTTGGTCAGCCATTTGTCCCACAGTTCATCATAGTGCTCAAATACATAGAAGACCCTCTTCTCAAAGAGTTGGGCCTTCTCACCAATGATGGCCTCTGGTGGTGGCGCAAGGGCACTAATATACATGTAGCACCCAACCATCCTGTGTGCGATCCCTTGGGCAGGTGGGATGCAGAATACCCTGGTGGTGTATTGCGAGAGGGCCATCTGCCACGCCTCCTGGAAGATCAGGTCCAATGGGGGCATGGGTTCTGGAGCATGAATTTTGTCCTGGTACCAGAATTGACTTTTTTCCCAATCTCCTCTTTCCTTTGAGAATAGGTAGTGTGATGGATACATCTCCTCCCAGCCTTCAAGTTCAGGTGGAACTTGGAAGTCGTGCGGATCCGGAAACCTTCCTGCTTTTTCCTCTGCCATTTTCTCCCTCCTTTTTGTCAAAGGTTCATCATTCAGTCATTGAACCAGCCAATAATGATCCAAAGCTCAAAAAAATAAGAATACGTAATCCGCATACAGGAAAAAAAACAGCGGCAATAGATAACAGAAATGAATTTCTGATATCAGGGAACACGAATAGGCTAGAATTGGAGATGATGAATAAGAATGATGATCACGCTAACCAAATACAAAAGTAAATATCTAGCCTTACAAAAATGCTGTCAAATTCTTTTTTATTATGGCATGTATAAATTTTAATTATGAATTGCTGTAATCCATAATATTTATTTAAGCTAGGAGGCCTGGAGACCTTAGGGACAAAGGAGATGCGTTTTAACGGGATCGGTTTTAATCCACATTAACTCGCAGGCCTGGCGACTAATTCTAACAGGGACTGGTAAGTTTTGGTGTTGCGAACGAAACCCATAATACCTCGCGGTGCCAGCAACATTATGCCGATCAATATGATGCCCTGTATGATTAGGCTAATTTCAGCATATCGGGCGAGTAGGAAGTGCAAAAATACAACAATAACCGTTCCTACTATCGGTCCCTCTTCGGTGCCTTCCCCTCCTAAAACAGTGGCGAGTATGATCGTGACTAGCCAGCTTATACTGAAGGCGCTTGCCGGCTCAATATATCCATGGTAGATATATAGAATTGCTCCGGCTATTCCTGTAAGGAGGGCGGCAATGACAAAGGAGTACAACTTTAGGTTGAAAACGTTGATCCCACAACTTGCAGCTGTATCATCGTTATCACGGATCGCAGCCAGCCCCCTTCCCAGTTTTGAACGCAAGATATATCGCATGAGGAAAATTGATACAATCCCAACAGCCAGAGCATACCAATAGAGATGCGATTCGGATACCCCATCAAGCCCTTTCACCGAATAACCCGCACCTCTGCCAAATGTGTCCCCGCCAACGGGTTTCCAAAGCAAAAACACGAACCTCAATATTTCAGGGACAACGAGTGTCCCGATAGCGAAATAGATCCCTCTCAGCCTGAAGACAGGAATAGATATGAGTATGGCAAATAATGCTGCTGCAATGCCACCATATGCTATTCCAAAATAGTAAGGCACGCCCAGCCATGTCATTATGGTTAGGGTGTATCCCGCCAGCCCAATAAAGGCCGCAGGACACAGACATATGAGCCCACTGTAACCAGCAAGCAAATTCCACATATTCGCCATGGCCAAATAACTAAAAAAGAGAAAGAGGTAAAGGGTCCAAGCGCGTGGCACTCCTATTATCGGAAACAGGGCCAGCAAAGCGATGACCGCTAATTGCAGTATTAACTTCCCATGTTGTCGAGGAATGGTGGCTTTCATGTTCCTCCTAACGGCCAAATATACCTCGAGGTATCACAGCGAGTACGACAAGTACCATTGTGTAAGCAACGAGCATCTGAGCAGCAACACCGAAGAAATGTCCACCAAGGGTTTGCGCTAAGCCAAAGGCGATACCCCCTATTAATGTCCCGGCTATGCTACCCAACCCTCCCAACACCACAACACCAAGGGCAATGATGAGGAAGGGCAGTCCTGATGTCGGTGTAAAGGGAAAAGTCAATCCAAGAAGTACACCAGCAACAGCAGCCAGCACCATGCCAATAGCGAAGGTGTATGCGAAGACTCGATTCGTGTTTATCCCCATCAGATGAGCCGCTTTCATGTCTTGGGCCGCTGACCTAATAGCCACGCCCAGATATGTTCTTCTGAGGAATTCACGGAGGCAAATCATCACGGCTATGGCCACAACAAAATTTAACAGATATACGAAGGGGAAAAAAAATGGGCCGGCACTAAAACTTTTAAGGGCATAGGATGTTGTCAAACCCCTGGACATGGGGGTCCAGATAAGTTGGTATGTGTTTTGTAAAATAATAGATATGCCAAAAGCAATGATCAAAGTGGCGTCCATTGATATTTTAAACGCACGGTTCAGAAGATATTTTTGGATAACAAACCCAAGCCCAAAAAATAGGGGCATCCCTATGATTAGGCTCAGAATAGGGTCTACGCCGAAAGAAGTCATGATGGTATATGCAAGGTAGCTGCCCAATATGACCAGATCTCCGTGGGCTATGTTCATCTCCTTTACCACCCCGAAAACCAGCGAAAGACCTAGCGCAATGACCGCGTATAACCCGCCCAACAGAATACCCATCACTATCGGTGTAGACAAATCAGCTAATAAGGTCATCTGCAATCCATCCTATTCGAGTTTAGTCTCCAAAATAGGCCTTTTTTACCTTCTCCTCCTCCCGGAGCTCCTCTACGTTGCCGCTCAAGACAATGCGCCCTGTTTCCATAATATAGGCCCTGTCCGCTTCTGTGAGGCTTCGCCTTACATTCTGTTCTACAAATAGAATAGTAATGCCCCTTTCTCTAATTTCCCTCAAAACCTTATACAGTTCATTCACAATTAAGGGAGCAAGACCAAGGGACATTTCATCTAAGAGCATCAGTTTAGGGCTGGACATGAGGCTCCTGCCTATGGCTAACATCTGTTGCTCTCCGCCGCTCAGTGTTTTTGCCAGTTGCGTTTTCCTGGCTTTTAGCACAGGGAAGAGCTGTTGAACCTAAATAGATTTTCCATAACACTCAGGTCGGGGAAAACCCTTCTTCCTTCTGGAACTTGTGATATGCCAAGGTCAACGATCCGGAATGGATCCAATGTGGAGATATTCTTACCCTCAAACTCAATGCCGCCCTCAGCCGGATGCACGAGGCCCGAGATCGTGTCCAGAAGGGTGGATTTACCCGATCCATTGGCGCCAATAATCGCCACAATTTCTCTGGGTTTAATCGACAAGGATACATCCCACAGGGCTTGGAAGCTCCCATGAAACGCATCTATATGGCTTACTTTCAGTAATGTTCCCTCAGGCATTTGCTGGCCATATTTCTTCATCTGACTTCGAGGTTAAATCATATCTCCCATCTATGCAGACTCACCCAAATAGGCCTCAATGACCTTCTTGTCTTTCATCACTTCATCGGGTGATCCTTCGGCAATTTTCATGCCCTTATCCATAACCACAATCCTATCAACCGCCTTGGTTATGACTCGCATCACATGCTCGATCAATATGTATGTTATGCCCATTTCACGTATCCGTTGTAAGATCTCTATCATCTGTGGGGTTTCCTCTTCGGTTAAGCCCGCGGCCACTTCATCGAGCAACAATAGTGTTGGATTGGTAGCTAGGGCTCTCGCCAGTTCAAGCCTTTTCAGAGTTATCGCTGCCAAATCTTTAGCAAACACATCTTTCTTTTCCAAAAGATCTACCATATCAAGTATTCTAAGGGCCTCACTTTCGGCCGCCGCTTTTCCAATGCCTCTTCCATATTCGGCCGCTACTATGATGTTTTGTAGAGCCGTTAGATTAACAAAGGGCTGAGGGATCTGAAACGTTCTGGCAATTCCAAGGTGGCAGATCCTATGCGGGGCCAGAGTCGTAATGTGATTTCCTTTAAACTTTACGGTTCCATGGGTTGGTCTGTATACACCCGATATAATATTTAACAATGTTGACTTGCCGGCACCGTTGGGGCCCATCAGGCCCAGGACTTCACCCGCCTGAACATCAAAACTCAGATCATAAACAGCGACCAATCCTCCAAAATGCATATTTATTTTTATTACTGAAAGAATCGGTGCTTCCATGTCACCAGCCCTCTTTCACTTTGTCTGTCTTTGTCCACCGTTAACGGCCACCGCCAAACGTATTTCTTTATGAAACTCGGCTCAGACAGGCGTACCTGCCCTTCCACTACATCGAACAGGGCTTAGGCCAGCGTGTGGCCCAAGCCCTGTTTCATCTATCTATTCTTGTTTTAGTCGTAAGGCATGGGGAAAATCATTTGAGCCGTCGCCGGTATGTCCTCGTTAAATGAAAAGACGATAGGTGCCTCCCATTTCCATCATGGTTTATCCGTCTTCTGCCACTGACCAAATGCCACGTGCATGCGGTGAAACTGTGTCTTTTTATCAAACACGATACGCCCGAAGATTGATTTCAAATCGGTATCCGCTAAAGCTTTGTTCACTTTTTCTCGGTCAATTGAACCAGCTCTCGTGATGGCATCAACCATTACCTGGACGGACATATAAGACCAGCCGATGGACTGGTTCAATGGCTCTCCGGTCTTTTTGGTCCATCGTTCCGCCAGCGATCGTGGGGTTGTGCCCCCAATACCGGCGGCATTTTTAATAGATGGATCCCAGAAAGTTTCCATACCGACACCCTGGGGTAGATCACCGCCCCAGGATCCCACATCACGAGGGAAAAGGGCTGCCCTTGTGGCAAAAACGATTTTAGGCTTAAAGCCGAGCCCTCGACATTGTCGCCACAAAATTCCGTAATCAGGTGCAGGAGCATTGCCCCAGAGTATTTCACAACCATTTCTTTTCCACTCCCTTACGATGGACGTGAAGTCGGTCGTTCCCGGAGGAAATATGCCAAATTGATCCTGTGCACGGTAAGGATCATAACCTGCATCTTTCGCAAGTCCGGTAAATGCCATGTACCAATTTCTGCCGTCCGGGTCATCGGCGCCAAAGGCAGCCACTTTCTTGTTGGTCCTGTCAGCGTATGCACCCAGCGCCCCAAACCATGTGGGCACCATTAAATATCCTTGTTTCCCCGCTCGAAAATCTCCCTCTGGAGGTGGAGTGCCTATGGCAAAACCATAAGCCCAAGTATACTGCCAGGCCGGCGTAATGGCTTCTCGTATACCCTGCCAGGATTCAAAAGGACCGACTCCAGTGATGTGGGGGATTTTATATTTTTGAGCCATCGTAGCCGCACCTTGGCGCACATGTGGCGGAGTCAGAGCCTCTACAAGGAAGTTAACCTTTTCGCTGACAATCAAGTGCTCGGTAAGACTCGCCACCTTGAGCATATCGCTCTGGTTATCGCGGTAGAGCAATTTGAGGGGTATTTTTTTTCCGTACTCTTTTACGTAAACTCCACCCTCTTTGTTGATATCCTCGATAGCCGCTTTCAGCCCAAATACACCCTGGCCGAAAGCAGCATAAGGACCCGTGATGGCCTCGGTGCCGCCTATTAGGATTTCTTTGGGTGCTGATAGTACAGACTTAGCGCTACCGCCGAGAACCATAGCGACTAACAGGATACCTGTTAAAAGAGTAAAAAAATGTCTATTCATCATTAGTCCCTCCTTCCTTAAGGTTTCAAAGCACGTTATCCGCAGCCTGACCTACCTTTGCCATTTTCTATGTTACTTCAAAATTTGTTGGTTAAAGGATTTTGATTAACACGGAAACAGGAATGAAAAGACGCAAAAAGAAAGGTTTTAATAAATAAGACATGTCTGAGAAGGAAGTTGCAATTTGAAATCCCATTTTGGCTCTCTGTTGAAAAACAGAAAAAGGTTGGATTCCAGGATGGACAGGTCAACCCGACAGAGGAAACGCTAGCAACAAGTGAATGAAATAATAGGCCTTATTTCGGTCTAGATATCACTGCGGCGCCAAGGGAATATTGGAAAGGAAAACCTAAAATTAAGATTGGGATCTTCTTACTCTCACCCATTACTCCAATACTCCCATGTTTCATCACTTCAAATGGGAAACGAAGCGGAGCCATTTTTCGGGCTTAAGCATAATTAAATATTAAAAAAATTCTGTCAATTCCATTTTTTTTATGGTATCCATAAAATTTTCTTATGATTGGCTTCAACCCATAAAATTTATTTAGGCATCCACCATAAACGGCTTCTCCCCTTTAGTTAGTCGCGAGGACGATGAAGGATTACAAAACGGTCTCTTGGGGGAGGGGATGAGGGGGGTTCTCATGCTCAACTTCAATCAGCTCAGAGTATTTTGCCAGACTGCAAGGTATCTAAGTTGTACTCGGGCGGCGGAGAAGCTCTACATTACACAGCCGGCCGTCACCGCCCAGATAAAACTCCTTGAAGATTCATGCAATCTGAAGCTCTTCCGAAAAAAGGGCCGAAGAATCTATCTGACCGATGAAGGGAAAACCCTTTATGATTATGCGGCAAAGGTTTTTGAATATGAAAAAGAGATTGAAAACCTAATCGATGACCTGAAGGAGCTGAAGAGGGGTATGCTGCGCCTGGGGACCTCAAAGACCTATGCCCGATATTTTATGCCTTTTCTGATCACCAGCTTTCGAGAAGCCTACCCTCATATCAAGATCCAGCTGGATGAAGGGAGTTCGTTGGACATGATTCATAGCCTGCTTGATCTTAAGAATGAGTTGGCAGTCATAGCCAAGGTCGAAGATAATCCTGATATCTGTTTTACTCCTTTCAGCCGGGAGGAACTGGTCCTGATACTAGCGCCGGAACACCCCCTGGCAAGGAAGAAATATATCACCCTTGCCGAATTGGCGGGAGAACCGCTCATTATGAAGGAGAGAGGATCTGCGACGAGAAAACAGGTCATTGCGGCATTTGATGATAATGGCATCTCACCAGAAATCTTGATGGAAACGAGCAATGCGGAGTTTATCAAACAGCTCGTCCAGAGAGGAGACGGTGTCTCTTTTATAGTAAAAGAAGCCGCAGCGGTTGAACTCCAGGAAAAAAAGCTTGTGACTGTCCCCATTAAAGGCCAAAAGATATTCTTAGATGTAAGTATAGCCTATCTTAAAAATGAACAGCTTTCCCCATCTGCCCAGGCCTTTCTTGATATTCTCCTAAAAATAGCCCCAAAAGAAAAACCCGGCGAGAGTATCAGGACCATTATGGCCAGGATGCTGTCGCAGTGGAAGTGAAACAACCACTCCAGGCCAGATCTCTTTGATGTTGCGTCCAATAGGGTGACTATTAAAATATCTTCTTGCTAGCAGCGTTTTCTAGTGTATTAGAGTATCGAGAAGTTAAAAAAATAATAGGATTGTCCTTCAGCCCAAACTCCAATACTCCGGCACTCCACTGGGGCTTGCCCAGTCGGGTATTTTGAGCAACGGGGAGGGAATAATATTGACCAGGCTCATTGGAGAATATGATGTCATCGTAGTGGGTGCCGGTCCAGGGGGTTCGGTGGCTGCAAAAAAGTGTGCCCAGAATGGGTTCAGAACCTTGCTCCTGGAGAAGAGGAGACTGCCCCGAGAGAAGGTGTGCACCGGAATGATCATGGGCGTATGGGCGCATAATATCGTGGCGCAGGAATT
>SMTZ1_10005398_pt1 | contig 15813 bp, 16 predicted proteins | sample DeeMarSWOR136_30_FD_25667 | JGI IMG/M metagenome (IMG submission 25667)
CCGAGACCATATTATGGAAGAATCCGCCCAGGTTTATCCCGGCTATGGGTTTGCACAGCACAAAGGCTACGGAACGCGAAAACACATATCCTGTCTGCAAGAGCTCGGACCTTCGCCAATTCACCGTTTATACTTTGCCCCTGTCAGGAATCTCATCGCAAGTCAGGGCTCCAACCCTTTAGCTTCGGGCCATTCTGAGCCCTTCCCTTTTTGTCATTCCGAGGGAGCGGAGCGAGCGAAGAATCTCATTCAGGGTAAATTCCGTGAAGGGTCAGGAGATGAGCCAACACAGTAAATAGGACTTGGTCAATAATTGGTGACTTGGTCTGGCCACTCGGCAAGGTGAAGAATAAAGTGGCCACTGAACATAATTTCCTCTGAGAAAATCCCCGGCTCGCACGGGTTTGCCGTCAGCGATTAGCTGACGGTATAGTTGAATCAAACGGAGAAGCATGTTATACATCCAACCGAAAGGAGGCTATTGACGGCATACAAGGCGACGATCGTGGATTTGCCAGACCTAAGGCTGATGGTCGTCCGCGCTGATGAGTTTCCGAGCGGAATCAAAACAGCCTGGGATAGACTTGAGTCGAGACTTTCCTCGCTCAAGGGCCGCAAGTTTTACGGCGTATCGCGCGATGAAGCCTCACAGGTGGCATACTTCGCTGGAGTTGTGCCTGAAAGTGACGAAGAAGTCCAATCGCTTGGGCTCCCGACTATGATGATTAAGGGCGGCAAATATGCTAGAGCCAAGCTATTGGACTGGTCAAACCATACCGATAAGATTGGGCAGATATTCAGCGAACTCATGCGAGACTTCCCAATGGACCCAGATGGATGGGAGCTGGAATACTATCGCAGTCAATCCGAGTTGCATCTGTTCATCCCCCTGGCAAGCCCCCAACGCTTGAAGCTGTGAGGCATCAAGTCCCCAAAAGTTGCTCCACAAAAGCTCATGCTATCCTCGGACTTCACTGAGCTAGCAAATAGCATAATTAGGATAGCTTCAAGTAAGATAAACTCGATGAAGGATCAGGTGATGGACCGTCAAGAAGTTGGTAAGCTGGGGGAGAAAGCAGCCCGGAAATTCCTCAAAAAGCGGGGCTACCGCGTTCGCGAGACGGGTTTCCGCTGCCGCCACGGAGAGATTGATATTATTGCTCAGAAGAAAGACTATCTTGTCTTTGTCGAAGTCCGCACCAAGAGCAGTCTGGATTTCGGCACTCCCGAGGAGTCTATAACACAGGCCAAAAAAGAGAGGCTCATCGCCTCAGCCCTGACCTATACCACTACCCACCAGAAACTCCCCTCTCTATGGCGCATAGACTTTGTCGCTGTAGAACTCGATGACAAAGGCAAGACTAAGCGCATCGAACTCATCGAAAACGCCGTTGAGCAGAGTCCTCGGTTTAATTGCTAGCTACTCTATATCAGACCGAAGCTCATATTTAGACGAACTTCAATCTAGATTCTTGAGAACGGACTCGGCTTTCGTCACAAGCGTAACAAAACGTCATTCGGTGCGGTCAAGTTTGGGTCTTGCTCCCTTATCTTAAGGCAAAAGTCAATCAAGCATTTCATTGGGCAAATGAGATTTGACTTTTCTTTAGAATCTGCTAGGATTTTATCATAAGCGCCAAATCAAACATAACAGAGGTCTTATGTAAGGATAGTTGGGGGAGGCAGTCAAATGACCACAAAGAAAATCGTAGGGCTTACTATAGCAGTCTCCCTGATAGCCGCGGGAGGATGTTCCCCTCTTGCTGGACCCTCGGGGAATCCTGCCTTCGAATTAGCCGCTACCGATCTACCGGCAAATAATACGATGATGGTTTACAAGGTGGAAAACCCGGCGGTCACCATTGACTCAGTAGAAGAAATAGGTGGAAAGCTTGGATTTAAGGGCAGCGCCGGCTATATCGACGGAGATACAAAAATCGCTATGCTGGATGAAGGGACAGAGGAGGTAAGGCAGCTCTCAGTTTGGGTCGATTCCGGGGCTGTTGAGTATGCCATTGTGTATCCAGATAAGCTATATCCGCCAGAGCCCCCCAACTTGCCCTCGGGGGAGGAGGCAAGACAAATTGCCATTGATTTCCTGGCTCAGTCGGGGTTACTTCCCCCTGATGCCACAATTGGTGACAGCTACGAAACTGAGGTGGTAACTGGTGGCACCTATGGGGTCGAGCAGGAGGCCCCCCAGGAGGGTGTGGAGGAGGGAGGAGAGATAGAACCAGAGGTGGTGGAGGAATACGTCGTTCATCTGCTGGTCAGATTCCATCGTCAGATTGACGGGTTTCCGGTGACCGGTCCTGGTAACCAGTTGGGAGTGCGAATTGGAGACGAGGGCGAGGTTATCACCGTCCTCAAAGTTTGGAGGGAGGTAACACCCTATAATGAGGTGGCAATCAAGACCCCGGAGCAGGCATATCAGGAGCTGAAATCTGGCGCCGGCTCCTACGATGCACCTATGGACTGCGAAAAGGTGATAGTAGAGCAGATTTGTTTGGCATACTGGATGGAACCCCTGGACGAGCACCAGGAGTATGTGGTGCCGGTATATGAGTTCAAGGGTAAATGCCTGGATAAGGACGGGGAGTACATCGAGGATTTTACTGGCTGGTGTGAAGCGGTAAAATAGATTTTGGGATTAAGCCATGAAGAATATCACCGCCATATCCTTGTCAGCGCTTATATTATGCAGCGCTCTGTTTATCAGTGCCTGCGACTCTTCTGGGCCTGAGATACCTGACATAGATATAGAGGCTGATTTTATTACAGTTGGCTTCGAAGACCACAGCACAATGGAGCCGACCAAGGGTTCGCCTGAATTCAAGGAAATCAATGATGAAGCTATAAGGATTTATCAGAACATATGTGGTATTTATGAGGAACTGGTAGTTCCCGAGTCTATAGAGGAGATAAAGTATGATAACAAGTTTGTAAAGATAGAACTCATCGAGCCGGTAAGTGTGACCACCTACACCGACGAAGGGGAGGTTTATAGAATATTTGAGTTAACATCGGCGATATTTGTGTTGGCGATATTTGTGTTCACTGGAAAATACGGATTCGCAGGGTGTGTCCTTGATGGACCGCCTCCAACAGCAGAGTGGCCGGAGTGGGGCGTGTATTGGAGCAGGCGGAGCTTCGGCGAGTTGGAGAAAATGGTAGATGAATTGCTTAGCTAAGCCGACCGACTTCTGAACTCGCCGTCCGTTTGGACACCGTACATTTGGCCAAATGGGACCTCTCTAAGCAAGCTTGCTGGCTTACTCACTAGCCACACTCGACATCGTAATCCCATTACATTACTTATTAGTTCAGTGAACTTTGAGGATAGTCTCACGTTATGTACTTAGGGCATGTAGTCTGAGGAGTTCATGTTGCTCTCACGTAAGGCTCTAGTGCTTCAGGGACTAATACTGTGCCGTCAGGTTGCTGGTAGTTCTCCAGCACGGTGATAAGGACTCGGGGTAGAGCCAATCCTGAGCCATTAAGCGTGTGAACAAACTCCGACTTGGCGCCGGCCTCAGGGCGGTAGCGGATGTTGGCTCGCCTTGCCTGGAAATCACTGCAATTGCTGCAAGAGCTGACCTCGAGCCATTCAGCACAGCCGGGAGCCCACATTTCAATATCATATGTTTTGCAGGCGGCAAAGCCCAGGTCTCCGGTGCATAATTGCACCACGCGATAAGCTATGTCCAGCTTCCGGCATATGTCCTCGGCGTCAGCTACCAATTTCTCCAGCTCTTCATCAGAACTATCCGGCTTGGTAACCTTGTACAGCTCCACTTTATCGAATTGGTGCCCCCGCTTGATGCCCCTGGTGTCCGTGCCGGCAGCCATCTTCTCCCGACGGAAGCAAGCAGTATAGGCAACATAATGAAGAGGCAAGTCATCGGCACTTAATATCTCATCACGATGTAGATTAGTTAACGGTACCTCCGCCGTGGGTACGAACCAGAAGTCGTCTTCCTCGTCGTGATACAAGTTGTCCCCGAACTTGGGTAAATTTCCCGAGCCGACCATACACTCTCGCTTCACCATAAAGGGAAGATAGATTTCCTTGTACCCGTGCTCGTTTACGTGGACATCGAGCATGAATGAGATGAGCGCCCTCTGAAGATGTGCGCCCAGCCCTTTGAGCACATAAAATCTGGTGCCTGATAGCTTCACCCCCTGCTGGAAATCTATTATGTCCAGCCTTTCTCCCAGCTCCCAGTGAGGCAAGGGTTTGAAGGCAAATTCCCTCGGTTTGCCCCATGTACGTACCACCACATTGTCACCCGCGCCTTTTCCCAAGGGCACGCTGGGGTGGGGCATGTTGGGCAGCTCCAGCAGCAAGGAATCAAGCTCGCCTTTTGCTTCCTTGGTCTGCTGCTGCAAGGATGATATCTCTTCTCCCAATTGACGCATCTGGGCGATGAGCTGAGGCGGTTTCTCCTTGCTTTTGCTCAGTTGTTTGCTGGCCTCGTTATGTTTGGCACGAAGTTCCTCGGTTTGGCGGAGAAGGCTGCGATAACGGCCGTCAATCTCAAGGATGCTATCAAGGGCAAAGCTGTCGCCTCTCTTCTCCAGAGCCTGGCGAACAAGCTCAGGGTTTTCACGAATCAACTTAATATCAAGCATATTTACGCCCTAAATACTAAATCCTAAACAAATCCAAAATTCTAAATTCAAATACCAAAACCTACTTTGTTTCGAATTTTGGTCATTAGATGAGAAGAATTGAGTTTTTCCTTTCCTTTGTTTAGGATCTCGGATTTCGCGCTTAGGATTTGCCATCTTTACTCCTTGGTCTTTAACTGGGGGAAAAGTATGACTTCTCGAATAGATTGTTGGTTTGCAAGCAGCATCACCAAGCGGTCAATGCCCATACCCAGACCACCGGTAGGCGGCATCCCATACTCCAGAGCCTGCAGAAAATCCTCATCCGCGATTTCAACTTCCTCATCGCCAGCCTGTTCTCTTAGCTGCTGCCGAAACCTTTCTCTCTGCTCCAGGGGATCGTTAAGCTCGGTGAAGGCATTGGCAACCTCCCTACCACCAACAAAGCCCTCGAATCTCTCTACGAGCCTACTATTACCCCGCTTGCTCTTGGCCAGTGGTGACATTTCCACAGGGTAATCGAGAAGGAAAGTTGGCTCAATAAGCTTTGGCTCTACAAAAGTAGAAATCAATTCGTCTATCAGCCTGCCCCTCCCTTTGCTCGGGTCAACTTCCATTCCGAGTTCTGCCATTCGTGTCCTCAGTGAAGCGGCATCGGGATAGTCTTCAAAATCAATGCCACAATAGTTTTTTATTGCCTCACGCAGGTGAAGCCTTTGCCAGGGGCGACCGAGGTCGATGGTTTTGCCGTTGGAAGCAAGCTTGGTACCGCCCAGGACCGTCCGCGCTATATGCCTGAGTATCTTCTCAACCAATCCCATCATGTCATTGTAGTCGCTGTAGGCTTGATAGCACTCGAGCAAAGTAAACTCCGGATTATGCTTGATAGAAATGCCTTCATTGCGAAACGTACGCCCTATCTCGTAGACCTTGTCAAAGCCGCCCACTATCAGTCTCTTGAGGTGGAGCTCCAGAGCAATTCGCAGGTAGAGATCTTCATCAAGGGCATGATGGTGGGTGACAAAAGGGCGTGCCAGTGCTCCACCGGCATGGGGTTGAAGTACAGGAGTCTCCACTTCCATAAAGCCCTGCTTGTCGAGAAAAGTTCTCATGGCGGTGATAATCTTGCTACGCAGAACAAAGATGCTTCTGCTCTCTTCATTGGAAATGAGGTCGAGATATCTCTGCCGATAGCGCTTTTCTACATCAGCCAGCCCATGCCATTTTTCCGGCAGCGGGCGAAGGGATTTGCAGAGCATGGCGAACTCGGATACCTCCAGAGTGAGCTCTCCTGATTTCGTCCGGAAGAGCCTCCCCTTTGCCCCGATAATGTCGCCAATATCAAAATCCTGAAGAAGTTCATATTTGTCCCGGCCCAGAACGTCGTAGCGCAAAGAAAGCTGTATCTTCCCGGAGCCATCGCGAATATCAAGAAAGGACATTTTCCCTATAGAACGCTTGGATACAATACGCCCAGCCAGTGATATGTCCTGAGGATTCTGTTCTTGCTGCTCAAAAAGGGTTATCGCCTCTCGAATAGTATGGCTGGGATGATAGGAATGAGGATAAGGGTCAATGCCCCGAGCCCGAATTCTGCTCACGCTGTCCAGCCGCTGTTCGGTTATGCGTTCTAATCTCGATGTCATCAGAAATGAAAAGCCAGAAGTACAACTGAAACGATAGAACTAACTATTCTCCTCTCCCACTCCACCTTTGGCCAATCCGCCTGCTCCCAGAATCTCCCTGGCTTCCTGGGCCAGACGATTGGGCACCATTATTCTCACTTCACCTAACCCGTCAACTGAAATCCCATAGATCAGCCCAGCACTCTCGTAGCTCAGCAGGACCGGAATGCCTTCGCTCTCCAGCCGTCCCTTGATTATCTGAGCCTCCATGTACTTGGCAGTGCGTACGGTAACTAATGGTTCCCTTGCCGACATAGGTATTACCCTCGTTTATTCTAACAGAAACTCTCACAGTATTGCTAAAAGGACTGACATTATATAAAATTTGCGTTGTTGCCTTATCAGGCAACGAAACAAATTCGAAGGAGGGAAGGTGATTTGCATGCGCTTGGAAGACATCTGTTACTGGAACTAAAAATGTGCGATAAGGAGGTGCTAGACGATGTGAATCTGCTCAAAGATTGTCTTAACGAAGCTGCCATTGAATGTGGCGCTACCGTAGTGGGCGAGTCCCTTTATCACTTCTCCCCTTGCGGAGTGAGCGGAGTGGTCAATATTGCTGAATCCCACATTGCCGTTCACACCTGGCCGGAACACAGGTACGCTGCCGTAGATGTTTTCACCTGTGGGGACGATGTAGACCCAGAAAAGGCGGCCAGATTCATAACTGAGAGGCTAGGGGCCCAAACCCACTCCCTAATCGAAGTTCGTCGGGGGATTATAGAGGGCAGCCAAGTTGAGTGTGTAAAGTGAAAGATAGCGACCCTGACAAACATAGATGGTTCTCTGACTACGTAAGTCCTGACCTTACTGTGCTGCACAGCGTTAGGGAAAGCATATATTCAGGGCGAAGTAAGTTTCAGGCCGTAGATATTATCAATACGGGCAGCTTCGGCGTTTGTCTCGTCCTCGATGGGAAAATTCAATCGAGCGAGGCGGATGAATTCGTTTACCACGAAGCCCTGGTACATCCAGCTATGCTTACACATCCCCGGCCGGAGAGAGTATTCATCGCCGGAGGAGGCGAGGGCGCCACCTTAAGGGAAGTATTGGCACACAAGACAGTGAAGAAGGCTGTCATGGTGGATATTGATAGAGAGGTGGTGAATCTTTGTCGCCGCTTCCTGCCTTCCTGGCACCAGAAGGCTTTCGATGACCCCAGGGCGGAGGTCCATTTTGCCGACGCCAGAAAGTACCTGGAGGAAAGCAGCGACAAATTCGACGTTGTCATCATCGACCTTGTTGACCCTTTAGAGCAGGGACCAGCGCGCCTGCTATACACGCAGGAATTCTACCGAATAGTTAAACAAAAACTGGGGCGCACTGGCATTATGTCAGTGCAAGCCGAACCTTCGGAATGGAAGAACCTAGATAATTTCACCGCTATTGTCAATACTTTGAGGAACGTCTTCTCGATAGCCCGCCCCTATCAGGTGCACGTGCCTTCCTTTTTTGGCCTATGGGGCTTTGCTACGGCTTCTCAAAGCCTTGACCCCTGCGAACTAACTCCCGAGGAAATTGACACCAGAATCTCAACAAGGATATCAAAAAAACTGAAATCTTACGATGGCGCTACCCATCAAGCCATTTTTACTATCCCTAAACATATCCGCCAGAAGTTAGCTGCACGCAGAAGAATCATCACTGATAAACAACCTATCTCCGCCTATTGATCTACCCGCAGAAATTACTTCCCCGCCGTTTGTTAAATCTCGCTGCTAATTCTTAGGATTCCACGCAAGAAGGTAATTGCTCGCCCCAATTGTCATGAGCACGTCTTCGCTTTGTCATCCTGAGGGAGCGCTTCCGCTTCGCTCAGGCCGGGCCGGAGGCCAGTCAGACCTCTCTCTTCGCTGAGAATGAGCTGGAACGAGGAGTCAATAACGATGGGAAGCGGGAGGCTGATGACGACGACAGCCTCTGAGCTGAATAGTTACCAGGGAGGCTTCATTTGGAGTCCGAGAATAGCGATGCAGATGACAAACTGCGGAGGACATCTGCGATGTCCGAGTCCTTCAATCCTGCCCGCTTTCTGCTTTTTCTTGCTGCTTCTCCCCTTCCCCTTCTTCTTTTCCTTCTACCGTCGCAAGATACAGGTGGCTTGTGCTTGATTTCACCCGCGGCACCACCCTTTTGCCACAATAAGGACAATCCAGCTCGACATCTTGTCTGGTAGAGAAGGCGATGCTAACAATTCCCACTATCGCAAGCGCTACTCCTACGCCCATTACCACCCACCAGACTCTTTCCCCGAAGTCAGGCCTCCTCAGAAAAAAACCGAGGACTATCAACGCGGCACCCAGAATCACCCACACCAGCACCGTTAGAATATCGTACCTTTTATAAGTCATTCTCCCACCTCCTGTCCTAGACTATGAATAAAATAGCATCTATCCCCGACGTTGTCTAGCCGTTACCGCTTCTTCAGCGGCTTTCCCAATCTGTAGTCTTAAACCCCTGGAGGTCGCAAGAAGCCTGACATTCCAGAGGTAATTATCGAGAGCTTGTGGAAAGATGACATCACTTTCCTTTGTTGCGCTGCCTGCCGTATATCATGTCCTTTATTATGCCTTTAGCCAGAACTTGTTTAAGATCGGGCAGATTTCGAATCAGCATGAACAGGTCGATAGCTAACGCATAACGTACCAGTGATAACGAGCCTTCAAACAACCAGGCAAATAGAGGCAACAGACCAAATCCAATGAGCATGGCCGCCATAAACTTACGGGTAGTAAAGAACGGAATCGCTACTACAGCCAGAGTGACCAGCATTGCCTTTGGGGCTAGCACTAGAAAGATACCTACAATGGCGGCTGAACCTCGGCCACCCCGGAAACCTGCGAACACGGGAAAATTGTGTCCCACCAAGGCCGCAAAACCAGCCCCAAAGACCCAGAGTTCCGAAACGTTTAGAGCCTGGGCAACGAGTACCGCTCCCGCCCCCTTCGCGACATCAAAGAGACCAACAAAAACACCTTCATGAGTACCGATTTCGCGCATAACGTTGGCGGCACCCATGTTACGTGAGCCGATGTCCCGAATATCTATGCCTTTCCTTACGCGGGACACAATGTAAGCCGTAGGAATGGAACCCAAAAGATACCCTATGATTATGCTCAGAATACCTAGCGGCATGTCCTCACCTAAAGGGATGGCTTACGCTCCAGTCGTGGCAACACCGCGTCCTGGGACTTACCGAAATAAGTCTTTAGCCAAGCCAAATCCACTCCGCCATTTTCTATCGGTGCTAGGCAGCAGATTGCCTATCTCCAAGCAGGCTGACAACAATGAGACCGGGTCCGGTGTGTGTGCCGATAACGGGGCTTGTCCGCGAAAGGTAAATAGGCACCTGAGGATAATTTGAGCGAAGCCTCTGCGCTAACCTGTTGGCCTCATCTAAGTCAGCGGCGTACTCTACAGCTAACCCTTCGATATCTCCAAAGCCTACGACAAAGTTGTACAGGTAGTCTATCGCCTTAGCTCGAGAACGTTCCCGCGCACAGGGATAGACCTCACCATCCTTGAGGCCGATGATCGGGTTCACCTTTAGTAACGAACCAAGAAAGGCCTGTGCCTTGCCGATGCGCCCGCCGCGTTGCAGGTATTCAAGAGTATCGAAGGCAGCACGCATATCTACCCGGCCCATGGTGTGACGGGCCGCGCCCAGCACCTCATCAAGCCCAGCCCCGGCTTGGGCTGCTTTGGCGGCAGCAATTGCTATGAAGCCCTGTGCCATAACTGCCCATTGCGAGTCCAGGACCTCTATGCGACATTTCTTCTTCATCAAACCTACAGCCTGTAACGCTACTTGATGGGTGGCACTGAGCTTGGAAGTTAAACTGATAACCAGGATCTCGTTCGTTTCTTCTGCAAGTTTATTGTATACATCGGCAAAAGCCGCTGGTGGCGGCACAGATGTCGCAGGCAAAGCCCTGCTGGTCTTCAGTCTTCCATAGAACTCATCAGAACTCAGGTCAAGACCATCTCTGTAGAGATCCGTGCCAAAGCGGACAATGAGAGGAACCACGCTAATCCCGAACTCATTAGCCAGTTGAGGAGGCAAGTCAGCCACACTATCGGTCACAATAGCTACGTTGGGCATGGATACTATCCTTTCCTCAAGATAGTATTATGATGGTGAGCTGGCAAGGCGAGAGGAGCCATGAGTCCGGCTACAATATTATCTCCACTCAGTTAGTTCGGCCTTTATCAGCATACCTCCCAATGCCACCAACCATAGCGAAAAGGCCATTCCTGCGCCTAAAATACACCAGCCTAACGTATCCTCCTGCCGGATATCCCCTATGACCATTTTGGACAACAAATAAAGAAGCCCAATCCCAACCGCTGCCAGCAGAGAGTGCGCCACTATCCGCCAGCCTTTCCGAGTCAGAAGCTTGTTTGTTATCACCGCTCCCTCCTTGCCCTACTGTTGATATTATACCCTATGGAGGACATCCTGAAAAGTGGAGAAAGTTGGCTCGCTTTCAAGAACTGGCGAGTCTGACCATTCTGATAAAACGGACAACATTTAAGATTGGCTGCGCTGATCTAAGATTGAATATCTCGATGGATTATCCGAATCAGTTCTTCATGTCATACGCGTTTGGCCATTAGTGGGGCACGATCAGTCGTCGAGTGTGATGAACCTGTTGGCAAGCTCCGCAGCAGCCGGTAGTGACTGCATCCAGAATGCCTTGTTCTCCGGGTCTCCGGCACCGAACAGGTGGTCGTACTTTATTCTATCTTCACCGGTTGGCAGGCGCTCGATAGCACGTACAGCCAATTCTCGTAGTTGGCGAGCATTGGCTAAACGTGAATTGAGTGCTACATAATACAGGCTGAGTTTCTCCACTTCTTTGATTTCTCTGCCTACTTCCTGTCCTACCTTTCTGAACTGGCTGAGGATCACCAGCACCCGGTCTCCAAGCCTCATTGGCGGAATCTCATACTCATTCCCGGCTGGAATGCGGCTTAAGAGGTCAGCACCTTTGGGCCGCGTGACAATCTTGTTTTTCATGTCAGCGAGGCTGGAGCCAAAACTGCCTGCTAAAACAAAGACAAATTGTTTGTCTCTGTCAACGCTGGCGTCCAGGTAGGGCAAGAGCATCTCGTACGGCCAGGCTTCATCGGCTTTGGCGTCTACCTCATCAATCAAGCAAAGGCAGGGTTTTATTTCGGCATCTAGTTGAGCAAGACCCGCGAGGAATCTCTCGCGGTTACACTTGACAAGGTCGCACTCTTGGTAACGGATGGTCTGTGGTAGTGAGGCCGCCACCTGCTGCGCGAAATAGGTTTTGCCGCTCCCTGGTCCTGCCCAGATAAGATAATTTTCTCGCTTTCGGCTGGGCTTATCAAATCCACCCGCAATCTTATGTCGGACGTCCTTTAATACATTGCGCACGGCTTCTTCGTACCTGGTATAGTCACCGACAACGCGATATCGTGATAGGACAACACAGTCCAGTGTTCCGATAAAAGACCGTGCCTCCTGTGCCACGGGGTCATCCACAGCCACGGTAAGGTTCGGCGCGATTGGCTCTCTAGAATCGACTGCTTGACCAACGGTGACCGGGTCACCAAGGAACTCAACAATAGCACGGAGCACTGATTCAAAATCACCGAGCCAAGGAACGTTCTCTCTTCCCTCCAGCGGGACGAAGCGAGCATTTGGAATCAAAGCTGCCAGCTCCCTCCCAAGCCTGAATGGGATGGCACGGTCTTGATGGCGATGGAGCACCAGTGTCGGAACCCGGAGACTGGCAAGAAGATGTACTACGTCGCTTCCATATGCGAAATCTAGTATTTTGGCGACAATCTCTGGAGCGGCACACTCACGTATGTATTTTGCTGCAAATTCACTGGCAGCATCACCAGGTATTAGAGTATCTGCAAGTGCCTTCGAACCGACTCCCCAGTGAGCCTGGATCAGGGAAATCAAGGAGCCTTTGACCTCCTCTGTGGTGATTGCTGCACCACGGGCGTAACTACCATAGAGAACTAGATGACTGATACGCCGGGGGTATCTGGCTGCATAGGCTATTGCCACAGGACCACCAAAACCGTGACCCAGTAATGCCAAGCGTTTCAGTTTGAGATGGTCAACAACTATTTCCAGGTCTCGAAGTTCCGAATCTAGTGAAAATCCTGTTCGGTTGCGGTCTGAGAGACCAGTTCCCGGCCGGTCATAGCACACCAAGGTATGATGATTGGCTAACCTTTCCCAAAAATGGCGATATCCCGGCTCTTGCCAGACCAATTCTTGATGACTTACCATAGGTGCTGGCACAACCAGGGCAGGTCCCTGACCTATAATAGAATAAGCTAGGCGCAAACCGTCCGCAGCAATGCAAAACTGAATCTTCTGCTCCAAAATTGAGGCCTCTTCCCCGAATTCCGCAAATCTACTGGTGAATCTATGTTAAGGTCTAACAACTCAACTGTCAAGCTTGCTACGTACCTCAGGTCTATGAAAGGAGCTAAGCCCGATAGCTTGTGGCTTGGGCATTTTGAGTCTTACTGTAACGGAATCACGGTCAATTTTTTCGAAGCATAGCACTTGCTGACCAGGTCATTTTGAAATTGACAGCTTATGATTCGAAGGATAGGATTCAATATGCAGACACAATCAAGACAGAAGTGAGAATCCTGTGCAAGCTGAGTTGATATACAATCCTTCCGGTGGACAGGTAGTCGTTAGACACGAAGTTGACAATGTCGTCGCCTTTCTAAGCCGCTACGGATGGTCAGTTGCCTTACGAGAAACGAGCAAGCCATTGGAGGCTACCGAATTGGCCCGTTGTGCTGTCAATAGAGGTGCCCGGGTAGTTATCGCCGCCGGGGGCGACGGCACTGTCAACGAGGTGGCAAACGGGCTGGTGGACACCGATACAGCCCTGGGGGTGCTTCCTGTGGGCACGACCAACTCGTGGGCATTACAGATGGGCATTCCGGCTCTAAATCCCCTGCTTCCTGGCACACAGGCAGCTAAGATGATCGCCGCTCTGGAAGAAAGAGTCGCACGCCCGTTACCTGCCAATTACTATCGGAAGGCGCTGTTGGACGCTGCTCGAGTGCTCGTGGAAGGACGCACGGTTGCCGTTGATACGGGTGAACTCTCCGGCCGCCACTTTCTAATGTGGGCAGGCATCGGGTTTGATGCGGCCATCGCGGAAAGCATACCTCTGAAAGAGAAAAAGGCCTTAGGTTCTTGGGCTTATGTGTTACCGGCAATCGAGTCGGCTTCTCGATACGCCGGCACTGATGCCTGGCTAAATCTGGACGGGAAAGCCGTGAAGGTCAGTACGCCGTTGATTGTCGTCAGCAATATCCAGCTATATGGCGGTATGATAGCGATTGGGGCTAAGGCCCGTGTGAACGACGCCAAGTTGGATGTGTGCATTTTCAAGGGAGGCGGCTTCCTCACCTTTGTGCAGCAAGCCATGAAGGTGCTCTCACATAGGCATCTCCAGGATCCACAGGTAGAGTACCACCAATGCCGTGAAATAGTTGTCGAGTCAAGGCAGCCATTGCCAGTTCATGTAGACGGTGAGCCTTTTGCCATGACCCCGGTCGCCATCCGTACCGTGCCCTCATCGCTCAAGGTGATAATCCCCAAGACTGCGCCAGCCAACTTATTCAGTTCGCTAACCTTCTCTTCGTAAGTGGGTTCGAATCGCCTTTGGTGAAGTTTACGGAACGGTCACCAGACTCCTATTTGAAAACAGGACGAAAGGTAGACAGGGCCTAATAGCATTGAGTAATAACAGGAATTATTGAATTGACAACCGGTGTCGGTGACAGTAGTATTGAAATCAAGGAGTTGGAGTTAAACCAGGTGGGAGGTTCGCCATGAAGATCGAATATTATCATGCGTCGAAGCATGGAAACGGAGCTAAGATCGCAGAGGAGTTCCAAAGGCAGATGGCCGCCAAGGGGGTCACCGTCAGCGTTCATCACGTCCGGGATGTAAAGCCCAAGGAGATACCGCCGGCCGATCTGTACCTTTTCAGCTCACCGGGACGCTTCGGCAAACCCATCGGGGATATGCGCGGTTTCCTGAAGAAGGCCGACTTGTCATCAGGAGCGAAGTACGCCGTCCTGGTCACCGAGTTAGCGCCTGACCCAGAGAAGGCCATACGGATTCCCACGACCGAAGAGGAGTTGGGCAAGTGCCAGCGCGTCATCCCCGTCATGAACGAAATGCTGCAGAAGAAGGGCCTGGTCAAGGTCGCCGAGGGCAAGATTTTCGTGACCGGCATCAAAGGGCCGCTGGAACCAAACTGGCAGAAGGAAGTGGAAGCCTTCGTGTCCCAGATTCCCATCCCACCCTAATGCTGCAGCAGATGAGAATCACCGGCGACTGCCGGGATAATGTCGCTTGGCTCTAGCTTAAAGGAAGGGAATTATCTGACTAGCCTCAAATTCGTTCCCAAATCGAAGCTAAGACTGAGTTAAGACCAGCCTATGTTATCACCAGACTTCATCCAGCTGTAAAAAGCGCCAGCAGTCAAAAGCCGGCACCTCTGGATTTCCCGGCGGAGGCGGGGGAGGCACAGCTCTATCTTACCCAGACTATTCCCCGCAAGCTCAAATAGCGGCGGGCTTTGACGCTTGTATTCAATTAGCGTCACGCACACAACGAACGTAATTGTAGATGCGGATTGCGTCAGCTTGCGGGCCCCGTCCATAGGGGTAGTCAGCCGGGTCGCCACTTTTGGGGTCGCTACGCTGGGCACCAGCGCCGTGAACATCAATCCACGAATTGTCCATGTAACCGAACGCCTCACCAAAGGCGACGTAGACAGCGCTACCACCGCCGCCTGTTGCGTCCGCATGGGTAGTGCTGGTCCAGTAGAACGGATAGTTCATTTCACCGCGCTCATCAATTATCGATGTTACCTTGAGGACCGGATCAATCGCAGCCGAATTTGTTGTCTGCGGCGATCGGGTGTAGTCAACTATGCTCTGTAGTTCCTTGGCATTTGGCAAACGCCAGTCATTATAGCCGAGGTAATTCTCCTCATTCTTCTGCTGAACCCACGCCAGAGCCTTTTCCCAGTCCATTCCCTCGCCGCTGTCATCCTGGGACCACATCAAGCCTGTGGCGTTATCGGTGACCGTTCTATCACCATTTTCCACGAAATTGTTGATGCCGTAATTCGAATTGCCCCGCACATAGCGGACGAATTCTGTCATAGGTTGTCCCTGCGGCCCGGTGTCCCTGGGATAGCCCTTGATGCGTCCATCGGCGAAATTGACACCAAAGATGGTCGCAGCGCCATCCATAGTGGTCCCGACATATTCGGTGCTGGACCAGTACTGCGCATCAATGATCCGTTCACCAGCGCTTATGTCACCATACTCAAAGTCAAAGTAGTCGGTGTCGATAAAAGGCACTGCGGGCTCGGCGCTCTCCGGAGCAGGATCAGTGCCGCTGAAGACTATCAGCGAGTATAGTTCCTTGATAGTCGGAAGCCGCCAGTCATCGTATCCGGCAAGACTAAAGCCTTTAGCC